>Ga0181420_1000470_pt1 | contig 16149 bp, 17 predicted proteins | sample 43SPOviralmetaG_FD_130145 | JGI IMG/M metagenome (GOLD analysis project Ga0181420, IMG submission 130145) | Marine viral communities from the oligotrophic San Pedro Time Series (SPOT) site, San Pedro Channel, CA, USA - 43 SPOT_SRF_2013-05-22 | ecosystem: Environmental > Aquatic > Marine > Strait... | reverse complement strand
GAATATCATACTTTTCTTTAGTACCAATATTGGCTCCTGTTTCAGTAATAAGAACGCTTTGGTCATCATGTCTTAGTATTTCAGCCGCTACAAGTTTTGTAGTAGCATCATGAATAGCAGAAGGAACTCTATTATCACCAGCAACATAAGTCGCTATTACAGAGTTATCTTTATGGTAAGGATAATCTCTTAAAAAGAACACTCTGCCTTCTTCATTAATAGTCCAATAAGAACCAAGTCTTTGCATATCTTCTTTATCTGTAAATGAAGTTAAATCACATACAGTAGGAATAGAATCAGTAGTAGTAAAAGTCAAAGCATTAGTTCCATTAGCAGTAGCAGCACCACTTAACACAACAATAGTTGAATTAGTAATTGAAGCAATAGTAATTGTCCCACTAATTCCTGTTCCTGTTACAGTCATACCTACGGCTAATTTAGAAGAATCAGCAACAGTAAGGTTAATACTTGCGTTTACTGTGGTACATGTTTGTTTTATGGTTGCCTTGAGTACGCAATCCGACCCATCATCACTCAAAAGTAGGGATGATATGTTGATTTGCTTGCCATTTGACTTGTCCCTTGAACCATAAAAAAAGTCAGAAATGGAAAGAGAAGAAGAAGTAAGTTCTTTAGGCGCAGTAGCCCCTGTATATTGTGAAGTTGAAGGAAATTGCTCATTTACTACATTAACTATTTCTTCAGCAGTAGTTTTTATACCAAAGGTATTACAGAACTCATCGTTACCTAAACTACCTACTACATTTTCAGCAACCATTTCAAAAGATACTCCGCTATTAGGCAGTTGCAGTATGATTGAATTTAAGTCTCTAAAATTATCTTTTAATGTTACTTTAGCCTGTGCTGAAGCGACTTCTTGATATTGACTTCCTTGCCAAAGCAGAAGAGAAATCATTTTACGGACTTTCATTTGTTTTAATTGGATAAATCCAACATAACCTCCATAATTACTAGCACTTGGGCCTCTAGTAAATTCAAAGTTATGGTACTCATCTTTTGTGATAATTGGCCTAAAAGAACGCTTTACCTTGTCATCTACTATGCCCTCTATTCTTTTAATAATGGTTCCAATTTGAGCCAATGTAGGGTAGGTAGAACTGGAAAAAGCCGGTATTTGCAGTAAGTTAGCGACTTCAGTAGCATTAGTATAGAAACCTCTACCGTTACTATAACTAGGATTAATTTCAGTAAAGTCGCTAGGAGAGATTGTTGTACCCATTATTCAACACCTAATTTTTCTTTTAGAGTCATAATATTGTCTCTTAAATCTTCTAACACTGAAATCATTTCTTCATTCTTTCTTCTTCTATATGGAGTTATTTTAAATTGTCCTAAATGTTTCATTACTATATCTACATGTAATACAACTGGACTGAATGCTACTTCTATGTTTTCATAATATGCTAACGGCCCTTTATCTATTGGTTCACCTGCACTTACACTCATTCTAGTGTCAGTTACTTTACCAAACTTATCGGGAGAAGATACTGAATAATTTTCTGCATTTGGTACTTCCTCTTTACCCCCTTCCATAAAATTATCAGGTTGTTGTTGGTATCTTCTCTTAGACCTTTTAGCCGCTTTTTGATTATATCTTTTTCTTTTATCATCAATATCTTCTTCTTCATAAATAGGCTCATATAGAGCAGGGCGACTAATGCCAGAAAGTTTATTCACATTAACTAACAAGAACTCTTTTTTAGGCACTATTACATTATCTTCAGGAGCAAAAGGCGCAGGTGGTGTAACCGTTTCTTCTTCTATTTTTAGTTCCCCTCTTCTTAGTTTTGTTGGTTTTCTCTTCCACTCTTCAAATTCTGTTTGATTCATAAAATCGGCGTCTTTATAATCATAAACATATACTTGTTTATAAAAAGATATAGCAGGAACATATTTATTTTTCTCTAACCATGCCGCTACCGTCTTTGAATCTTTATTTCTGTCTAGTGTTTGTTGAATACCTTCTTTAGTTACCAGTTGCCCTGTACCTTTTTTCTCTATAAATTTAGTTAAAATAGATTCTAACTCTTCTTCCGTTGTTATTTCAGAAAGCAAAGAATTGTCTTTAGTAGAAGTTTTTTCACTAAGACCGCCTTCTCCGTATTCCCTTTGTAGATTGCTATATCCAACACCTAATGATGGCTTTTTTAATACTAACTTTCCTTGCTTTTTAGGAATTAAAGCATACGCATCTTCGGGTGCATTTTTTAATTTATACCCATTTATTTTTTTATGAGTTGTTTGTGTCTCTCCTATTGGATTTACTTGCTCTCCTGTATCAGATTCAATAATATAGTAAAGAGGAATATAATTAAGTTTTTTCTCTTCAGCCAAAGAAACATACTCACTATTAGATATTTTTTCTTTATTGTTTCGATTTTGCCAAGCCTCGGATTCTAAAGCCTGTGCCTCTTGAACAGTTAATGTTTTTATGGTTGGAGTATTATTTTTATATGTTATTACTTCCATAGTCTTATATTTATCTTTAGCGGAAACTTTAGGGTCAAAGAATTTTTGTGTTTTTCTAGTTAAAGAATTTATATATCTTACATTAGTTTTAAAGTTAACCACTCCAATATAAGAGTAAGCATTATAAGGGTCTTTGAAATATGGAGAAAGAGCAGTTTTTTCTATCTGTTTTAATTCAGTATAGAATTTATCCTTTATACCAGCAAATACTGTTTCCGGTATTGTCACTACCTTACCTGCGCCAGAAACACTACCTTTAACTAATTGAAATAATTTATCATCTAAACTAAATATTCTTTCTTCAATCATTCCTTTCGTTCTTTGCTGTTCTTTGCCTATCCTTAAAGCATTAAATTCAGAAGTATTCATTCTATCGGGACTACCTATTTTTTTATATCTACCAGTAGGTACATTATTTTTATTAAGGATAGGTTCTACTTCTTGTAGTTCCAGTTCAGGAGGTGCTTGTAATTCTTCTATAACACTTGTTGGGAATTTAATATCCATAGATAGTTTAATTCTAGGAATTGGAATATTGCTTTTTCTAGAGTAAAAATTAGGCTGTTGTAAAGTAGTTTCATTTATATGTTCTTCTTTTCTGTTAATTAATTCATTATCTTCTAGTGGACATTTAAACTTTATTTTGTCTTGCCCATAAGAGAATTTCATTTCAGAAGGGTCATATTTATCCATATCAGCAGGAAGGGCTTCTGAAAATTTAAAATAAACTTCCATTTGTTCTTGTTCAGTATATTCCTCTTTAGCAATATCTTCAAAATAATTTTCTTCCCAGTCAAAATCCTCTACTTCAGATTCTTTTGATTTAAGGCCAACAGAACCCTGTCCTCTTAATTTATTTAAAGTCTTTCTATCAAATAGAGAACTTAAAACAAGTTTACCGCTATTTAAAAACTCAGAATTGGCTTTATTTTCTACAAGTTCATTTTTAACTTTATAAGTAGTAAAATTACTAACGGCTTGTTTTCCTTCTTCATGGTTTTTAATATAATCTACTAAATCTTCTTCTAATAGTTCCTTAAGTATATCTTGGAATGCTTGTTTAATTGCATCCACATCGGTATTTTCCTGCTTTGCATTCCTTAACGCATTAGCATAATCACCCATGAAGTTTCTATTTTTATCTTCGATATAGTCTTTCATTTCGCTTTTTATTCTAGCATTACTAGCAGGAAAGGCTTGATTAGAATTACCCCAAAGAAAATTAACCATTTAGTTCACCTCACATTAACCATTTAGCCCAAGCAGCACCTTTTTGAATTGCTGAACCTAAGCCCAAACCTGTTTGTGGTGGTTCATAACTCATTTGTCCTTGAGCATCAATCCAATAAGGGCGACCATATCCATCCGTTCCACTTGGAGGAACAGGATAACCAGTACCATTATTCATAGCACCCTGCATTTGCTGATATTGTTGAGTATTGCCTGTTAATCCGGCTACTGCCATACCTGCGGTTGGTTGTCCTCCACCAAACCCTTGAGATTCTAAATACTGTTGTTTTGCCATCTTTCGCTGATTAACTACTTCTGTATTTACAGCAGTTTGTAATAGTTTTTGAATATCTAAATCAATGTTTTCTTGAGTAATCTTTTCAAACTCTCGCATAGCGTCTGCATTAATAACTATATTGCTTCCTGTCATAGTAAAGGCTAATTTAGCCAACATTTGACTAACGACTCTTTCTATTACATCTTCCATTAATTTCTCAAGAGCAGTTAAAAAATGCTCTCCGTGATACTGGAAAAATTCTTCTACATGGTTATCCTGTAAAGATAACAAATTATTCATAGACTTAAACTGCTGGTCGCCTTGTTGCTGAACAGCGTTCATTACTGTTCCATTACTTGTTCCTAATATACCCATAATTATTCCTTCTTTGTTTCTTCTACTTTAATATCATGCTTCAACATTAAATGAGTTATTCTATCCGTCATTATGTTAATTTCAGTGATTAGCCTAACCACCTCTTCGGTAGCCGTCTTGTTATCCGCTAAAGCGGGTGGGGTAATAAACCAACCGCTTGAAGTAAGGGAGATAACCTCTTCTTTACTCAAAGTAGTAAGCGGGCCAGTTTTAATCATCTTTGGCATCTTTGGTATAAATCTTTTAAACTCTAACCCATGTTTATCAGCCAATATCTGTTGTTGTAACATTTCCATTTGCATATAAATTGCTGCATGTTTAGGACAATATGTTCCCATTAAAGGTCTACCTTTTGTGACTTTATCTAAAGGCATGGGTGGGCGCATATAATCAGTTGGTTCCCAAATATGATGAAAACCACATACTACGCATCTATCTTTAAGATTAAACTTTCTACCATATTTAATACCTAAAAAAGATTTAGGTTCTGCTTTTAAGACAGTAGTTATTTCTTTTAATTGTTTCTTCGGTTTAATAGCAATGAATTTGTATTCTGTTACTACTCCACTTGCTCTTGCTTGTTTAATCGGAGACAACAAAGGATTAAAATTTTGTCCTGTTGTTTGTCCTATAATTTGTTGTTGATACATTTTAATTCCTCAGTAATCTTTTATCATTGTAGTGATTCCTCTATATACCATTTCGGGGTCTGACTTTGCTGAAACTATATATTTGAAACAAGGTATTCCCTTATCATTTAATTGTCTCATCCCATACTTAAATGGTTCAAAAATTTCATGTTTATCTATTGATGCGCCTTCTACTAATGGGTATTTTTCTCCCCATATATCATATTTATTAGCCCATATACCTACTGCCATTGGATAGTCAGATTCTTTTTTCTTTTTACCTGTGGGCCAAGTATTAGAAACAATAGTATCAACTAAAAACTTCCACGCTACTTGGTGGTCTAAATTGGCTTCACTGTCTAAATGCCTATGGTCTATCATAAAAATAACATATTTTACTCTACGCTTTTGCATATCTTTGACCCATTCTTTCCAATAAATCGCTTCTCCACCAACATCTGAACTTCTTATAGTATGGGAATCTCCATCAATTTTAATGCTTTTTCTTGAGGCTCTATGTAATCCTACTGTTCTATCATTTATTTGTGGTACTTCGCCCCGTGTTCTTAACTGATTACTTAATGTTGTTTTACCAACCATTGTTGCACCATAAACTCCATAATTAATTGCGTGAACTTTCTTCCAAAATGAAATACAGGCTTCTCCAATAAGAATAGCAAACCCTGTCATTACTGACAAGATTAAACCTCCCAACTATGCCAAAAAGTATCTATTAACCAACCTAATACATTGATGTCAAAAACACCTAATATATTACCTAAGAAAAATGTAGTCAAAGCGGCAGCACCGCCCCAAAGCCACGCTCTTAGTTTTATTATAAATATATCAGCAGAATGCGCCCTTTGTTGGTTATACGCATAATCCGAGTCAGAAAAACCCATCAAGTCACCAAAGACCATTTAATCACCTCTTTACTGAAGAGATGCTAAAAACTCATTACCAACGGTATTATCTTCTTCTTGTTGTATTGGCTGGTAAAAGGAATTTACTCCTAATGCTCTAGCACTTTCACGCATCTTTTGACGCTGTTGTTCATCTCTAGCCTTTCTTTCCCAATAAGCGACAATTTTTCTATCTAATAGCCACATTTCTATTCTATCATTTAAAGATAAATCAAATAAAGCCTTCATTACCATTATAGAACCAATAGTTCCTAAACCGAATAAAATTGAGTGAGCCAATACACCATGAGGGAAAGTAATTCCATAATTAGCGTAAAAGAATACATTTGCGCCACTAATAGTGCCAACAAATAATATTGTCATAACTAGCCTAGTATCTGTGTTTAATGCTGGCATATTAATTCACCTCAAGCAAATTCAACGGAAACTGCTGCGCCTGTTCCCGCACCAGTTGATATTTCTAAATATAATCCATTTAAGCAGATTACACCATGCATATCAAACTCAACTGGTGCAGCAAACTGAGGGTCAACTATTACTCTAGTTAATTCAGTACCGCTTGCGGCTGAAGCATTATCAAATAATTTAATAGTTGTTGCCGCACCAGCACCAGTATTCTGAACATGAATAGACATTAACTTGCATCTTCCAGCATTAACTACTGCGCTTGCAGTAAGAACACCACTACTTCGACAACTTGCCATACTTCATCCTCTCCGTTCAATTGACCTAAGAAAGCCATCCCTCTTAATCCTATGGGTTGATTATTCAACCAAAGAGGATTTTTTAGGCTTATTAGTTGTAGTTTTAGGCTTAGGCTTAGGCTTAGACTTTACTACTACCTTTGCTGGCAAAAGCATATCTGCTAATTGCGTATGGGTAAGTATTTCTGTATTTAATTCACTTGTAAGTAAAGCAAATAACTTAGTATCAATTTGCATCAACTCTTCCCTATCACTTTCTTCAAAGGTAAATAGTAGATTTTTATCTCCTAATCTAACTAAAGCAGCATCCATATTAATAGAAGCCGAGACTTCTCTAGTGAGTCTATTACCCATTAGAGAAGTCTCGTAAACTGTAGAATTATCAGACAATTTGACTGAAACCAATCAAATCACCTCAAAGTTGCCCATAAACACGCATTCGTACAGAACCACCGTTAGCGTCATTTGCCGCAGTATTGTTTGTTCCGTCTAAACTTGTGAACATCAGTGCTATTGAACTATTAGATTCATAAGCCCCTGCTGCTGAACATTCTATTTGTACTTGTAGTCCATTAGCGTTATCGTGTCCTGTAATAACTGCCGCAGTAATTGATGATAGTCCAAAAGCAGAAGCAGGTATTACTGAACCTGCCGCTACTATTGAACTTACATCAACTAACGCATCAGCCATATATTCATCGCCATTTGCTCTTGGTTTTGTAAAACCTTTATGGTCTGCCAAAAGCGTAACTGTATATGCTAGTGCCAATTAAAACACCTCACTTCTGTCCTATTGCAAACCAATAAAGAACATCGCCAGAAGTAGGAATAACATTGATATTACCGTCAGTATTAGGTAATGATTCCTTAACTACTGCTGCTGCTGCTTCAACCGCAGAACCCGAATGTGTTAGTAAAAACACATCAACGCTGCTTAGTCCGGTTGCTACATCATCATCTGCTGAATCAGTGGTTGTCTTTCCAAAAACCATTGTACGGTTTCCTTCAATCTTCATTTCAAATAGTGTATTTGTTGTCCATGCCATATTAATCATCTCCATATGTTTTATACAAACCTCAAAGAAGGTTTGTAATCTTCCCCTGTCCCTTAAAGTAGGAACAACCGACTTCTGCAATTGTACGGTACAATGCCTTGTTACCAAGAGTACCTACACCAAATGGGTTTCCGTTGGAAATACCATCCTCAAAGTATTGAGTTGGTTTCATAACAGACAACCATAGATGGTCAGTGTCAAGGAAAAGCATATCACTAATACAAGAGGAATTAACACCTGTTGATGGCATAGCCGCAACAGGAATCAAAGGTATATCGTAGTAAGTAGAAACTCTAAATCCGACTTCCATACCCTTTGCACCTCTAACTCCATTAACAGTAGGTACAATTTCCTTTCTGTCCATAAAGCGTTCTTGTGCTTGTAGCAAATCGCTAATAGTTTGCATAGTATCATATCCAGTTAGAATAACCTTTGGTGAACCACCAGCAACTCTTAAATCTCTAATCATGTCATTTAGAACAGTTAGAGTCAATTGACGAGCAGCACTTGAAGCATAAGAAGCCCCGAAAGATACTTGTGAATCAAGGAATGAACCACTATCACGGTTTGAGCCGTAAATGTGACTTGTTGCTGTTCCATCTGCATCTCCGACAAGATTTGCAGTTTCCATAGCAGCCAATTCAGTAGTTGATGTAATAACCTTGTATAGAGAAGTATAGTTTCTATCAATGTTAGCAACGGCTGTTGTAGCAACTGCTGAACCAGCATCATAATTCTCCAAAGGCATAACTAGCATAGCATTCTGAACTTCAGCGTGATGCTTACCCATATCTTCACGCAATTGCGCTCTAATATCTCCGATACCGTCATCAATAGCAGCCATTTCCATAGCCAATTCGCTGAAATCAAATTGATGAGCAACGATTTTAGGGCTTGTAAATAGTGTAGTGTAAGTAGGTGCAATTGGGCCTAGACCATCATTTGCAGTATTTAGTCCTGCATTTTCAGGAACGCCACCAATTAGGTCTGCTCTAAGAGTAGATGCACCTAGATTAGTTAGTGAAGTATCTCCGGTAACTCCAATAGATAGAGAATTACCGCTACCACCAGCAGGTCTGTCTGAAAGGACTCTCCAACCGCTAGAAGTGTAAGGTCGCTTTGAAATAACTGATAGAGCATTACATTCTCTATTTAGCATAGACCAAACCTTTTGACCGTAAATCTGATTGTAAAGATTACCATTAATTCCGGTTGTTGGGTTTGATTGTGAAGCAGCATCATGACCAGCATGAAGACCGCTTAATCCACCAGCAGCCTTCAATAGTTGATTATTGATACCTGTATGGCCTGTCATTCCGTATGTTTGTGCTTCTAAATCTGCTATTGTGTTAATATATCCACTCATGTTAATAACCTCCTGCCATCTTATGAATATCTGACCAATCCATATCAGCCAATTCATCCATACTTGGGAGTTTTACTTGTGCCTCTTCTTGGGCCTTAATAATAGAATCCTTCTCAGCAGTTAGAGACTTGCGTAGTGCAGTAAACTCTTCCTTTAGAGAAGCAATTTCGTTTTGTGCATCATAGTTTGCTTTAGCAATCAATGATTCTCTAGAACCTACTTCAGACTCAAAACGACTTTCAAATGATTTTTGAAGGTTGTCGTAAGCCAACTTTTCAAGTTGTTCTTGGCGGAAAGCCTCATATGCCTTTTCAATGTTACCAACACTCAAATCAAGTGTTTCCATTTCTTCATTTCCAAATGCCTTAACTACTGGCAAATCACTTGCTTTAGGCTTGCCATTAACAATAACAACCCTATCAGCAGGTTCACCTATTTCGACACCTGCACCGTCTAGAGTAGAAACATAGGCTTTGTTTTCCTCATCGGAATATCCGCCTTTTTCTTCTTCGGACATCATAGATTCTTCTTCATCCATGTATTCTCCGCCCATTTTTTCTTCCTCTAGAGGCATTCCTTTTTCCTCTTCTTCATCTTCCTTACGAAGAGTATTTACTTCTTCCATAAGTGCGTCTAATTCTGCTAGTGCTTTCTCGATTTTACTCATATTTTCACCTTTTTTTGTTTTATCTTGTTTTAGAATATCAAATCTTGCTTCGGGATTTATTCCTTTTTCACAAATAGTTACCTCATGCAATTCTAATTTACTAATCTCATTAAATTCCCCTAATTCTGGATGACTTTTCTTTACTTTTTGTAGTGCTTGTCCTCCAATACTAAATGACCTTAATGAACCTTTTCTAATGCCTCTGTTTATTTCTTTGGCTTTTTCTATATCATCTCTTAACTTTATTACTACGAAGAATCCTACATCATCTACTTCGGTTTTCCATAGTTTTCCGCTTTTGTCTCTATATGTTTTTACTACTTCTCCAACTTGAACATTAGAATGATTAGTCATTACATTTCTAAACTTGGGGTTCTCCATATATTTATTAACTGCTTCGTTAAGTGCTTTGAGTGTAATTAAGTCATTTTGTTTATCAACGATTTCAATGCTTGCATATCCTCCAATCATTAAATCGTCTTGACTCTTGAGTATGTTGAAATCGTAAGTGTTGTTTGCCATCACCGCAGAACTCATTCTTCCTCAACCCTTCTAATACTAACTTGGTATATAAAAGACACCTAATTTTCCCTTGGAATAGGAGTCTTGCTATACTTATCTTCGTTGATATTCCATTTTCCGGTATCGCTATCTGTATCGGCAGGTTCTTGTTTATAGCCAGTCCACGCTAACCACATAGGAACATTATCAACAGGAATGAGTCTAATGTGTAATTTAGTCTCAAACTTATTTCCTTTTAAGAAATATTCATGGTAGCCATCTTTCTGAACACCCAGTTCAATATCTCCTGAATCAATAACCTTTCCTCTTTCTAGATTAGTTGATACTTCAGCAGGGTATTTACCAGCCGCCCCAAATAAATCAAACAGTTCTTTTTCTCCTTCTAAATCAATAGTCCAATTTAAATTCTTTTTACCTAACTTAATAGATAAATGTATATTGTTATCTTCTCTGTTATAGATTTTAAACTTACCATTACGATATTCATTAGGGGTTTTATATTCTTTTTTAATCTCTTCTGCTTCTGCTAATATAATAGAAGGGTCAGCATGTAATTTATTATCTAACATTGAAATGTGTTCTCTTTCTTGCGCCCATGCACCTAATTTCTTTTCTTTGCTCTCTAGAACATCTTCATAAACACTAGGCATATTTCGTTTTAGATGTTCATGGACTTCTTTAGGTGACTTATCTCCTTTTTCTTGCAAGAAATTAACAATAGCAACAGTTAATTCACCCTGCTTAGTTTTCATAATTTCCTCTGCTTGAGCCTTCCACATATCTATATCTCTTAAAGCATTTTTAGACATTAAGTTATTCTCTTCAAAGCCATAGATAACAAAACCACTTGTATCATATTTAATGATAGCAGTAGTTTCACCATGAATATAATCAGTAATCTTTACTCCTTTTGTGAACGCTTCAACATTATAATTTAAAGACTTCTTAGTATCTTGTGATAGTAACTCAAGCGTAACTAATTTATCAGGATATTCCACTTCAGGAACTTCAATTACTTTAGCAGAGAATAAACTATATCCTTCTCCTTTCTTCTTTACTTCATCTACCTTGACTCTAATAATATCACCAACATCAACCGCTACTTTAGTATTTAGTGCTTTACCGACATTAAGATACTTTCTGCCATCAATTTCTTGACCTTCCATATCTTCAGGAATTGGCCCAACACCAAAAGTATAAGAGTAAAGATTACTTTTTGTCTTTTTCTTATCTAAAACAATAACATCTAAATCAACAAATTTTTTCATCTTAATCCATTTAGGATTCTTTTTAGTACCTACATAATAAGTTGAAGTAGAGTCTTTAATGACTACTCCTTCAGATGTAGGTAATTCCATTATTTCTTTAGAATATTCCTTTAAATCATTAAGGCTATCTGCTTGCCTAGTATCTTTCTTAGAAGGGAAGTTAAGGTATTCTGAAGACTTAGCAGCATAGTTATTAAATAATATCGTCATTCTATTACTTAGTTCTTCATCTAATAGGGTCTGCGACTCATGTCGCATAATATCAAATACATGACATTTGAGTTTCGCTTTCTTATATTTATTTTTAAACACATGAGCAATAGTATCAGCCCTATGAAGAGGTTCTTCCCCATCAAATAGAACTAACTCCGCATCAAAAATACAGTCACCGTATTCTTTTTTCTTTAATTCTTTTACTATCTCATCACATTTATTAGTGATGTCCTTTGCATTATAAGAATAAATAGTAATTGCATCATCTATTTTATGCAATTGTATTCTCATGCCATCATACTTTTCTTGAATGTACCACTCGCCACTAAATCCTTTTAATTCGTTAATATCATCTATTTCAAATATACGATACATTGGCTTATTAGGTATTATAAATCCATCAATTGATTTTTCTTCTTTTGATTTCTTTTCAGCCTTTTTCATATTAATATCTTTAAGGTCGCCCCATTCTTTTTCTTCATGCTGAGAAAAGAAAATTAACTCCAACATGTCCATAGCAGCCTTTACTTTCTTTTCGACCCTCTTTGAGTCTTTTCCATCACCGTAATGTTCTATAATATACAAGGGTATGTCATCCACTTCTAGGTCAAGCCCAACAAGACCCCTAGTAATTGTGTCGGGCTGCATGTCTTTAATGGCTAAAATATCATCAGATAGAGATTTATTATCTTCCCTCATAGCATAATGAACAAATTTAAGCATGCTTTCAGGATTACTTAGCAATTCTTCAAGAACATTACCTTTGAACATTTCAGCAAAAGGGTCAGAAATTATTTTAGAATTATACCTAACAAGTTTAATTTTTTCGTATAGATTTCTTGCTTTAGATGAAGAAGGGTCTTTTACTTCTTTATCAGTGATTTCATCTTCATCTATAAAATTCTTTAATTCTTTACCTGCCGCATCTAATTCTTCATACGACTCTTCTATCATTTCAACAACTTTACGCCATCTACCTGAATAGGCATCAGAATCATGTATAGCAGATAAATAGGCTACTCTTGTCTTTTCAAAAAGACGCATCAACTCCGTAGAGGGCTGCTTGTCTTTTTCAATAGAGCCAAGTTTCAATAACACCACCCCAATTAGCGGCGTTGATTTTGACTTCCAAGTAAAGGTTGTGCTTGCTTAGGAGGGAATGGGCCTAATTTCTGTTGTAGTGAAGTTAATTTCCTTAACATAATACCAAATCTCTTTTCAAAATCTTCTTGATTCATTTGTCCGCTTCTAAGACGCATTTCTAACCTATCTAAATCTTTGCGAGTATCGGCTAAATTAGCCGCCGCCATTTCTGCTCTTTCTCTATTAAGAACAGGATTGTCCAGCATTTCATCATATTCCTTTAGAATAGACTTTATGATTACTATGCCTTTTTTAAAGGTAGTCATGTCTCCGCCTGTGGCTTCTTGACCTAACCCAAATCCGGTATGCTTTCCTTCATACTTCTTTGTAGTATGGTTTTCAGCCTTTGGTCTTTTTAGTTTAAATACTTCTGATTTATCTTCTTTAGGACTTCTGTTATTATCATATAATGAACAATGAAGTATTTCTTTCATTTCTCTTGCTTTCGCAATAACTAGGCTAACTATTCTTTCTTCTCTAGTAACTCTTTGTGGCATTTTAATTTCCTCCTGCTCTTTCTACCATTTTATGTATGTCTGACCATTCCATATCGGCTACATTTTCTGTTGTTGTAGTAGAACCGACTAAACTAGGAGTAGGGGTATTTGCTACCACATATCCCGATTTCATGAGTAAGTTTTCTTTATTATAAACTGCTTTTTCAAGACTTTCAACTTTATCACTTAATGCTTTGATAATAGTAAGAAGTTCTTCATTGATTGATTTTTCTTCTGTCATTTAGATTCCTCCTTTTTTCCTTTAGGATAAATTAAATCTCTTAATTGGCGATAGAGCAATTCATACTCCTTACGAAGTTTCGTAGCCGTAGCCACTATATCAACATTCCTTTCATCCATTGATTTCATTTTCTTATTTAGTTTCTTGTCTGCTTTCATAAGGTCTAATGCCTTAAGTACAGTAATTAAATCGCCTAATTTAGTAAAGTCCTGCCCAAAAAATTCAGTAGGTTCAGCAGATTGCAAAGTCTTTTTTAATCTCTTTCTGGCTTTAGCATCCATTGAATCTAGAATCTCTTTAGGGGATTCTTTCTTTTCTTCTTTGAGAATAAAATTCTCACCATCTCCGTAAAAGTCCCATGTCATTATTAATCCTCTCCATAATCTCCATAATCATAGTCACCCATAGTATCTCCTTTAGGTAATTTAGGTTGAGAAATGTTTCTATTCTTCATTTCTTCCACTCTCTCTTTATTGTCTTTTTCCCAAGACTCATCCGATTCAGTGTAGTCTTCGTCTTTCTCTTCGGAAAATTCCCGCAATAAGCCATCTAACTCATTCATGATATTATCTATCTGTTCAACATTTTGAGTAAACTTAGACTTTAGTTTTTCCAAACTTTCAATATCTGTTACTTCAATGTCACTAAGTCCTTCAAAACTTATACCGCTTGAGTTTATGGTAAGCGTTTTATTATCTTCCAATCCCCACTCAGAAAAAGCCCTCTCTATAATATCATCTGCTTCAGCAGTTTTCTTACTTATTTTTTTGGCATACTTTTTAAGGTTAATAATATGAACTGGTAATCTAGCAAAAATTTCTTTTAATCTTGCCGAAATATCTCTTCCAGTATCTTCAGTAAATACCTCAACTTGTCTGATTGCTTTAGATACTCTAGTTAAGTGTCTTGAAACGCTCTCTTGACTTTCTAAAACCATAACTATACTTTTTACTTTAGCCTGTTCTTTTTCTATATCTTCTAGTAACTCTTCTTTAAGTTCATTTATATATTTATCAGGGTTTTCTCTAATTTCAGAAATTAAATTACTTGCTTCTTGGACTTTATCAAAGCCTATTAAAGTATTTAAAGAACCCATAAGTTTTCTAATTTTTCTAGAAACCAACTCATCAACATCATTTTCTAATTCTTTTAATTCTTTAATTCTTTCTTTAAACTGGTTTAGTCTACCAGAATTAACGGCAATAGAGTTTTTAAGTCCTTTTACCATTCTTTTAAGTTTATTAAATCTAGAATCATCTTTAGGGGTTTTACCTAATAAAATATTCATCATGCCCTCTAATTCTTTTTTTCTATCTTGGGGATTAAAACTAGACTTTGGTTGCTTTCCGTGTCTTTTTCTATGCATACTTTCCAATATATCTAATAGAGTAAATTTATTTAAGTATTTTTTTTGCAATAGTTTATCATAACCTTCTTGAAGATTACCAACAAATATAAGTTTATTCATTTGTTTAACAGGTTTACCTGTTTTGTTACTGATAGTAATAGGCACTAATACATCTTTATTTTTTTCATCAAAAGTCTGAAGTAAGTTTTTATATTTAGCAATTAAATACCCAGATTCACTTCCTTTATAATTTAAATTATCTTTAACTAAATTAATTACTTCATTAGATTCTGTAATATTTCCTCCGAATTTTTCATATTCGTTCATTCTTTTAATAACTACTTCATCACCAGAAACAGAAATATTTAACTTTTTATCTAATTCTTGTAATTCCTGTAACCAATTTTGAGCCTTTAATAAATTTTTACGAGCATCCTCCTTTAGATTTTTTTCTCGTATAAGGTCGCTTCTTTTTGCGGCTTCTTTAGTTTTTTCTTCTTTAGTTTTTCCTGCAAAAGTAGTTCCTCCTTCTAACTCTCCTATTTCCGCTAAAGAAGCATCATCATCACTTTCATCTCGACCAATAGTTTGACGAGTTTTAAGTTCTGCTCTAAGTTCAGCAATTAGTTCTTTAGCAGCGTCTCTTTTTAGAGGTATTTTAGTTCTATCTACTTCTGTTTCAGGTATTTCTTCAAGTTTAGAATATAAACTAACTAAAGTCTTAAATTGAGGTTTAGTTATTTTTTTAGTTTCTTGTCCTAAAGCCCTATTTTCTTCTTCTTCTTCTTCGGCTTTAGTAATTAACTTTCTATACTCTACAATATTATTTGCATCTATATTGAGAATTAAAGATTTTTTAATAGAAGATATATCAGCATGAGATTCAACTAATTCTAAAGTCTTATTATCTAAATTAGCCTTTAAAAGACTACTTCTAAAAGATTTATCTTTAGATAGTTCTAACATTTAAATCACATCAAAAAGGAATATTTTCTTTGTTTCCTCTTCTCTTAGAAGGAAGAGTTACTACATCAGGAACATCTGCTGAATGTAATTTTTTCTTAAATGAAGTGTCAGCAGGAATACCTACACTGAAATCTCTAGTAGGTCTTAACCTAGCATTTTGATTTGCATTAATAGCCTTTACCTTAGCCAATTCTTTCTTTAATCTAACTTCTTTTTGTCTTGTATCTTCTGTCAT
>Ga0181420_1000464_pt1 | contig 16343 bp, 20 predicted proteins | sample 43SPOviralmetaG_FD_130145 | JGI IMG/M metagenome (GOLD analysis project Ga0181420, IMG submission 130145) | Marine viral communities from the oligotrophic San Pedro Time Series (SPOT) site, San Pedro Channel, CA, USA - 43 SPOT_SRF_2013-05-22 | ecosystem: Environmental > Aquatic > Marine > Strait... | reverse complement strand
TTAGCTTCTTGTAATGTATTTACAAATGTATTTGCCATTTTGTGAACACCACCAAGAGATTCACCTTGTCTAGCTTCTAGTAAAGGAATACCTATACCTGATTCTACATCAGCAAGCCAAGCTACAACATACCCACTTTTAGGTTTCTTATCTCCAGCGTAATAATCATAAGCTTGAGTTTCTGTTTCAGCTGTTCTAGCTTCTAATTTTTGACCTACTCTTCCAGCTGCTGTATAAAATTCAACTCTTAAATCACCAGTAACTTCTTTAACATTCCTAGCTACTTTATCTTTACCCATAAACTTAGGATTAATAAATACAGATTCACCAAATTCACTTTGAAGAAAATCTGTAAGGTCATTTCGTCTAGCTGATGCTGGTTTATCTAAAGGCATTTCACCTTCACCAATTGCTATATCTCTAACTTTAACACCTTCAGTTATACCAGACCATATCTTAATAACATCATTAACAAATTTGTCAAGTTGATAATCTGGCATTTCTTTCCAGTTTTTATCAGTATATAACTTACCATCAATTTCTTTTTCCATCTGACCTTTTTTAACTGTAAAGTCAAAGAAGTTGCTTAAAGTAAAACCACCAGGCATTTCAGTTACAATATTTTGTAACATTTCAGCTGGTGATTGATTAGCTATTTCGTTAGGTGTTTGAAATTTTAATCCCCAATTTGATTTAAATGTTTCAAGTGTAAGAGATACATGAATATCTGAATGAGATTTAGGATTAAAATCAACCTTATCTCTTTCCATTAATATATCAATTTCTCTTTCAACTGGTAATGTTTGAGTTGCTATTTCTATTTCTCTAGAAGCATCTTTTATTTTATCTTTTAAATCTTTTTTAGCTTCATCAAATAAGAATACATTTGTTTTTGGATTAAATAATTCATATCTACCAAGTATTTCTATAACTCTTGTCACATCACCTTTTCTATCAATTATACTATTCATAGTTAATTTTAAGAAATCTTTATACTCACTAGATTTTGTATTATAATAAACTTCATCAATAGAAGATAGTAAATCTCTATGAGTCATATTTATTTCACCAGTTTCAATTCTATTAAATTCAGATACTAGTTTAAATAAATAATCACTTGTTATAGCAGCTTCAGTTTGTGTTTCTTTTAATATACCACCTTTTTCATTTCTGATAAGAGGTTCTAATGTTTTATTATATATAGATAAAAAATTACCTAATAGTGTTGATATGTTTTCTCTGCCAATGCCATCCATTTTTTCAGCTGCATCAACAAATATATTATATAAATCTTTATTAGATGTTTCTAAACTTTCAAATATTTCACTTACTTTTTTATCATTATTTCTAGTCCATTCAAGTAAGTTTTTCTCTATACTTGTTTTATCTGCTTCTGTTAATTGATGTTTAGCAATAATATCTTTATTTATAAAAAAATCTTTTAAATTACCTATTTGCTCTGTAATCATAGCTATATCATAATTACGACCCATTAGCCTTGTTCTTCCAAGTATATCTAATACAGCTAAATTTTTTGCTGTTAATGGCATCCCATCATTTCTTGTAGCCATCTCTAGACCTTTAGTTCTAGTATAATCAGCTAAATTATCTCTAAATACTTCAACTTGTTCTCTATTCCCTTTAAACCCATCAAGTATTCCAAATGATTCAAATTTTTCCATTACTTGTGATATTTGAGAAACTTCCATTCTCTTTGTAACTTCTCCACTTAGAGATTCATTAAGAACCCTTCTTTCTTTTTGTTGTTTTAATACCTCTAAAACATCACTTGCAAATAATTGTTCTTTTCTATTTGGGTTTATTACTTTACCGCCTTCTGTTAATACTATTCGTGTAGGTAATTCGCCTCTTGATATTCCTGGACCACCTGAAAATGCTTTATCAATTAAATTGCTTATATCATTTACTTCATCACCAAATATACTTTTATTAGTATCTTTTTCTCTTATAGCCTCAAACTGTAACCATGTATCTCTAATACCTTTAGCAAACATATGAGATTCAATACCACCTTGAAACCACTTATCTCCAAGATGTAATAATGCATCATCAGACATTACACCTTCACCAAACATTTGGGTAGTAATCTCTCTATCATATTTATCCATCTCGCCTCTATCACCAGTATTTTTATCTCCAAATAATTTTTTATGCATATTTGAATCAAATACTATTTCACTTTGACCAGACATTACAACGCGATTTTTAAGGCTACCTAAAGCACTATCAAAACCATCTTGACCATCATTCCTTCCATTACCAAATAACCTTAAAACTCTTTTAAAATCTTGTATTGGTGATGAATTATCATATCTTATCATTGGTAATAAAAGTTTACCGTTTCCATCTGTTTGAACAGGCGTCCAATCTTCAGGATTTTTTCTTGTATCAAACTTTGCATCTTTTATTGCTTGTTCTTCTAACATTATATTAAAAGCGTCTTCAATAGCTTTCTTATAAACCTCTAATACATTTTTTATATTTTTAGAAGCAGAGTTTTGAGCTATATCTCTTATATCAGCTACTGAGTATATACCTTTACCAGTACCAGCTTCTGAAGTATTTGTTCTAAATTCTTTTAAAGATTCTAAATCTAAATCTCTTATACTTACCAGATAATCTGTTAATTCTTTTTCAGATAATTCAATAGATTGTTTTATTCTTTTACCTTCAGGAGCAGCACCTTCCATTAATATACCTATTGTATCATATACATCATTACCACCTATATTTTTATTCTTTATAGATACTTCTTCACCAGCATCAACTACTAAACCATTTTTTTCAAGAGATTTAAATATTTTTTGCATATCATCAGTTGAATAATCTGGCTTACCATTCTTCTTTAGAATATCCATATTGTTCATAAGATTATTAAAAGCAGCGTGGTCTACTTTAAGACCTAATGAATTAAGATATGAATCTACTTTTTCAAATTTATCGCTGTATACATAAGGTCTTCTATTCTCAGGTATTAGTTGAGTTCTACCATTATGGTCTATATATTCTGCATCTCTTCCTTTTTTACTAAGAAAAGCACCTAATAAAGTATGAAATACCATATCTTCTGTTGGTACATTACCTTGTCTATACTCATTAAATAATGTAAGGTTAAAAGCAGCACTACCAGCAATCCATCTTGGAGAACTACCAAAAATATCTCTACTAGAATCTTTTAAGAAACCAGGCCACCATTCTTTATAAAATGTTTTTTCAACAGAACTCATAAAGCTTCTTAATTCTTTAGCTGTTTCTGGTGACTGAGCAAAATCAGCTAATTCATCTCTACTTGATACAATACTTTTCTTACCACTTTTATATAGTTTAGTACCAGCTAATCCTTTAAATATTTCAGGTTCAGTATCCCATAAATCTTGAGCTCTTCTACTAAGCAATATTCTATCAGCAGGTTCATTTACATTATAACTATTCCATCTTTTTCTTCTTGTAAGATATTGATTTGTCCTAGAGAATCCTGTTTTCATAATACCCATATCTCTACCACCAGGTATTAATCTAACAAGACCAAGAGCAGAACCAAGAAGCATTGAATGACCTAATGTTTTAAATGGAGCAAAATCAACTTCTTCATTATAAATACTATTAACTAAATTCATAGGTAATTCAACAGCAGAGAATAATATAGCTTCTTCAGCTGCTGATGCCGCTACACTAGCCATCTTTGAATTGCCCCATTTAGCTGATAAATATTGATGAAGATTAGTTATTGGAAAATTATATTTACCACCGAGATACTTACCCACTTCATCTTTCATTAATCCTATTGTTCTATTATCTACATTAAATGGTATGGTATCGCCTTTCTTACCAAAAGCTTTAGCCATATCATCAATCTTACCACGAAGAATTGATTCTGTATTTTTAGCAACATTAGCAGCGTATTGAGTTCTAGCTGCATGTGAACTTCCAAATAAACCTGATTTAGTTACTCCCTTAATAGATTGAGCAGATGCATTTAGTAATCCACTTTCTTCAATCCATTGAGTTACTTTCTTTGGGTCTAATCCTTGATTTGCATACCATTTCTTAAAAGCTGGGTCAGCTTTAAGTATTCTAGATGCATTCTTTATATATTGTTCTGAAGCTTTAGCTGCACCATAACCTACAACTTTACCATCTTTTACTACCTTTGCTCCTTTTAATAATGCTCCAAACCCAGCTCTTGCCCCAGTAAATGGTACTAAAAATCCACCAACAGTACCAATGCCCATAGCAGCTCTTTCTGCAAAATTACGAGGTTGAAGAACTTCATCAACACCAGCTTTCCTAGCAGCTAAACCAGATAATCCAATAGTAGCTGTTTCAGCAAATCCAGCACCTAACATACCAATAGTTCTTCCTAAACTAAAATCACCAGAAGCTTCTTGGTCTTCAGTTAACCAATTAGATTGAGCATTAGATTGAGTACCTAAAGATTCCCATAGAGTTTGACCAGCTGCTTGAATACCAGTTTGAGGGTCTGGTGTAGACATTGGTGTAGGTGTTGTTATATTCTTAGACCTATTTTTTAAATCTTCTAAGAATTTTTGAGTTAAATTATCAGACATTTATTTTAAAATCAAATAGTTTATAAAAAACCAGGTCTTGAAATTCCTGTACGTTGTTTAAATGTTGACCTTTCTAATTCTCTATTTCGTTGTAATTCAATTCTAGCATCTTGAACAGCTTTATTTAATTCTTGTAATTCAGATTCTAAATTGTTTTTCATTTCAGGAACTCTAGATAAATATTCTCTTTGTTCATCAGTCAAAGTCCCTCTACGTTGTAAATCTTTTAATGTAATTGATTCAGTATCTAACATATTTAATGCTCTTTCTGCATCTTCAATTTCAGATTCACTTGTTTTAATTAGTTGTTTAGATGTAGAAGTTAGTTCTGCTGGAGTTGGAATATTTAAAACAGGAACAACATCTTCGCTTGGTTCTTCAAGACCTACATCTTCAACATCAATAGCACCTAATCCAATATCAGTTCTTTGTATATCATAATCACCAGTTCCATATTCATATATTTCACTCATTATATCTGTTTGATTTTTTAAAACTCTATCACTTTTATCTAATAAATCTTTAGCTCTTAATTGGTCTTCAGCTGATTTGCTTGTTAATCCAAGACCTTTACCTAATCCTTTTACAAATCTTCTTTGTTCACTAGTTGTAGATTGAGACATTGAATATGCTTTTATATCTTTAGCTAAATTTAATACAGCTCTAGGGTCTTGATTACTATAGTAAGACCATACAGCAGATACTACTCTGTCTTGGTCTTTATCAGCTAAACCTAATTTCTTTACAGCTTCTTTAGCTTTTTTAGGTCCATCATCTGCGTCACTATATATAGCACCTAATCCAGATTGATTTACAAAATCACTAGCTACTGTAGTCATCATTTGAGCATTAGCTCCTTGTAACAATTCAAGATTTTTACCTGTCTGAGCTATTTCAGCTTGTCTTTTTTGATAATCAAACTGCATTAAAGCTAAAGACATTTGTCTATTTGACTGTTCTCTACGCTCTCTACTTTCTAATATTCTATTTAATGCTGCAAATGCTTCTGCTGCCATAATATACCTCTTATCCCATACCTAATTTTCTCATAAAACCACCGCTATCTTTCCTAACATCAGCTTGTTTTTTCTGGTTTTCCATTCTCATTCTTTCTGAATTAAGTCTTGCTTTTTCAGATTCATACCATTCTTCTACAGCCCCCATTTTCTCACCTAATCTACCCATTAATCCACTCTTACCTCTTTCAAAGCTAGAACCTATTCTTCTCCACATCTGCGAAGATTTTTGATTAGCTGAACCAGATGTAGCCATTCCACTTTTTTGAACCATAGATTGAAATTGTTGTTGTAAGTCTTCTTTACTTTGACCAGTTTCAGCTGATAAACCAGCAATACCTTCTCTATATTGCTCTTCAGCAACCTTTTGTTTAGATTCATAAACAGGGTTTAATTGAGCTTCAGATTTATCTAATTCAGCTAATTGCTGAGTAAGATAATTAGATTGTATACTAGCTTGTTTACGTTCTGATTTAGCTTGAGACCCTCCTCTTGCTGCTCCACTAAGAAAACTAGCTGCTGATATACCTACCGCTATCCAGGACATATCTTACCTTTTATCCTCAAAATCTTTAGAAATAATCTCATCTTCAATTTTATTTAAATCTTTTTCTTCAGTTGCATGTACTGTAATAAAAATACAATCTGTATGAGCATATATAATTCTTTTAGTACCAGCTTTAGTAATTCCATAATGAGGAGCTTTTATTCTTTTCTCTCCATCTTCACCAAGAATTGTCATTTCTCCCTGTAAGAGAAAGAATGGATGAGAATACTTATGTATCTTAGTAACTAACAATTCACCAGCTGGATTAAATACTTCTCTTATATACATACCTTTAGCAAAAGAATGTTTTAATGGATTAAAGCTATCAACATCTTTACCTTTAAGAGCTCTTTCACTTTCTAACATTTTATTTTCTACATCTTTAATACCAATTCTAAATTCTTCTTTAGTATACTCAGATGGTAAAAATGATAATGGATTTTCTATATTACCTTTTATCTCTACATACTTTGCAAAAGACCAAGCAATATCAAAAGGAAAGCTATGTTCTATTCCTAGCTTTTCAGTAATATCATCAAATTGTTTTTTTGCTTTTGATTTATCCATATTATTTATAAGTATATTCCCATTCTTTTACTTCATCACCTATCTTACCCCAAATCTTAGAACCTTCTTCAACACCAGCTTCTTTAGCTTGTCTAAATAAATCACCTACAGCTTTAACTCCAGTTCCTGATAATTGAAATGGATTTTTTTTACTACCTAAAAGTTTTAAGACTTCTTTTTTTTCTTTTACTGATGGTTTTTTATCTTCTTTAGGTTTTTTAGGTTTTTTCGTATCAGGGAATCTTTCTTCATGTTGTTTTTTATCTTGATAAGCTCCATAAGCAGTATCAGCTACACCAAGAGCTGCTTCAAGAGTAGCCCAACCTTTTTGTTTCTCTTCTCCTTTTATAGCTTCAATACCAATATCAGCTTCCATAGCATACCCTACATTAGCTATGTCATATAAACTAGCTTTGTATCTTCCAGAAGCAGCACCAGCTGCTCTATGAGCTGCGTATAAAGAACTTTTAGCCATATAATATTCTCCCTTTTAATTTACTATAATTTGATAGTGTTATCAAAGTCATATTATCTTATAATTCCTTCAGATTTTAAAGCTCTAATAATTAAATTTACCTTATTTGCCAATGCTCCAACAGCAGCTTCTAACTCAGTAACAGTAGGTGTACTGCTAGTTGTAAGTTTATTTCCAGAGAAACCTGAACTAGAACTATGTAATTCATCAAGTAATAAAGGTATATTAAACTTTTGAGATTTATCTTTTTTAGTAATCTCTCTTAATGTTTTAATTTCTCTTTGAGATTTATTTAATAATCTTCTTATTGCTTGGTCCATATTATTTAGGTCTCTTACCTCTATATATTATTGATATATCATTAATTCTAAAACCACTTGGAACAGTATTATCTGTAGCAAATCTTAATTTAAATGATTTTATATTATTAGCTTCTGAACCTACATCTGGTTTTAACTCAGCAACAGCCCATCCATTAGCTGATGCCAATTCAGTACTAGAAAAATTAGTACCATCAGCAAAATCATATGGATATGAAGTACCTCCATTTACATCATAATCAACTTGAACATTAGATGTTGCATTTCCAGTATCATATGTAACTAATACTTTATATATTTTTTTATTTCTACCAGGCTCTCCAAAGTCTATATCTTTAGTTACAATTTGAAAGTTAGCTGAACTTGCTACAGCTGAATTCCATTTAACAAAATCATTAGTTGCATTTGTATGCATATAAATTAAATCATTTTGATATACAACAAAATTACTTTTAAGCTGACTATCAGTCATTTTAGAATCACCAAATGTCCAACTTTGAGTAACCATATCATATAAAAATATATCACCAGCATTAGAAACAGCTGCGTTACTCTTAACAACTATTAATTGTCTTTTCTTTGGAAGATAACCAATCATGCTTGAAGATGCAGAGCTTTCAATAACATGAGTTTGCCATATATCATCATCTATAAGTTTCTTTCCACCTTTTTCTAAAAGATTGTGTACTTGTTTACCATCATATAAATAACAACCAAGTTCATTTACCCAAGCAATACCATAATCAGTTTTACAAACCATAGATGGATGTTTTACTCCTTTATGCTTATGAGTATCTTCTAAAAATTCTATATCTTGAGATACATTTATTATATATAAAGTATCTTCTTTAAATTGTAATATTCTATCAGCAAATGTTTCTATTCTAACAATAGATTCTCCGTCATTTATAGTAGCTTCTACAGCGCTAGTTGCTGGAAAAATATCAAATTTATTAGGAGGGCTTTTTAACATAGCATCTCCTTTGACTTCAGTAGTTCCATCCTCATTAATAATTTTTACATTACCAATATATATTCTCCTACCAGATATTGTAGCCGTAGAATAACTAGCTTTTATAGCTTTTTCTGTATCTGATACACCAGTTCTACTTTGATATGTATCAACTAAATTAGGTGATAATAAATATTCATGGTCTACAGCAAATTCATATTCTTCAATCTCAGCATTATATTGAACATTTGTTTCATACCCAGTAGACAATACTCTAGCAACTCCTTTTATAAAATCATATTCAATTTGAGCGCACCAAGGAGAGTATGAATCACCTCCAACATCTTTTACATACCAAACAGCACCAGTTATTCTTCTATTAAAATTCTTATTTGTTCCATGTTCTATATAAAAATGTGTTATAGGCGCATATGTAGCATTAGTAATATTTGTTTCAGTAGCGTTTGAATTTGAACCATCAAATAATCTCCTAACAAGAGACTCTTGATTTCCATCATATATAAAAGATACTCCATGTTCCCATCTACTATCCCATCCAGAAGCTGTTCCAGCTCCAGGTGCAGCTCCTGTATTAACTTCAAGATGGACACTTGGGATACCAGAATGCTCTAAATCTGTATGCTCATTTGTGCTTAAACTAGCTTCAGTTATTTTAACAGTAAGTAATTGAGCACTAGAAATATTCTTACCTTGAGATGTGACTGTCATAGTAGTTCTGATTCCATTAGTAGTATCACCATTACCAAAATCATTACCAACAGCTGAACCATCACTATAATCATCACCAAAGCTAAATGAATATGTTACATCTCTTGTGGCTCCTGAAGTTGTATCAGCCATTGTACTTGCTGATGTTTCTTTATTATTAGTGCCTAAAGTTCCATGCCACGAACTAGATGTTCCACTACCAGTTCTAAGAGTAAACGCTACATCAAAATCAGATTCACCAGGTATTCCAGTATAAGAAGTTGTTGTAATTCTTACAGTAACATCAATACCTCCCTGCATATTTAATGTAGAACCATCACCGCCTGTACCGTTATCAAATAAAGTATCTTCGCTAATAAAATTAGACGTAGCTCCAATACTTGTTACTTGATGATAATCTCCTGTTGTTATAGTATAAGCCGATACATCCTCATCAAATTGAGAAACATCAGCTGGGGCAGAAACAGCCTGGTCTGTTGAATACCATTCATCAATAGAAACTGTATCTCCAATAGATTCAAATAAAGTTCTTTTTATATATCCATACCATTTTGATGTATTTGTACTAGTATGTGTACCATCTGAAAGTCTTAACCCTCCTTCCATTGAATAAAAACAAGGCTTAACACTACTTGTATTTGAATTACCTAAATCAAAAGCACCATTACCACCTGATAAAGAAACATCATCATCCCAATCACCCTCTGCTGCACTATAAATCCATACATGACCATCATTTCCATCATACATAGCTACATATTCATCACCTGAAGCTGCTTCCGAACTTCCTTTATCTTCAGCTCCTGTATAATCACTTTTAAAAGTATGAATACCGTACCCAGCTTTCATAGTACCAGTAATACCAGTAGTATTTGCTGTTTCTATAGAACTAGTTGTGCTACCCATCATTTTTATTTGACCAACAGAATCAACCATAACATCTTCTAAATCAGCTTGTTGGTTATCATCTATATCTCTATCGTCTGAATGAGTATTTAAACCACCATGAAATTGGTCTATTTTATATAATTGTTTAGGCATTAAATCTCAGCTTCACCCATAATTATATCTTGAGCACCAGCAGGTAAGTCACAAATACAAGGTAAATCATCAGGGTCGTCATGGTCAAACATATCTACTCTAAGACCACCTTCTTTGCCTTTAACAGAGCCACCTTCTATAATTGTATCGAGAGCTATTTGCTCTTCTTCAGATAGAGGTTCTATCTCTTCTGATTGTCCCCTCTCGTATACGGAACCATCCTGTTTAATATATCTCGTCTCTTCTGACATCCTCCACACTCCTTAATCTTACCTTTAGATACTTTTTTAATAACTCTAGATACAGTATCTCCAAGACCTGCATCTGTTTCCCAATCATGACCGAATAAATCTATATTTTTTCCCATTTATATTCCCATCCTGCCTTTTACTTTATTAACATTAACAGATAAATCATCTATCTTTTTTGATAAATACTCTATATCTATTTTGTGTTGTGAAAGAATTTCAAATATTGTTTCAATCTTATATTCTAAATTTATTTCTTTCTTCGATTCTTTTTTCTTAGGCATTTTAATATCCTTTTTTAGTTGCTTTTTTTGTTTTTTTAGAAGATTTATCAGGATAACAAACCTTTACGGCTGCATCTTTAGACATACCCTGTTTCATTTTCTTTTCTACACATTTTTTAGGCATATTGTATTGTCTCCTTCCGCCTGTTTTTAATTTACTACCAGAGCCTGTATCCTTAGTGGACACATCTCCTAATGTAACTATATCTGCCATAATTTAAAAGATTTTAAATCTTATACTTATAACAGCTTTTAAGACATCTAATGCCTCTTTCATTACAGATTCCTTCTCTTCTTTAGAGAGTTCACCGTCTTCATATGCTTTTTGTAATTCAGAAGCAACATCTTTTATTTCCTTGACTATATTTCTATACTTAGAGGCTACAAGTGTAGCTACTCCAGCAATAATAAGTCCAACTAGATAAAAGAAATTACTCCAACTTAGCCATTCCATCATGGTATTAACCTCATTATTAATGTTACTATTATAGGGACAATTAATAGAGACGCTGAGCCCCATGTCTTAAACATGATAATCGCATCACTATTCTTACTTGTTTGTCCATTCAATTTTTCTAAATGCTTTTCAATTCGTTGTAGAGTTTTAAAAATACTTATTTGTCTCTCATCTAACTTGACCAGCTTTGCTGTAGTTTCGTTTCTGTAGTCGTTCACATTCATCTCGATTTGCCGTTAATTCTGCCTTTTAAATAGGCAAGGTCATCAGTAACATCATTCAATTCACGAACAATATCTTCTCTATGTCTTTGAGAAATATCATCAGACTTATTCCATCTTTCAATAAGTTTTATAACTATTCCTTCTACGTTTTGAATCTTAGACTCCATCTTAGCAATCGCTTGCCTGATAGAATCTAAATCTTCATTTTGTGCTTTTTGACTCTTCATTAAATTCATAATTAACATAATGAAAAGAGATACAATAACACCAATTGCGCCATACTCGGCATATGTTTCAATCATCTAACACCTTCTTAGTTGCTCTTAATCCTATCACTACCAAAGCTCCAAGTGCTACTCGAAGCATCATATCCTCTCTAATACTAAAGGCGATTATAATAGATTCAATCATCATAGCCGAGACTATGGCTCTATCTATTATACTACTCTTTCGATTCTTCTGCACTTTCAGATGTCTCTAAAGAAACTTTAAAAGAATCTACAAATGCTTGTCTTCCGAATCTTAATTGTACCAAATTAAATTCAGCGCTTCCAATCTTTCTATTCAAATCTACTAGATGATTAACCATCGCTTTTTGCTCATCATTTAAATCATCTTCTTTGTATTCTTTTCCATCTACAGTTATGAAAGACTGTTCTTTTTTTTCTTTTTCAGTCATTTCTGACTCCTTTCGTTTATTTTCTTTTTATCCCTAATCTTTGCATTAGAGTTCTGTTTTCTTCTTCTAGCTCAGTAATGTGTTTATTTTCCATTGAAGCTACTTTAGAATTTAATACTACTAATTCTTCGTGCATATCATTCATTCTTGTTTCTAAAGATGCAAATCTCATTTGAGCTTGGTACCAAGAACCAACTACAATCGTAATTAAAATCCCAGCTTTAATTAATAAAGCTACGCTTATATGTATTTGACTATCTGTGCTAATTCCTTGTTTCATCTTGTTTTATTTATTGAGTACATCAGGTATCCGAATATTGCAAAAATAATTAATATTGGAATAATATTCCCACCATTCACTTCTTCTTACCTTTTCCTCCACCCTTTTTTCTTCTATACTCACCACTAGACTTCTTAGGCTTTCTTTTTATAACAACACTTTTAGTATACACAGGAGTAATTACTCGTTCTGGTTCCCAATATCTATAGTCATTAGTATTCCAACCAATAGCTAAAGCATTAGGATAATATCTATGTCCATGAAAACCACTTCTATATACTTTAACTACTCTACCACTATCAGAATAAGTGATTATCTGAGATGGTACAGGCTCTCCTAAATCACCACTAAGAGCATATCCAAAGAAAAGACCAACGATAAATTCAATCATTAGTGACCGTTATTTATTCTTTGTGCTTTAATATACATAGATGTACTATCTATTTGTAAATGAATTGTTTTTAATAATGAATCTACTTCAAACATTTCTTTTGCTAATTCTTCTTTCGTCTTACCAATTCTTACATCTTCACAAGCAAAAATCATTATAGCTCCTAAAAGAATAATAATAAATGCAGTAAACATTCCTTTAATAAAAGAAGGAAAGATTGTTATCTTAACCTTTTCCATTTATTAAAGAGCTTTTAAATCTTTTTCAAGTTGTTCTAAATCAGCTTGCTCAGCCTGAATAACCGATATATCAGATTTACATTTAGCTATATTTCTAGCCACTTCATTAAGATTATACGATGCAATAGAATCGTCTAAAGCTTCTCCAGTGCTAGAATTGTATACTTTTTTTACAACTCGAAGTTCTTCATGAGATACTTCTTCTCGAGCGTATTTTACAATAAAACCATCATCATCCTTGACTTCATCTTGCTTATTTTGGTCAACTACTTTTACTTTTGCAACAGATACCTTACCTGCTGATTTTAGCGCTTTATAGTTTTTCATACTTTAACTTTCCTTATTATTAAGTTTTGATTCTAATTCTTCTACTTTTGCAGTTAATTCTTGTACTGCTTTAATTAATGGGAAAACAAACATTTCCTTACTTAGTCTTTGACAACCATTTTCATCTTCTTTCCATCCACCAAATCTTTCAACACCAGATTTATCAATAGCTTCTTTTACTTCTTGAGCTATCATACCGTGCATTACTACATCAAGGTTCATGTTATTTTCTTCACTATACTCAGCAAAATTTTCGGGAAAATCGTAATTTGGTTTCCATTGATATGTAACAGGTCTTAAATCATTAATAAAATTAAGACCAAGTTTTGCATCTTTTATATTTCTTTTTTTCCTAACATCCGATGATTGTGTCCAAGCATTATCAGTATCAAAATCATTGGAAACAGTATTAGATACTTTACCAAAAGTAAAATCATTACCTGCTGCAAAAATATCGTGGCCTATACAAATAGCATTACTAACAGTAGAGCCAGAAGCTCTTACATTTGTACCTATAAGAATATTATTACTTCCACTTGTTGTAATAACACTATCTTGACCTGCTTGATATCCTATCATAACATTAGTTCCACCACCTGTTATTCCATTACCACTATTATAACCCAAACATATATTATGGTCACCACTTGTTGAACCACTTCCACCTAAAGCAGCGTGTCCGATTGCAATATTATCATTTGCATCACTTGTACTAGCATCTCCCATAGCGCTATAACCAATAGCAATATTACGATTAGTCCCTACTGCTACATCTAAAGCCTTGTATCCTATTGCAATATTACCTTCACCACCAACTATTGCTTTACCTGCCTCATAACCTAAAAAAGTATTTTCATCACCAGTTGTTAGAGCGAGTCCTGATTCATATCCAATTATTGTATTTTTATCTGAGCCAGTCATAACATATCCAGCTCCTTGACCAATACAAACATTACCAGAGCCAGTCATAGCAGAAGCCGAAGCAGCTCCCAGAGCATTATAACCCATTCCTACATTACCAAGACCAGTTGAAATCTCTTTACCACATTGATATCCAACAGCTACATTACCAACTGTTCCATCTACATTTTGGTCTTCTAAAGCTCTATATCCAATAGCTATATTAAAATCACCTGTATCTTCAGTATATAAAGCTTGATAACCGATTGCTATATTTTTAACAGCACTTACAATATTAAATCCAGCCTGATGACCGATAGAAATAGTCCCGTCTGCGGCAGTTGTCATGGTTCCTTGACTTGATGCTCCATGACCTATTGCAATAACTCCAGATATAAGTGCGCTTGCTCCAGCTGCGTGTTTACCAATAAGTATATTACTATCACCAGTTGTAAGAGCATCTCCAGCTCTATAACCAATAATAACATTGTCAATACCATCTGTTATTGCAGCTCCACTATGAGCTCCAAGCGCAGTATTATCACTATTACTTTGACCATCTGCACCTGCCATAGAATAGTATCCTACAGAAGTATTACCAGTTCCCGTAACATTATAATAACCAGCAGCGTATCCAACTCCTGTATTTTCTGTAACTTCATTATTACTATCTGAATTTTGCATAGCTAAAGCAGCGTTACCAAGCGCAGTTGAATTATTACCAACATCTTCAGTTGTTAAGGCATCATTTCCCATAGCACAATTATTTACACCAATAGTTATTGCATCACCAGTACCATCACCAACTAGCACATTGGCATCACCAGTATTTATAGCACCTCCAGCGTTCCATCCAATTAGAGTATTGTAATTACCTCCAGCTTGAATAGCATCTCCAGCACCAGAGCCATAATGTGTATTGTTAGTACCAAGACTTGATGGAATAATGCTACCTGCTGCGGAAATACTTAATTTAACAGTAGAAGATGCGTTAAGACCATCAGCATGACCTGTATAAAACTCTATAACTCCACTACTAGTACGAAACTCTAAATCATTTCCAGATAGAATTATATAAGCTTCATAATCACCACCATCATTTAATTTTATGGTAGGGGCTGTTGCATTGTAAATTTCTAAATCTTTGCCCGGACTTGCGGTTCCTATACCTACGCGATGGTTATCTCCTTCTACTACTAAAGCAGTTCCATCTACTATAAAATCGTCAGCAGCTCCACTACCTAAAGTTATTGTAGCTCTTTGCTGTGATAATGATAAAGAACTTGGATTTCCATCACCATCCTCTATTACTATAACAGCATCAGCTGCGAGGGTTGTTCCGCCTGCATCAGTACCAGTAATCTTTAATAAAGACTTATAGGTGTTAGCAATCGTTTGCCCTGTTAATGTTCCCGTTGCCATTATATTTTCCTTATATTAAAATTTTTCATCCTGTATGTTCTTCCCATTTTACATTACTTTCTTCCCAATCAAGTTGAGATACATTCCAAATAACATCATAAACTGACCTTAAAAAGTTACTTACTGTTCTTTTCCAAACAATCGGCATATTAAGCTTTTAATGCTACTATGTTTGTAGCTGTTGTATTAGTTGCGTTAACCACAGTTGCCCTCACTGGCAACATCTGACCACTTGCTAAATTTTTAAACACTATATTAGTACCACTTGTTACACAATCTAAACTAATATCTCCACCTACTCCAATATGAAATGCTTCATATGTAGCTCCTAACGAATGGTCTGAACCTCCATGAACAGCCGTAACAGCAAGAGCTGTTCCATATAACATATTATTTAAAGCATTCTTTGTGTCATTAGTATCTGAATCTATAGTAGTAAGTAAAGCTTCGTTAGCCGCATGGTCTACGTTAGCTGCTGTCAAAAGAACTTCAATAGCTGCCATATCAGTTTTTATAGCATCTGTGTCAGCATCAATTCCTGTTAATAAAACTTCATTTGCAGCATGGTCTACATTAGCCGCAGTTAACAATGTTTCCATAGCTGCTAAATCAACAACCATCGCATCTAATACAGCGTTATCAGTAGCAGAAAGATT
>Ga0181420_1000462_pt1 | contig 16372 bp, 10 predicted proteins | sample 43SPOviralmetaG_FD_130145 | JGI IMG/M metagenome (GOLD analysis project Ga0181420, IMG submission 130145) | Marine viral communities from the oligotrophic San Pedro Time Series (SPOT) site, San Pedro Channel, CA, USA - 43 SPOT_SRF_2013-05-22 | ecosystem: Environmental > Aquatic > Marine > Strait... | reverse complement strand
TGACTCTCGTCTTTTTGGAATCAACCCTCTAGACCACTTAACAAGTCGAGGCGGTAGAACCCCATGATTAAATCTACTATAATTATGAAATCTCTTTTACTTAGAAAGGGCGATGGTAATTATAATTTATTTGCTGGTCAATTACAAAACCTAAGGTATCCACCTCCCGAAGCGCATAATTCTGACCCCAATGGAATGGATATTCCAGCGTTTGCTCACACTGGCGCTCATGGAGAAAATGAATCAGGTATTCCGGGCGTAGGTCATGTATATCCGGGCAATTGGAAAATAGGTATGCATGGAGAGGAAATATACGCTGATGAATCCGGCGGAGAACACATGCATGGTATTGACGGAATAATACGTGCAGTTGGGGACTCTTTGTTAGAACATGGGATAAAAGTGCCAGCAAAAGATGTAATTCAAAAAGCCATAGATATGCATAATCAAGACCATAAAGAAGATAATCATTTACCTAATGTAGATAGTGTTGCTTGGAGAAAAATGCATTTAGCACCATTACAAGAGCAAGACCATAGAGTGAGAAGTAATTATACTCAAGATGGTAATTTAATTACAAATTATACAAACAGTCACGGTGATAAACATAGATTCGGCACATATCTAGAATCTTATGCTGTACCTTTCAATAATCAACTTGGAGAAGTTATGGCACAACTGGGACACCCTAATCCGCAAAAACATAGTTGGGTAAAGAAACCTTATGTAAAACCACATAGATTACATTTAGTTCCTGATGGAGAAGGTGGAATGCAATTCGGAGCACAAGCAGTTGATTCCGGTAAAATGCAAGATGGTAGAATACACGGTAATCAAGCGGCAAAGTGGGGCGGGAGAATGCCTGATACTAGAGCCTTTCAAAATATTTCATCTTGGGGGATAGCCCATCATTATCCTAACGTTTACTATATTCCTCAAAGTGATGCTGCCCCTAATGCAAGAAGACAAATAAGACAAAAAACAGTTGATAGTTTTCTACATCACATGGCTCAAGCAAGTGGCGTAGACAGAGATGCTGCTATGAGTAATTTAGTAGTTGATAGCGCGGCTGCTAAAAAACATTTAGCAAATATACCGGGTAAAATAAACGGTAAACCACTAAAAGCATTATTACAAACACGTGAAGGACAAATAGAAGCGGCCAACTACTTATCTCAGTTTCCAGCATTTCAAGCAGTTTACGGTGAAAATAGAAGACCGACTTTTGATGCTGATGGAAATATAAAACAAGGCGGCTCTACTGTTGGTAGAATGAATCATCTATATGGGCAAAGATATGGAGATACAGCAGAAGAAGGAAAAGGGCTTGACCATTTTATGAGTCATAGCGATAGGATTGGTGTAGAACATCAGTTGAATGGAAAAATTGGTCATCATAATAGAGCAAAAGATGCATGGAGCAACGTTGTACTCGCAGCATCTCAGGGAATCAATCACACGGAAGATGATTTATCGCCTGAGGATTTACAAGCAGCGAATATTAGATTGTACGATACACCTGAAACAAGAGCGGCTGCACCTAATGTAAAAATGATGTTAGACCATTTGTTCCATACTCACACCATAGCGGGAGGGCATGAAAGAAAAGAAATACCCTCACAAGAAGAATTACAACAACTACAACCGATTGTAGATAATATAATTCAGGGAGGTACACATGAAGATAGAGGGCAATTAGGTGTACCTGAACATATTAGATATTCAGACATGGCATCGTCTATGACACCAGTTGGCGCGTCTATGCAACCCGAAGAAAGTACATTAAAACCTAGAGCGGGTAACGAAAAAGGTATATCCGGCGCACCTGTTCCATCTTCCGGCGGTGCACCTCCGGCTGCAACTAGTGGTGCGCCACCACCTCGGCCAGCACCTCAACCAGCGCCGATGCAAGATACGGGATTTTACCCTCAACAAATGACAAGAGAAAGAGGGCAAAGAATAACACAACCTCAATCTTTGAATCTAACGCCGCAACAAATGCAAAGATTACAATTTGCTAGTGCACCTCGAAGTCAAGTAGCAGATGTAATGAGTCAGTCGGGTTTACCTGAGAGAAGCATAACACCCGATAGAATGCAACAATTTCAACAAAACGTTGGTGACCCTTATCAGCGTTTTATTACTCAATATGCAAAAAGCAGCGACAATCCTAGTGCAGCAAAAGACAGACTAATTAAAGCAGTAGAAATATTACAAATAGAAGATGCTCGAAGAGATGATGAAATCATCAAGCATTTACCTTCTAATAATTTAAGCGTGGATTCTATTACAGACATTCTTTACTTAGCGAAAATGCTAGACATCACATCTATGGATGTTAGTACAATATTAAACACTAAGGGCGATTGGGAGAGAATATCTAAGACATACGGATACTCTGATAAAGTAGTTAAAGTGGTCAAGGTTTCATTCGGGGGTGTCTAAATGGGTAAAGTTTACGTTATTAGAAAACAAGAGTCAAACTCTATGCTTTCTAACGCATCTATGGCTTATAGCCCTAGTAGTGGAACACAACTTATGGTTGGTACTAGTCCTGAAAATGTAAATTATTCGCAGTATGGAACTTCTAATAGTAATCAACGTCAATTAGCACAAAGATATGGAAATCTAGGAAGATATGCTAGATATGGAATGGCGGGTCTTGGGGCATTAAACTCATTTTACAATACTACTGCAAGTGGTCAGCCCGGTGCAATTAGTTCTCTTGGTAGTGGTGCTTTGAGTGGGTATTACGGTTCTCAAGGACTAGAAAATGTAGGTGCTAAGTTTGGCGGTCGCGTTGGTGTAAGAAGAGATGCTAGAGAATCTAACGAAGCGTATGACGAAGCCAAAAGAGAAAATGAAAGAAGAATGGTAAATGTAACTGATGCAAATAATAGAGTGACTGGGGCACTTTCCAATATTGCTAGTCCTAAACAAAAAACATTAACACCTGCTAATTCTACTCAACAATCGTTATTAGATAATTACGGAAAACAAAGAAATAATGCTTTCAAAATACAAGATTTAAGAGGTTAAAATGTCTAAGAATAAGGAAGAAATGGATACCTTTATTCTTAATATGGATAAAGAGATGTCTAAGAAATCCTTCAAGTACTTCTTTGTAGATATGCTAGGTTTCATGTATAATCACCATCACGAATCTTGGAAAGAAGGATTAGAAGAATCTCAGTATTTTTGCGTTAAAGCGTCGAGAGACCACGGAAAATCTGTTTTCTTTATGATGTATGCTTTATGGTTAGCCGCATTCAAACCTAATACTCACGTTATGATATTCTCTCATTCTCTTGAACAAACTCTTGAACACATGCGCTTTGTACGTAATACAATAGAAGGACACGATATACTTAGAGATTTGAAGCCACAGGGTAAACCTTGGGCTAAATCTTACTTCGAGTTTTCCAATGGTAGCCGTATGATGGCAAAGTCAGTTGGAGGTGCTACACGTGGTTTCCACCCTGACATTGTTGTATGTGACGATATTCTATGGGGTACTACTGCGAGTGAACTTGCTAAAACAGCAGATTGGTTTTACGGTGTTTTGTTACCTGTACTTCACCACAGTAGTAAGTTAATGATGGTAGGAACTCCTTTCAGTTACAACGATTTATACGCTGAATTAGAACAAAAAGAAACTTTTAGAGTAGAAACTTATCCAGCGATAAACCAAGAAGGAATTGCGTTATGGCCTGAAAGATGGGATTTAGAATCTTTAGAGAAAAGAAGAATGTCTATGCCAGCAATACAGTTTAGCCGTGAATACTTATGTGAGCCGATTCACGATGTAGCGAGTATGTTTCCCGGCCCATTATTAGAAAAATGTAGAGACCCTAAACTTGTTTTGATTGACAGGGCTGAAACTTTCTATGACGAGGAAGGTGAAGCAAACGGTGTTTTCGGTCAACATTTTGTAGGTCACGACCCTGCTATATCGTCTGATAAAAATGCCGATTTTACTGCTATAACCGTGATGCGACAAAAGCCCGGAGATACCTCAAAAGAAATAGTCCACGTAGTGCATGAGAGAGGCATGTCATCTATGGCTCAAAAAAGAATGATGGTATTGTTGAATAATCGATTTAGTCCTGATTTAATTCAACTAGAAGGTAATAACTTTCAACGTATGTTAGAACAAGAGATGAGAGAGTTAAGAGCAGATATGCCAATTAGAGTATTTATGACTACCCGTACTCGTAAAGAATCATTGTTTATGAGTTTATTACTTGCATTTGAACAAGGGCATATTAAATTACCATATGGTGATGAAAGGAGTAGAGCCTATACTCATAAAGTAGAACAAGAGTTGAATAGATTTGGGATGCAGAAAAATGGTAAGTTGGAAAGTGTAGGCGTACACGATGACTTGGCGATGAGTTTAGCACTAGCAAATTGGGCATCTAAAGAGTTCAAAGGAAGCGTTACACTCTTAGATGATTACATGCCCGGATTTGATGAGTGGTTTAAGGGTGGAAGCAAAAATGACTCGATAATGATACCGTAGGTGAAGAAGATGAACGATACAATAATGAAAGATGAATTAGAAAATAATACTTTTTGGATAGAAAACTGGGTGTACTGGGGTAATTAAAATGAATACCTTTTCTAAGAATAACGATGGTTGGTTTGAAGCCAATTTAGGTTATTCTGCGACTGATTTAGTTCATCGGCTCAGAAAGGCTAGAAGAAACAATAAAGATGAAAAAGAGTTTATTGATAAAGCCATAGAAGATATACGGGCTATGAAAAGTATGGAATTAGATGCTACTCTAAAAATGCATAGTTGGTGTGAAGGGTACTCTGATGTCATAAAAGAATTAGGAATGTCTGACAATAACATGAAAGCCTTGAGAAAGTTTGGCGATTCTCGTAAAGTTAGTTTACAAAGAGCCTGTCACCAATGGCAAAAAGCAGACGAGGCTTTGAAGATGCTTGAAGAATACGAAGATGTATGGCAAGACGAACAGAAAAAAGCATGGGTAGCCGCAATGGATGGGAAAAGAGATGCAAGGAAAGTATGGAAAACTACACTTCATCAAATGGATAGACTAAATGAAAAAGACCGAGAAGCCTTAGTAAAAAGTGCTGAAATACTTTTAGAAAAAGGTACTATGAGTGGTAGGACACTATTCGCCAATCTATACGACAGAAATATACTACACAAAAGTATGACATCTATGAAATTGGCAAAACTACTCAGTATGTATGGGGAAGAAGTGGATATTATGGCCGGAGCATCTAGAGGCACATTTGTAAAAATGGATAGAACTGGACTTATCATAAAAGACCCATGGGCGTATGCTGCGGGTTTCTTAGATGCAGATGGGTATATCACGATTACAGGAAGAGGTGAACCTAGAGCCGGATTTATTGCCACTGGTACAAGAGGAAAAGTACATTGTGAACAGTTGCAAAAAACTCTAGATTGTGGTGTTTTACAATTAGACCAAAAAATATACAAAGATAACCAAAGGAGTCAACATAGACTACAATTTTATTCTAAGGCAGATATTAGTAAATTATTGAAAGGTATACTACCGTTTCTAGAAATGAAGAAAACACAAGCAAAAGCGGTTTTAGCATACATAGAAGAAAACGATGGCTTGAAGAAAGAAGAATTAAAGAAAGTTGTAAGATACTACAATTGGAGCGATGATACCAATAAGTCGAATGCTCTCCTTTCAGAATGGGGAGTGCAAGCCGACGATATAACAAAGTGGGCGGAGGCGATATAATATGGCAGAAGAACAAGGAAGAATAGGCCGATTAATTTCTGCATTAGGTAGCCCGTTTAGAAGTAGAACTACTCCTGAACCGCAAATGCCGCTATATACAACTGGTATTCAAGAACCTGTATTAGCACAAGGTATTACTATTCCAGCGCTTTATGCGGTATCTCAAGAAAACTTAATTCTTAGAACTGTAATTTCTAAACTAAGCCAAGAGATATTTAGAAGAGGTTATTATTGGGAGAAGAAGTTTCAACACAAGTGTAAAGATTGTGGCGAAGAATATACACATGAAGTAGAAAGTTGTAACTTATGTGGTGGTGAACTAAAACAACCCGATGTACAACAACTAATTTATCCTAAATGGTTGCTAGAGCAACAAAACTCTATGGAACAAGATTTTATGCATGTGTTGCAAGAAATAGAAAGAGACTTAGAAATAGTAGATGATGCTTTCTTGATTTGTGTAAAAGAATACTTCGTAGACCCCGAAACATCAGATATTAAGTTTTACAGAGTAAAAGAACTAATTAGAGGCGACCCAATCTTTATGAGAATTATATCTGATAAACGTGGTGTACGTGGAGGCAGATACAAAGTTTGTCCTCTTCATAGAGACCAAATCTCCTATCCGGGTCAAGACGACAAGTGTGAAGTCTGTGGTAATAATATGCAAGAGGCGCACTATGCAAATATGGCAGGTAGTGGTAAAACTCAATATTATTTAGAAGGAGAAGTAATACATATTAGTAAATACAACCCATCTAAGTTGTATGGTAGAAGCCCCGTAAACACAATGTGGAGACAGGCAATGACTCTTACAGCAATGGATAATTACATGTATACGTCTTATCAAAAACGTAGAAGTCCAAAAGGTATTATTTCCGTAACCACAGATAATCTAGAATCAATGAAATCGTTTTGGAAAGGCGTTGACGAAAAAATGGAAAGAGACCCTCACTATATACCTAAAATCGGTATTGAGAGTCAAACTGGTAGAGGTGGGGTGAATTGGGTTAAGTTCATGGATACGTTAGAAGAGATGCAGTATATTCCTGTTAGAGATGAAATGCGTAATAGAATAGCAGCATTCTTTGGTGTGAGTAGTATCTTTATGATAGATAGTGGTAAATCGGGTGGATTAAACAATGAAGGTATGCAAATCCTTGTAACTAACAGGGCTGTTGAGTTTGGTCAGAAAGTATACACACAAGTTCTATTCCCTAGAATGTTAAACCAAATGGAAGTAACCGATTGGAAATTAACTCTTTATCCGAACGAAGAAGAAGATGAAATTACTCGTCTACGAAGAGATGAAATGGAAGTTAATCTTGCGCAAAGAATGATGATGCTTGGATACAAGCCTGAATTAATGGAACAAGGAGATAGAGATATACGATTTACTTATCGACAAATGAATGAGCAACAAGACGGTGCACCTCCGATGCCTCCGGGTATGCAACCACCTCAAGGAATGTCGCCCGGAAGCGGTGGACCGATGGCAGCGCAGATGGGTGCAAGCCCTCCGGGTTTGTTGGCTAATGCGATGCCGCCATCTCAGCCGGGTGGAGAAGGAATGGGTATTCGTACTCCAAGAGGTCCAGCCTCTCCTCAAAATAGAGGGAGTCCGGGCATTGGCTCGCCAGTAACTAGTGTTCAACAGCGTGGCCCTCCTAATTCAGTTGCACAAAACAATTCTCGCGCTTTAATGAACTCTAGACGGATAAAAGGCGCATAATTAAAGTAGCATCGCATACACGCAAATGGTAGTGAACCACATGGACTTATTGAAAATGCATCCAATGGCTAGAAAAATGACCGCACATAATGAGGCTTTTACTAAGGCTCTAGAAGACGGTAATGCAGACGACGCACGCCAACATCTAAATGAATTATTAAAGTACGCAACTAACATGGAAACAGACTTAGAGTTTGCAATAAAGAAAGCGGAAACAGAAGTAGTCACCCCTGACAATGGATGGGAACACAGAAGCCCAGTTCTAAAGTTTAACAAAACTGGTTCTAACTTTGACCCTTCAATGAGAGATAGACAATTAAATGGAACAATTATGTCCTCAAGAACTAATTCACAAATGAAGCCAGCAAGAGGCACATACGGACGTTATTCTCCCGGTAACTGAGGCTTTAGAATGGAAGAAGATGTAACTGAGCGTTTAATGAATGCTCTAATTTCTAAAATGGAAACCATGGATAGGGATATTCAATCTGTTCGTGCTGAAAATGCTATGCTACGAAAAGCAATGGATAACCCGCAAATAATTTTGAGAAAAGCAGGTTACGTGCCTTATTCTACGCCATTGTCGGAAGATGTTAGTGTTGATGCCTTTAGAGCAGATATGGAAACATCCTCAGGTACTATACTAAAACAAGATGAAAATAACCCTGATAAATACTCTAACGAGCAGATTCACGAAATGAGTTGGGATGACATACATGAAATGGCAGAACAACATAGAGAAGTAAAGGAGATGTATTAATGAAACCTAGATATGAAGCAGCCTCACCAAAGGCATATGAGATGTTAAGAAAAGCAGAAGAAATAGCAGCAAGATTAGATGTTCTTGAAAAAGAAGCAAAATGTCCTTCTTGCGGCATGAAAAAAATGGATTGTATGATGAAAACTGGATGCGGCTCTATGAAGAAAGGCACTCATCACAAAGAAACAAGTTTCGGTACACAGCCGGAAGGTGTACAATTTAACATAGAAACTGGCGGTCAAACATACAACGCTTTTTATCACACAAATCAAAGTCTTTTAGATTCAGAAGATATTGCTAACAAAGGTGCATCTAGCGAAAGTGTCAACTTAGACACTTTGAAAGTTAACACTCACGATACAGTAGACCGTCTTGTTGAGGGATAAGATTGAATAAAGTGTACGTCAAGAAAGGCGTTGCACAAATGGACCCATGTAAAATGTGTGGCGCAACCGCATACGAAGGTTGTAAACAAGCAAAGGGGCTTGCGCTTAGAGATTGTCCTTATTACCAAAGGTACAATACCGGAGGCTGAGAGGGAATGTCATGGAAGAAGATGCGATACAAGTTTACATCAGACACCGCACTGAATTGCTAAAAGCAATTTACGATAATACTCCACCGGAACAAGAGGTCGGAGATTATCTAATTTCTAAGATGAACTTAGAGAATCATAACATCACGTATGAAAAAATAGATGTTGACGTTGTGTGCGATTCTTTCAGTGAATATATTCTATCTAAGGCTAAAGAGAAAAAAACAGAGTTTGGCACAATGCACAACTTTAGACCAGCGATGGCTAAATCATATGGTACAGACCATAATTACCGTGATAGAGTAAAACGCGCTTGGAATGAAAACGATAATAAAAAATATAATTATCCGCTACATAGTCCACAAAAAGATGGGGAAAAATATGGTCCATATCGTGCAAGAAATATGATTCCGCACACAATGAAACACTCTATGTGGCCTGAAATTAATCCTTTTAGAATTGCTTTCGATGGTGGAAAAGAAGGGCGGGATAATTTACGTAGTAATATACCAGCATCTATTGAACCTGTAATATTTCCAGCATCGCATTACCTAGATGCTAACCCGTTTGATGAGAAACACCACCCAATTCGTAAAAGAAGAGTCGATACCGGAATGCCTGAGTGGGAAAACATGTTGAGAGAATACTATCTTTCGGATAATAAGTGGGCGGAAAAGGGTATGGAGATAGAAAACGCCCACAAGTTAGACTACAATGAAAGAGATAGAGATAAAGACCATGGTGTTTATCATGGTGTAAACAAAAACAGAAAATCAAGACAACTATCTTTCTTAGGTGGTAATGATGGGCATGAAAGTGATACTAAACATCAACATACTCTAAGGTTAAGAGATTTCAAAAGATGGCAAAAAGAAAACCCTAAACTTGTAAAAGAGTTAGAAAGTCAGGATATGGATTTAGAAGAAGCCCATTTTAACGATAGAATGAAAAAATTAGATAGTAATGATATTTTCACGGAAACGATAGAACCTAAAATTAGTAATAATCCTTATGATGATTTAGATGCAAGGGGTAGGTCTACTTTAGCCGATGCGGAAAAAATACCTCATGGTCATAGTATGGGTTGGGATACATGGAATAAAGGTTTAGAGTTTTTATCTCCAAAAGAAAGAAGTTTAGTTATAGAACATGTAGATAAATACGGTACAGACGACCCAGCGCATCAGTCTGTTACTTTACCTGATGGTCAAAGAATACACATGCATAGAATAAAAGCCAATATGCAAATGAGAAATAATGCAGAAGTAGACCATTGGACTAGAAGTCAAAAACATCCGGGTGCTAATAAGGCTAAACATATAGAAGCAAATACTGATAATACTAGACTCGGAACAGAGGGAATGGTAGCCAAAGCGCTGAAAGGTGTCTATCTAAAAGATGGTTTCGTACACGAAGGTGAGCCTTATTCGTATGAAGAAGACAATAGCGGTAAGGAAAAAAGAATAAAAAATTATGACGAAACTGTTTACCAACATCTTATGGATAAAATAGAAGACCACTATGAAGGTGATAAATTATTAGAATATCTCGAAGCGGGTGAACATGGTCCAGCACAAAGAAACTTACCACCTTTTAGCCCAAGTGATATTAAAGAGTATGAAAAAGTTTTGAAAGAAGGTGGTACGTTAAAAGAGGCTTTTGCTAAAAAATTATCAGATGGGAGTCATGTTCTCTTGAGTCCCGACGGGTTACACAAACTTGTGGGTTACAATGAAGGAGATTTATCACCGTCTATGCATCCTATGTTTAAGGGGCAAAAAGAACCTTTTTTATCGAAAGACGTGATGAAAAGGGTGAAAGAAGAATTACAAGCACACATGGGTATTGCTGAAATGGCTAAACCTATAAGAAACGCATTAACTACGTTTAGAACTCCACACGGTCCACGAAAAGATAATCCTTTATTGAAAGAAGGTGACGAAAAACATTTTTATGACCATGACGGAAAGTATAGAACCTTAGCGTATCCTTTTTCACACGCTTTTGCAAACGTTGGGGGTCACGGTAGACCTATCACTACACTAGCAGAAATCTTACATGATTTCAAAGCGCATGATTTTGAAGGAAATGTATCTGCTTTAGGAGAAAAAGCAGAAGGTGGAAGTTTAGAACCCAATTCTAAAACAGTAGGCGCATACGGACATTTACATTCTCATTACTTAGAAAATGGAGTAAGTAATCACACAAGCGCTCTAGGTATAATATCAAAAACAGACGCTACTGTACATTCTCAAAATAAAACTGGTAGTAAAGTCGGTAAAGGTAGAAACAACAAAACTAACAGTTCTGACCACGTCCATACCCGTTCACCGGGTTTAGCGCCAATATTAGAATACGGGGATGAAGAAGAGGAAGGTTGGACTGGTATTGAAGGAAAGAGTCGCACTAACAAAGAGTTAGATAAGAAAAATATTTTTTCATATAATCCGTATACAGCGACTAGCAGTGTGGGTAAAGGCGAAACTTCAATCAATATGTTAGCGGGTCATTCGCATTTACTTTCTACTATAAATCGTAGAACCTCAGCGCCTAATTCACCCGCCAATAATTTTCTCAGATACGCAGATATAGAAAACAATCCTAGTTTTCTCTCTACCGCAGATGAATTACATACAGTAATGACTAATCTTCCTACTGCGCCTAAAAAGAATGTAGCGGATGTAGTGAGTGGAAAAGACATAGAAGATTTAGAGATGTTGCAGAACGAATTAGACATAGAAGAAAATGGGGCAGGGGATTCTGAAATTATAACTTCTTTGCGAGACAAAATAAATGAAATTAAATCTAACATAGAGATGAAACAAAAAAGAGCAAGAGAGTATGGTAGACAAGCCAAAAAAATTGGTGACTTTGGTGGTGTGAGAAATATGATGGAACAGGCTCATACCGACGATAGACAAGCAGTTGCTCAATATTTTAGAACAAAAATAAAACCCGCGATTGAAAAAGAACATCCTAATGCGTTTCACCCTGATAATCCAAAAGCATTACTCAATACATTAAGAGGGGTAAAAGATGCACAGCGAGGTCTTTACATGGATGGAGACCATGGTATATCTATTCGCGCTCATCATTATTCTAAGAAAGAAGAAGATATGTCATCAGATACCCATTATAATTTAGCAAATCAAATGAAAACTTTAGGCCCATTAACAAATAACGTAATTGACCCAAGTAAACATGGGGTACAAGATGTATTAGAAATGTTAGATTTACCTAACGACGATGCTCATAAAGAACATGCGCAAAGATATTTACAAACTTAGTCCGGTCAAGTACACGCTTACAGTATAGGTCAACTTGCTACAATGAGTGGCCTTGATGGTAACCCGATGCAATGGAATCCGAAAGATAAAGAAATGTTTGAAGGAAAAGGACACGGCGATGTTCACACTCACTTAGATAATGTATTGAGAGAAGGACAGGCTAGTTTTCCACCTTCAAGACCAGCAGGTCCACACAAGAGAGCAATGGTAGATTTCAAAAGAAATCCTATATACAACGCCTTAGGGTTTTTACATCAAAATGCAAGAAATGAAATGAAGTTAGGGGGATATGGTTTACAATACCATCAAGCGCCGATACCGTTGACTAAACTTAGCAAAGTGCCTAATGCTCATAATAGAAGTAATGAAGGAACGGTATTACATCAAAGCCAAAGAGGACACTCATCATTAGAATACCATCACGCAAGAAGAAAAGATATTGCAAGTAATATTCTTTCTTTTGATACTAGTCCTGATATTGATTTGAAACCAAATGCACCTGTTGCAACTAAGAAAGAAATAGGTTGGATGACAGCGCCAGTAAAACCTCTTAGAAGTTTAGAAGGGGCTGTACCGCAAGACCACTTTACTAGCGGTTTGATGGATTGGGGATGGAACGGTCAAGCAGAAATAGGCGTAGAACACGATTACGATGGAAATATTAGTGTTGGTACAAATACCTCAGAAGAAAAGTTTCATTCTCTACCATTAACATATTTACAATCTTTACACAAAGATACGCATTCACCTCAACACGTTGAATCTATGTTAACAAATGCAGAGCCATTTCAACAAAATCCTACCCAGTTAACTCAAGACCCTACTGGTCAAATGCCTAGCGACAATATGATGAATGTTGCAAAAGCAGATTTACCAAAGGAAATACCTTTGATAGAACCTTTACATAGAATATTCGATATTAAAGATATGTCCGAATTAAGAGGTTTTACAGGAGAATGGGTAGTCTCTATACAGAAAGATGGGAAGAGATGTAAGGTTAGTAAAAAGAATGGGCGTGTTGAATTAGAAGATGAAAATGGCGTAAAACAATCTTGTGAAGATGAAATGAGAGCGTCGTTTAGAGCAGCCTGTAAGAAAAACTTTGTTATTGATGGGGTATTAAATGATGGTGAGTTTTACATTAATGACATTCTGTTATATGATACGGATGATGTAACTGAACTAACTACACGCGAGAGAATCAAAATCTTAAGAGGACAATTTGAAAGTTATCATCCTGTCTTTGTACCTAGTCCATCCGACATTAGAATCACTGATGAGGTTGGATTAGAAGATGCTGTAAAAGAATTAGGCAAAGATTCTGATAAATTATTACTACGTGATGCTAAGTCTACATACATGAAAGGTGAAGAGAAACACCCGAAGTGGGTTATGCTCGCTAAATCTGATATTACTTACCATGTTCCATTTACTATGGAGATTGATGATAGTCACTTTATTATTAGATTGCCCGAAGATGTTGTGAAATATGATATTGTAGATAATCAAGCAGTCAACCCTGTTGCTGCGATAGGAGAAATTACTGCCTCAGACTACTCGTTAAAGTTAGCAAAGAGTCTTGAGTCTTATTGGCAAGAAGGATTAACTGAATTGTTAAAAGAGGAACTAGATAGGGCTGATTGGGACGAGGATAAGGCCAACGAGGGAATGACTGATGAACGTGCTAAAAGAATAGAGCATCAGAGTGCTGGCATTCTAAAACCAAAGAAAGATAGCAATTTAATTTTGAAGCCTAATGAAATGGCAAAAGCGCTTTTACTTATCGAGAGAGCACTAGATAAGATGGAAAAAGGACATAGTAACATGGCCGGACGTGGTTTAGGAATAGATGTTGGAGGGGGTGTAGAAAGCCCACGCGGGCCTACTTCTTTGACAGCAGAACAGTCTTTACCTGATTGGGATATGAAGAAACGACCTACTGAGGACTTGGAGAAACCGGAAGATTATCCGGGTAGAAAACGAAAAAAGAAGCAAACAGCCTCGCAGTCTAGCGTTTTTGATGATAAAAACCTTGATGAGTAGTCCCGTAGCATATATGTAGTAAGGCATTACGTAGGAAGGGTTAGTGTGCTCGGTAGTAAACAACTATTCAGAACTGGCGATGAAACAATTGGTATCCTTAAGGGTGCTAATGACCTCATCGTCGCTGGCTATGCCAGTGTGGAAGTTGTAGACAAGCAAGGCGACGTAATAACAAAGGAGGCATTGAAACACGCATTTCGGAAGTTCATGGAAAATCCGTCATACAGAAACGTTCAATTGGCTCACAGTAATATACAAGTTGGAGATGTAGTACCGAATTATACAGATAACGAAGGGAGGTTGTGGAAAAGCGAAGTCGATGATGTCGGAATGTTTGTGGTAGTAAAACTGCGTGACGACATCGAGAAAGCAAAAGAGGTTTCAGCAGAAATCAGAAAAGGCGTTCTCAGAGGATTCAGTATCGGTGGTCAAGCGTTTAAGAGAGTCAGAAAATCAGACCCAAAACGAGGAGATTACCAAGAAATTAGTAAACTGGAACTACACGAAATAACGATTTGTGAAAAAGGCATCAATCCCGAAGCAACATTCAGCATACTCAAAGAAGATAAAAATAACACGGAAGTGAATAAATTGACAGAAACAGAAAACGATAATGAAATGATGAAACAACTTGGCAGCGTACTATCTCGTTTAGAAGGTAGGCTTGACGATATGGAGAAAGGCGAAATGCCACCAGCATTGAAAGAGGCTATCGCTGACAAGAAAGACGGTAAGAAAGAAGATGCAAAAGATGACAAAAAGAAAGAAGATGCTGATGTAGAAAAGTCAGAATATTCTGATGTTATCACATCTGACTATCTTAACTGGATGGAAGACACTCTAAAGAGTGCTGGAGTTGACACTGCTGAGGCACGTGTTCACTTTGATAACCTAGAAAAAGCAAATCTAGGTTCTACACCCGAAGAATGGGATGCAAACTACGAACAACACACTGGGCAAGTAAAAGGTCGAGTACAAGAAGATGGAAAACCATCTACTAACGCTTTTGGTAAAACAACTGGAAGTGCTGGTGACGTTAAGAAATCAGATTTCATTAACCCTGCAACATTATCAGACTCAGATATCGAGTCTGCATACGAAGTATACAAAGCGGCTGCTCTTGAAGAAGAGTTCCGTGGCTCTCTAGAAAGCAACTTTGCTAACAGATACGCTTCTGAGCGTTCAGCAGAAATCGCAAAAGCGGAAGCAGCAGCATACGATGCACGCGGTCCTCTAGACGAGATAACAAAAGCAATTAGTGCACTTTCAGAGCGCATTGAAGCAATCACTACTCCAGCAGAAGCCGGAGAAGCAATCACAAAATCGGAATCTACTGCACCAGCAGTAACTGTTCCATCAACGGAGGATTTGGCTAACATGTCATGGGATGAAGTTCATAACTTGGCATCAAAGGCTTTCGAGTGAGATTAGATATTAAAAAATAAAAGGAGATAAAGAAAATGGCACGAAATTATGTACGAACAATAACTGACATGGAAAGATACTACTATGGAGCAGGTAACGCAATGGGTTACTCATACTCCGGTAGTGAATTACTCAAGGCCGACAGCCCTATGCTGTCAACAACAGGTGGAACATACCAAGCAATCTATGGTCGCAAAGTATGGTCACAATTGAACCAAGAGTTCAATGCATTCTCTATACTACCAAAGAAACCGTGGGATAGAAGCGGATGGCGCGTTATCACTGGCAGACCAAATGCTGGTGCAATTACTGGAAGCGGAGTTGCAGAGAACGCAACACTACCTGAAACAATCAAACCTACATTCCAACATGTAGCAGCAAAACCAAAGACTATCGCACACACATTCGATATGTCTGAAACTGCAATCTTCCTTGCTGACAAGGATGACGGAATGGGAGACATACGCTCTGTAATGAAAGAGGAAATGGGTAAACATCACGCTGAGGTAATCAACAAAATGATGTGTACTGACGTAGATACAGTCGCAGGTAACAACTTCGAGTCTCTTGACCGAGTTACTTCCGGTTTCCAAAACAGTGCAAACGCAACAACTGGACTTAGTGCAGCATCAGGACACGTTAGCGCAGATGGGGATATGGATATGTACAGTATTGACAGGAGTGCAAACTCATGGTCAAACGCAGAAATGAGTGTTAACGCTTCTAGCGGTACACCTACTGACAGAACACTATCTCTAGACTTACTAGACGAGATGTTCCAAAAGATGTGGATTCGTGGTGGAAACCCGAAAGTCATGCTAACTGTTTCCTCTTCTC
>Ga0181420_1000461_pt1 | contig 16376 bp, 16 predicted proteins | sample 43SPOviralmetaG_FD_130145 | JGI IMG/M metagenome (GOLD analysis project Ga0181420, IMG submission 130145) | Marine viral communities from the oligotrophic San Pedro Time Series (SPOT) site, San Pedro Channel, CA, USA - 43 SPOT_SRF_2013-05-22 | ecosystem: Environmental > Aquatic > Marine > Strait... | reverse complement strand
TGGGTACTAAAAAAGTAGACGTATTAAGAGTAGACTCTACTATTGAAGAACTTATAGACCACTTTAGTGGAACGTCAAGCGATGCGGATACTTTTGAAGCATATATTAAAGAAAAATTATCAAAAACAATGGAAAATTTTGCTGACGGTAAGAAGAAAGGCAAAAGCAAACCTGGTAGAGTCAAAAAATCAGGTGCAAGTTGCGATGGCTCTGTAACAAGCCTACGCAAAAAAGCAAAAAACAGCAGTGGTGAAAAATCAAAAATGTATCACTGGTGTGCTAATATGAAATCTGGCAAAAAGAAGTCTTAACATGTTAAAGTTGGTCAACCCAGAATATCCAATTTGGGAAGTCACAGAGTTCGAAGTTCCAAATTTTAATTACATACTATCTAATCCAAGAAACTATATTCAAGATGGACATGATAATGATGGATTAAGACAATCTATAAAAATACCACAAGAAGTAAATTTAGCATGGCATAAAAGTTGCTTACCTATACAAGAAATGCTTAAAACATGTGATGAATTAGTAGTAGAACAAATGTGGTGCGGCAAACTTAAAAGTTTAGAATGGCCCGATCCAGAGTACTGTAGTATAGACGTGTTGTTAGACAAACCCGGTTTTAATATGCCACCTCACATAGACAACAGAATTGTGCTAGGTGTTTTAATTATGAACTTACAAGATAACCCTGAAAACTCAGGCACATACTATGAGCAATTAGATTACAGAGCTCCTACACAAAAAGGTACTGGTACTTTTATGCTTAATCACATTAACACATTACATAGTATTAATCAACCAGGACCAACGGACAGGTTAATTGGTTACCAAACATTAACAATACACCATATACAAATATTATGATTAGTGATAAACTTGTAGCAGTAGATTTAGAAATCGCTAGTACATGTAATGCCGCATGTCCTGTATGCATTCGACGTACAACAGGTATACTCAATAATTTTAAACAACAAATGCGAACTTTGGAAGATGTTAAACGAATTTTTGATGGCGTACAAAGTCAAATAAGTTCTTTGACATTGTGCGGTACTATAGGCGACCCAATGACCTGTGCAGAAATAGTTCCTATATGCGAATGGTTCATACAACATAATCCAACAATAGCCATTAGTATTTCAACTAATGGCGGCATAGGAACACCTACGCAATATGCACAATTAGGAGAAATGGGAGTTCAAATAATATTTGGTGTTGATGGCAACTCTGAAAAAATACTTAAACTGCATAGAGTAAATGTTTCTTACCAAAAAGTTTTTGATAATATGAAAGCATATTTAAACAATTATGAAGGAAATATAACCACATGGCAATACATTTTATTTGAACAAAACAAAACAGATTTACTACCAGCACTAGTTACAGCAAAAGAACTTGGTATTACACAATTCCAAATCAGAAAACCTAATGGGTTTGCTGGCGAGGGTGTAGATGCAATACCTACATATAACTTTTATACATCGGAGTTTACTCATTGGTTAACACCAGTTACAGATGAATTTACTCAAGACATATATGGATGGTGGGATATATCTGATGATGACCAATACATTAAAATATTAGAAACACTTAGTAATATAACTCCTATTGTAGATAGAAACGGACCATTATGGAATGGTGTTACTTGGTGCAAGCCTAACGTCTCAACCTCATATCACAAAAATCGTTATACTGGTAAGGAAAAATATAGTTATCAAATATCAGAGTTTATGACAAGTCAACTAGATACATATAAATCACAGACTTGTTTTAGTCTTAATCATCGAGACAATGAGGATCTAACAACAGATGCATTAAATGTTTTTATTAGTCATGATAATTATGTATTCCCATGTTGTATAGTAGGAGGTGCTATCACATCTTCCAAAACAGATGTAGGTGATGATTCAAACTTTGACCATATCAAAGAGATGCTTAACATCATAACTGCATATGGTTTAGAATCATTTAGTGTAAAAACTACTACCTTAAAAGAGATATTAAATAGTGCAATATTACATTTAGCATTTTATAATGATATGCGAGATAATAATTCAACTACCTTCTGTAAGTTGGCTTGTGGTAAATGTTCGGATACAAAGAAAGCATATAGCCCTTTTTAATATTGAATAAATATGTGTTATGCAAATGGCAAACATTCCAAATCCATTCTATAAATTTATAAAAACATGCAATGAAACTTGGATAGACATAGATAATATACCTAGGACTAGTAAAGACCACATATTTGGTACATGTACATTTTTTGACGACTATTGGAAACAGGAAAATGAGTTAGATAATCACATACCAACTATATTCATTATTAGTATAGATGGTATAGGCAGTAGAGAATTATATAAGATTTGGGAAAAGCACCATCTAACTAATACAACACTGATCCCAGAGTTTATTATAAACCATAAAAATCCTATAATACTATTTGACAATAGTGCTGAAGGACATTGTGATGAGGATATGTTAAAATTTGTTTCACAAGTAGTAGATATGTATAAGTTAAATCCTAACACAACATTTTACGGCAATAGTGCAATAAACATTAAAGAGATACATCAACGTACCGAATACACAAATTTTAAAACTATATACACAGCAAACTTCCAAGAAGACACTATGACAGAGTTGTTTGAAGAATTTGAAGGTATGGATTTAGAATACACATACGAAAATAAAACAACACTTTATAATTGTTTAAATAATGCACCAAAACCTCATAGGGCATTGCTACTTGGAGCATTAGACATTGAAGACAATATGGTTAGTACACCTAATGTAGATTTTCAAGAACTACAAACACAAACAATTAGATACTTAATTGACCAATCAGAACGTAAGCAAATTTCTGCACAAGATATTAATGATGGGTTATCCTACTTAAAAGACTTACAGTTAATATATCCATTAGAATTAGACAAACGTAACGATGACATTATACATATGAAACAAATATCAGCGGATAGTAGTTTTATTAAAAATTTGTTAGATTGTGATTTTCAATTAATTACAGAAACATTTAGTGACAATACACTGGTTATCACAGAAAAAATTTACAAAGCAATTATTATGAAGCAACCTTTTATAATATTTGGACCACATCGAATATACAAATACTTACAATCTAAAGGTTATAAAACATATGAACATTTAATTACTACTAATACTTGGAAAGGCTCTAGTAATTACGACTCTACAACAAATATTATTACTAAGATAAAGTTTTTAACACAACAATTAGAAACACTATCTATGTTAAAAGAGAACCCAATTAAATGGCAAGAGATTGAACAGCAAAATAAGTTAGATGCAGAACATAATTATGAACTATTTAAACATAACATGCACACTATTAAGGAGTCATCTACACAAGGATTAGATGCTTGGCTAACTAATTATGCAGATTTTAACTTGCTGTTTGATGTAGACTTAGATAAATAGTATTATGAAGATTAATGAAATCATAATTAAAGAAACAGCATCAGTTGGCGGCATGAGTGCTGGAGCAGTTGCAACAGTTGTAAAACCTATTGCAAATGATGTCCAACGTGTTGTAGCAAAACCTAAGAAACCTAAGAAGATTGGAAAGAAAAAGCCTGGTCCAAAAGGCAAAAGTACACTTTTAAGGAGATAGCATGAGAATATTATCTTCAAAAAATGGTCCAACCTTCTGTAGTTCAAAAGAGTTTCAATTATTTGATAGACTTAATCACGAAAAAGGTATATATGAATATGACCTTTCTGAAAACGATATACACACATGTAACCAACTAAGACAAAGAGGATTAGTTCTTAAAGTTAATAGCAATGGCAAAACAAAATATAAAACATACCCGCAGGAAGCCGCTTACTAAAGCAAAAAAGAAGGCACTTGCAACTAAATTAGAACAAACTGTAAACAAAGTCAGTACAAAAGGTTTATTCTTTAAAACAAGAACAAAAACCGGTGACTGGAACATTGTTGACGGCAAAAATAAAACCATAGTTTTACAAGACATATTACTAGTAGAGTCTGCTAATCATATGCTTAACAGTTTAAATAATTCTAATCAAAAACAAGTTAAAAAGTTAATACATTCTTATACAGGATCATTGCAAGAATATCAAAAACGTATTTTTAAATGTTTAAACGACATAATGTTTTATAAACATACTCTGAAAACAACGAAAAGTTCAGTATTATTCCATTCAACAGAAGCAAGAGTAGACCTATCTCTTATGAATTTACGTCATGCTAGAGAAGAATTACATGTAAAATTAGCCACAAATACCCACCACGGCAAGCATCTGATTTAATAAAAACTCGAAAAATTTCCTATAATTGATAAATACAATTAACAAATTATCATTATCGGGAAAATAAAATGAGAATAAACAATTTTAACAAAACAGGATTTCAAAAGGTAAGAGACTTAAATGCCTACCTCACTGAAAACCACGGTGTTAAAGTAAACGGTTTTCATCCTAAAGCAAGACTTGAAAAAGTCCGTGAACAGGCTGAACAACATATTATTACTTTAAGAAACACTAACAAACAATTTAACTTAGATCCAGAATATGCAAAGTATTTAGGTGTTAAGGACGTTATTGACGTAATGCTTGAAGAAGGCTATTATGCAGAAAGTCCTGCTATGTCAGAAATGATGTATGAAATATCTGAAACATGTAAGTCTTTAATGGATTCAGGATATACAGTAGATGAAGCAAGTGCTGAATGCATGAACAAATTCAGACAAGATCCCCGATATGCTTATGATGATTCTTTTGTATTACCGATAGTATTAAAAGCGGCTAAAGACTACATGGAGTCATGTGGTTCAGCACACGAATCAGTTGAAACAGATGTACAACCACTTCCAGAAACAGATATGACAGAATTCCTATTTAAGGAAATGGCTAGAGAAGTTGGAATGGAAATAGAGAATGTTGATACACTTAAAGCAATTGAAGAAAAAATTAATATGTTTGCAGAAGTAAGTGGCAAAAGCAGAGATGCAGTTGTTGGCTTCTTAAACAGTTTAGAAGAAGATGCTTTAACAGGCGGAATACAAATGTTTGGTTCTAAAGTTGCAGAACAAAATAAATTTACTGGTGCTAGAAAAGATGCTATTGCTAAAGGGCAAGATTCTTTTGAAGTAGATGGTAAAATATTTAAAATCACAGGCGATACTAAAGACGAAGAAATGCAAGAAGCAAGTATGTTTGGTGATATTATAGATGACATGTTAGCAGAAGAAGTTGAAGTCGAACAAGCAGAAGTTATTATGGCGGCAAGAGCATTAGCAGATGACGTCCAAGGTCAAATTGCAAGATTAGGTAAAATGGTAAATGAAGATTTACCTGCTATAGCAGACCAAATGAGAGCAGAAATGGGTGCCCAAGTTGCCCAAAGTTTTGCAGATTCAATGACAGCGGCAGTTGACGGACATCTTTCAGCAACTAAGGCAACAAAACAAGCAATGGATGATGCTATTGGCACTATCACTGGAGAGGCACCAATGGCCCCAGCAATGACAGATGAGCCAATGGATGCACCAGTTGATGCAGAACCTATGCCAATGGATGACGTTGTAGACGTTAATGATCCTGCGGCGGCTGGACCAGAAGAAGAGCCACTAGGAAGAGCACCAGTCGACGAGCCTAAAGACCCAGAAGGTATCTAAAATGCGAATCCGCGATGTATTCCTATTAGAGGCATACTACGATGATTTGCAAGTTGCAATCATGGATAGGCTTGCTCAATATCTAAGCAAAGAGCAAAACGAAATCCCAACAGATGAATTTAGAATGGCATTAGCAGATGATGGCTTTATGTTAAGTTTTGATGAAATGAAAGCCGCAATGGAACAAATGGGTGCAGTTGCTAACATAGATGACAACACTATTACTCCTAAAGGTAAAATACCAGACGAACTAGCAGACCCAGAAGCAAATCCAGAAGACACAATAGTTGAACCAGACGTTAGCGATATGGCTGGTGACCAGGCTATGTCTGCCGTAAAAGACCAACTCCCACAATAAACTCCAAATAAATACAAGCATGGAAGATAGATTACTTCGTGCCGCTTCGGCATTAAACAGAGAATTATTTGAACAGTTTAATGGTTCATATACAGACTTTGCACTTAACACAGTTAAAGCAATCACAAGAGGCGGAGATCCTGCAAATTACGATGATGACGAAATTTTAGCAGACATGATTCCTATATTAGAACTACAAAAACACGAGTACACTATTCAAATAGAAAAACTACCATGCACAATACCTTACATAAATTTTGATGTACCTAATCAACAAATTGACGTACTTAGAAACGCACTAGCCGGTGTTAAGAAAGGCTCATCGTTTCCACAACGTTACTTTGACAGACTAGCAAAATATCAAAATCAGTACAAGACATTACTTAATGTAGACAAAGTAGAGTGGTACGAGCAGTTCCCACAACTATCTTATCAACTAAACACAGAAGGTATGCGTAACAATCATAATTTAGACGACTTAGAAGATAATAATTTTATACCTGTATTCGGAGATAGTAATACTTTTGGCATGGGACTTCCTGTAGAAGAATTATGGTACAACAAACTAAACTTAAATTTACCTGTGTACAACTCAGCAGTTATAAGTGGTAGTCTAATGGATACATATAACCTACTTACATCTATGTATAAGACTAAGAAATTCAAAAAGGCTTATGTTGTAATACCTCATTCAGAAAGATGGAATGGTGTTAGTGAAAAAGGTTATCATGAGGGCATATCAAATGGTACCCATTATTTCCTTAAACAATTTGAGGATGTAGCAGACTCGTTAAATCAAAATACAAGACACTATTATAGATGGATGACTACACAGGCACTAACAAACTTTTGTATAGTAAATGATATTGAATTACATTTATGGGATAACAACACATTTGCAACGGTTAAATGGTGTAACGATAAAGACTTGTATGTTCCTAATTGGTTGTTTATTTATAAACACATGTTACCAAAACTTAAAATTGCTAATGAATGTGGACAAGGCATTGCCGATTGGCCCAAACATACTGCTAGAGATTTTGTGCATTTTGGCACAGAATGGCATGATAAAATAGCAGAATTTATGTTGACAAACAAGTCAATATAATATATACTAACTAATTGAGGATCATATAAATGTTACTAACAGAAAAGATTGAATATAAAAAACTAGAACGAGTCACAACTGCTGAAGGCAGAAAGTATGTTGGCGATGATAATGTTCCTGTACCTAGTGTAACAACTGTATTAGATAAAACATCTGATAAGACTGCCTTAATAGCCTGGCGTAAAAGAGTTGGTGATGCAGAAGCAAACAGAGTTAGTAAGGAAAGTGCCGGGTTAGGTACTAAAGTTCATAATGCATTAGAGCAATATATACTAGGTGAAGATTACGAAATCAAAGGTAATAACTTTGTTAGTATTCTAGCAAGGGATATGGCAAACTTAATGATTAATGAAGGCTTTACAAATGTTAATGAAGTTTGGGGAACAGAAGTTGGACTTATTGCTCCTGGATTATATGCAGGCACTACAGATTGTATTGGTATGCACAATGGCGATGAAGCAATTATAGATTTTAAAACAAGTAAAAAGATTAAACCTGCTAAATGGGTACAAGATTATTTTTTACAATGTTGTGCTTATGCAATGGCACATAATGAAATGTACGGAACAAAGATTAGAAAAGGTGTAATACTAATGGTTAGTCGAGATGTTGAACTTAAAGAATATGTTATTGAAGGAGAAGAGTTTGACAAGTATTGTGGATTATGGACTAGCCGGTTAGAAGAGTATTATAGTAAATTCGGATGATAGCAAAACAAGTTAGAATACTTAATGCTATATCAGGCAAACTTAAAGTAGAAGATTTTGAAGTTATAGACGTTGAAATACCCGAGTTACTATTAGGCGAAGTATTAATAGAAAATAAGTATTGTAGTACAGACCCGTATGTTAGATCCACAATGGGATCAGTAGGCACAACAGTATTCCACACAGAGCCAGGTAAACCTATACAAGGTGATGCTGTTGGCACAGTTATCCAAAGCAAGAATTCTAAATTTCCTATAGGTACAAATTTACTACATAGACACGGATGGAGAACCCATACTGTTTTAAGTGAAGAAGACGATAATGAGTACACAAAGATAATACCTGATAATCACAAACTGTTAGATTATCTTTCTATATATGGATTAGTAGGTGTTACAGCATATTACAGTCTTAGAAATTTATTGAAATGGGGCGGTGATGTTGTTGCTGTAGATGGAGCAACTGGTGGTGTTGGACATCTTTTTATACAAATGGCAGTAGCAGAAGGCATAACAGTACATGGCATTACATCAACACAAGAAAAAGCAGATTACATAGACAACATTGGTGGTGTTGGAGTACTATTACCAGCAAAAGGCGGATTAGCAAAAATACACAAAGTATATCATAAGGCTTTTCCTAATGGTATAGATTATTACCATGCAAATGTTTGTAATGAAAGAATGTTATTAGGATTAGCAGTATTAAATCCAAATGCAAATATGTTATTGTGTGGTGCTATGAAAACATATAACAGTGGTGCAAACATGTTAGGCCCTAATATACAACCAATTATTCATAAAGATGCACACATTCACGGTTGTGCATGGAGATTCTCTATAGACGAATGGAGACAAGAATATTTAGATTTTATTCAGAAACACTATGATAAACTTGCACCTAAGTATGAAATATACCAAGGTATAGAGTCTATGCCACAACAATATGTAGACCAATTCTTTATATATGAGCAAGATTCTAATAAAAAGTTCGGAAAGCTCGTTACCCAACTATAAATAGCACTCCTCATTTCTGCAGAAATGATAAATACATACATAAACGTTATCGGAGTTATATATAGTGTCACACCAAGACGATGCAAATTTAAAAGTTATTATAAGTAGGATTCAGCAAAGAAGAGGGCTGAAGCAAGATTTACCACATCCATTGAGACCTGGTGAAATTGGTTTTGCTACGGATAGTAAACAAGTATATATTGGAGCGGATACAGCCGACAATATCAGCAAGACTTATAATAAAACAGTTTACCTTGAGAATACATTAGGTGCTCAGGCTACAACTTTAAATATTGCAAACACTCAAATTGTTAAATTTGAAGTTCCTCATATTAGATTTGGAAAAAATAGTTCGTTTGATGGTGTTAGTAAATCAGCATCATGGGTAGCAAACTTATCAAGCACATATAACTTATCAGACAACAGCAATGTAGCAAGAACAGTATTTGATACTACAGTGGCTAATTCAGCCAATTCTGTAGTTAATCAGAATCAAACTGCTAATGCCTTTGATGCAGATGACGTAACAGTTTTAATTGATGGTAAAAAGCAAGTAGGCGACAGTAGTGGTACTGGTGCTACAGTTAATGCTTCTTATGATTATAATTTTGTAAGTGGTAATGCAACAGGTGATAGTCACACAGTTTATTTTAGAACTGCACCTACTAATTCACAAGAAGTTGCAATTACATATTATGGTAATAGTCATGTTAATCATGCTATTGCAAATAGTGTTATTTCTAATGGAGCCTCAGTAACCGGTTTCCATACACAAATGAGTATACCTGCATATAGGTATATAAATCCAGAATTAGTACTTGTTAATCCAGATTCCGGAACAGGCTTTATTGGTTTAGAAACTAAACACATAGATGTTGTTCAAGAAGGTAGTGGTATAGCCAATGTGGCATCAGTAACATTGGGTAACATAGTTGCAGTTAAAGATCCGCTTGACCCTGCATTATATTCACCAGATCCAGCAAATGCAAGTTTACAGATATACAGTGGTATTAGTAACGTAAGTTCTACAAAGAGCGGAACAGTACATGGTGGAGAATTAAGTACATTTGATATGGGTGCTGACAGTTTAACATTCACAAAGTATGCAAATGCAAGTGGCGGTTATAATGGTTATGTTTGGTTAGAAGGACAAACAGGCACATCATCAGCGGGTAATACTACAGTAGAAAGCCAACATTATTTCCACCAGAAATTATTACCTATACAAGCAAATAGTGTTGGAACAACATTTACTGTTGAAACTCCAGCAAATACATTCCAAACTGCAAGAGCAGTTACAACAACTCAAACTGGTGCCGGCGCAAAAACTATTACAGGTAACAACGAAGGAGTTAGTGTTGGAGACAAAATAACATTCGTTGGTAGCAATTCAACAGAATTTACAAATGCCCCATATACAGTATCAGCAGTAAATGGTGCGGCATCATTTACAGTTAGTGAAACATTAGCAAGTCCAATTAGTAGTGGACTAGATTATATTAACCATGGTGATGATGTAGGTAATGTACAAGTATTCAGTTTAAGTCATGGCATGCCAGCAACATCAAATGTTGTTTTTGATGTAGCAGTTGGCGGTGCAAGTGCAAATACTGAAGTTGAAACAGTACATGGTAGAACAGGACAAGATGAGTATGTTAGTACAACAACTAACACATTCTTTGTTAGTGCGGCAAGTGTGGCATCAAATGTTACAGGTAATGTAAGTCCGTTTATAACAAATTTATCAGAAGCAGATGGTTTAAGTATTAAACCAGGATACCTAGTTGACCTTTCAGGTACAAGTACACTTAACGGTGCAATAGCATTATTAAATGGTAAGCAACAATGGATAAGATTAAGTTTAATTCCAGATGTTAATGACCAAGTTTATTCATATAGCACAGACCAAACGCAGTATAGATTATTTGACGATCCACAAAATGATGCTAATACATGGTCAGCATTAGGTCTTTCAGAAGGACACTTTACAAGAAAAGACCATACAATAAAATCTAAATTAGAAAAATGGTTTAAAAATCATGATGGTTTAGGTGGTACAGGTATACTAGGTGATGAAAGAGTGAATATAGTTTCAAATGTATTCATTAACCAGCCTTACAGTACAGAAAGTTTTGACTCTTGGCTAGTTGACATTGATACAACTAACGGTGAGATAGATTTTAATAGTAATGATGAAGCAGGACATTTTGCAGAGATTATAAACAAGTTATACTTTAATACATCAAATGCAGACAAACGTGGACTTACAACAGTTAAAACTAATATAGAATTATTAACAACAGCGGCACAAGAGAGTGGACAGTCTGTTAGTACGTTTACACAACCACAGCAATTAACAATTGGTACAGGTAATGTATCATTGACTAACTTAGGTACTGATGCAACTATATATGACACGTTATTTGTAGATTATTCATTAGTAGGTACAACACTAGATCCTAGTAATGCAAATGTATCAAGATACTACAACAGAGTAGGTACACTTATGTATAGTGGTAATCCAAGTGCAGATGTACAAGCAAATGGTGTTGCTAACGGTGTTGTAACAATTAACGACATTTCTACAGAAAATAAAGATGCTAATATTTCAGGTAATTTATCATTCTCAGCCAGTATGGCTAATGGTACTATTGCTATTGGATGTAACAATGCACTTTCTCCAACAACTAGTAATGTTGTGATGAAGTATGTTGTTAGAAGATGGAAGTCACAGTAATACACAGAGACAATGTTTGAAAAAACTAGCGACGTTAATCGTCGGTTACAGCAATGGAGAGACTTAAGACACAACGCAACAAGCGAAGTGGAAGTCCTCGAAGCCCTTTCCCAAGTAAAAATACGAGCAAGATACTTAGATTATTGGACGCCAAACAGTTGGCCCAAAGCATTTGAAATAGTAGAAAATGGCTACTTCTGTGCTACTGGAATTGCCATAGTTTTGTACCAAACTTTGGGACATTTAAAATACCTAAATCCTAGCGATACAACCTGGAAAGTGATAAGTAATCATGTTACAGGAAATGATGGAGCCGTGTTTATACATGCTGGAAAGGTGTATAATTTGACCCCAGGTCAGACAAATTCGGAAGATGAATTAAGAGCATTATCTATTACCCTCAAAGATTTTAAAAATCTTTATATTCCTTTAATTTAATTATTGACACCGCAGGTGTTTAATGTTATACTAATCTAGAGTAATATATCTAGACACAAACAAATATACGGACAAACACATGCAAGTACAAAAAAGAAACGGCGAATTAGAAAATATCAATATTGATAAATTGCACAAAGTCGTTATGTATGCTTGTGAAGATATCACAGGCGTTAGTGCATCACAAGTAGAAATACATTCACAAATTCAATTCTACGATAAGATTAAATCAGAACAACTACAAGAAACACTTATTAAAAGTGCGGCAGACTTAATATCAGAAGAAACACCTAACTACCAATATGTTGCTGGTAGGCTTATTAACTATCATTTGCGTAAGCAAGTTTATGGAACATTTACACCTCCATGCTTATGTGATATTGTACAAAAGAACATTGACGCAGGTTTTTATGATGCAGAATTTACAGAACTGTATACCAAAGATGAGATTAACGAGTTACAGAGTTTTATTGACCATAGCAGAGATGAGTACTTAACTTATGCGGCTATGGAACAATTCCGTGGCAAGTATCTAGTACAAAACAGAGCAAGTGGTGAAATATTTGAAACACCACAAGTGGCATATATGATGATTGCGGCTACATTGTTTAGCAAGTATCCAACAGAAACTAGACTTAGTTATGTTAAAAGATACTATGATGCTATCTCACGTTTTAAAATTTCTTTGCCTACACCAGTTATGGCTGGAGTTAGAACACCTCAAAGACAGTTTAGTAGTTGCGTACTTATAGAAACAGGCGATAGTCTAGATAGTATTAATGCTACAAGTAGCAGTATTGTTAAGTATGTAAGTCAAAAAGCAGGTATTGGTATTGGCGCAGGAAGTATTAGGGCAATTGGTTCTAAGATTAGGAGTGGAGACGCAACCCACACTGGAGTTATCCCCTTCTACAAACTATTCCAAAGTGCTGTAAAAAGTTGTAGCCAAGGTGGAGTAAGAGGTGGAGCGGCAACACTATACTATCCTATTTGGCATTTAGAAATTGAGGATATGTTAGTTCTTAAAAACAATAAAGGTACAGAAGATAATAGAGTACGTCATATGGATTATGGTGTACAGTTTAACAAATTAATGTATGAACGATTAATGAATGGCGAAAACATTACATTGTTCTCTCCGCATGATGTACCAGAAGTTTATGATGCATTCTTTAATGACCAAGATAAATTTAGAGAGTTATACGAAAAAGCAGAACGTATGACAAGTGTTAGAAAGAAAAGTATTCCAGCAGTAGAACTGTTTAGTAATTTTGTACAAGAAAGAAAAGACACAGGTAGATTATACTTAATGAATGTTGACCATGCAAATACACATGGAGCATTCTTAGAAGACATAGCACCTATTAAACAAAGTAACCTATGCTGTGAAATTGACTTACCAACAAAGCCTTTAAATAACATTGATGATCCAGATGGTGAAATTAGTTTGTGTAATTTAAGTGCTGTAAATTGGGGAGCAATTAGAAGTTTAGAGCAAATGGAAAATGTTTGTGATTTAGCCGTAAGAGCATTAGATGAATTATTAGATTATCAAGAGTATCCAATTGAAGCGGCAAGACGTAGCACAATGAATAGACGTCCACTAGGCGTTGGCATTATTAACTTTGCATATTGGTTAGCAAAAAACAATACTACATACCAAGAACCAGATTTAGAAATGGTTGATACTTGGACTGAAGCATGGAGTTACTACTTAATTAAAGCAAGTAATGAATTAGCAAAAGAGAAAGGTGCATGTCCTAAATCTAATGAAACTAAATATGGACAAGGTATTACACCTAATATGACGTATAAGAAAGATGTAGACGAATTAGTTAAACATCAAGAACGTGCAGATTGGAAAACACTTAGAGCAGATTTAAAAGAACATGGTATTAGAAATAGTACATTAATGGCACTTATGCCAGCAGAAACATCAGCACAGATAAGTAACAGCACAAACGGTATTGAACCACCACGTAGTTATGTAAGTATTAAGCAAAGTAAACACGGAGTACTAAAACAAGTAGTACCTGGTTATCCTAGACTTAAGAATAAATATGACCTACTATGGGATCAGAAGAGTCCAGAAGGATATATTAAGATTATGTCGGTGTTACAAAAGTACATTGACCAAGGTATTTCGGTAAATACATCTTACAATCCAGAGCACTACGAAGATGAAAAAGTGCCAATGAGCATGTTGTTACAGCACCTAATTATGTTTTATAAATATGGTGGCAAACAGTTATACTACAATAACACACATGATGGACAAGGCGAGATTGATATAAACAAAATGAACGCAGAATCTACACCAGAATTTGTAGAATCAAGCGAAGCATTCTTAGATGAGGACGATTGCGACAGTTGTAAAATATAAATGACAGTATTTAATGCAAAAAATAAAAAACATCATACCAAAGCAAAAATGTTCTTGGATGCCAACGGTGGTCCAAACATTCAACGTTTTGATGTTGTCAAATATAAACAGTTTGAAAAATTAACTGAAAAACAACTTGGTTTCTTTTGGAGACCAGAAGAAGTAGACATTTTAAAAGATGCAAAAGACTTTAAGGACTTAACAGACTTTGAGAGACACATTTTTACGAGTAATTTAAAAAGACAAATTCTGTTAGATAGTGTACAAGGACGTTCCCCTAATTTAGCATTGTTGCCTGTAGTAAGTGTTCCAGAATTAGAAACCTGGATTGAAACTTGGGCATTCTCAGAAACAATTCACAGTAGAAGTTATACACATATTATCAGAAACGTATATCCTGACCCCAGCAAAGTTTTTGATGAAATGCTTAACATTAAGGAAATAACAGATTGTTCAGATGCTATTACTGAAAACTATGATAAACTCATAGAACAAAATCAAGCCAGAGAACGTGGCTTACAAAGTTATGACGAATATGAACACAAGAAAGCATTATACAAATGTTTAATGAGTGTAAACATTTTAGAAGGTGTACGTTTTTATGTATCCTTTGCATGTAGTTGGGCCTTTGCAGAACTTAAAAAAATGGAAGGTAATGCAAAAATTATTAAACTTATTGCTAGAGATGAAAATGTTCACTTAGCAAGTACACAACAAATGCTAAAACTTTTACCTGGCGATGATAAAGACTATGAAAAAATAGCAAAAGAATTAAAAGAAGAATGCACACAAATGTTTTTAGAAGCAGTAGAACAAGAAAAACTATGGGCAGACTATTTGTTTAAAGATGGAAGTATCATTGGACTTAACGCAGAACTATTAAAACAATACATTGAATTTATTGCTGGTAAGCGAATGAGAGCAGTACAACTAGAATCACCATTCAACACAGGTACAAATCCTCTACCTTGGACCCAAGCATGGATCACAGGCAGTAGTGTACAAGTAGCACCACAAGAGACTGAAATCAGCAGTTATGTTATTGGCGGCACCAAACAAGACGTAGATAACGATACATTTAAAGGCTTTTCTCTTTAAAAATGAAATCCGTTCAGTATTTTTGCGACTTGCCATATTCGAAACCTACGTTTTCTTTTACATATTATGAAACAACAGTTTTAGATAAATCCACATTTCCTAACTTTATTACAGAAGAACTATTACTAGATGAAGATAGTGTGATTACTATTGAAACAGTAAAAGGAAAAACGCCAACCCATACAGATAACCCACCGAGACAAGCACATCTTATATACTACATTTCTAATAATCCTATGACAGTTACAACAACAGACGGTAATTTTGTGTTAAATTATGGTGATAGTATGGTTATAAACAGTACTAGTAAGCATAGTGGAAGTGTTGGAGACCTACAAAAAGGCAGGTTTTTTGCTATAGACTATGGTAAAAACTACCAAGAAACCATGGAAATTTATCAAAAAATTACCAAAAAAAGTGGAAAAAAAGGTTGACTCCTACCCTATAATTTAGTATACTATGTACATAGTTTAAATAAAAAGGTAGGAGTTTTTATGTCAACATTAGTAATACACACCCAATACAGAGAGAATTATGCCGCTCATGACGAAGGTTATGTGCATGGTGTAAGTGATTCATACTGGAAGTTCAAGGGTGGGTCTACTTACTTTGTGGATGACTTAACGTCTGAGCAAATCAACAAGATTGCTCAAGATGGTATTCCAACCCTTAGTAAACTTATCGAATATTCTAATGAAGCATCTGAAGAATATATCCTGGATTGGGAGATTCGTGACCTTGGTAAAAATGGCGACGGCAAAGGTCCAATTTGCGAACCATGGGAAACTCCGGTACAATTTTACTGGAAGATGGACCGTTGGTTATGTCGTACCCATCACACTCCTAATCC
>Ga0181420_1000459_pt1 | contig 16388 bp, 20 predicted proteins | sample 43SPOviralmetaG_FD_130145 | JGI IMG/M metagenome (GOLD analysis project Ga0181420, IMG submission 130145) | Marine viral communities from the oligotrophic San Pedro Time Series (SPOT) site, San Pedro Channel, CA, USA - 43 SPOT_SRF_2013-05-22 | ecosystem: Environmental > Aquatic > Marine > Strait... | reverse complement strand
TGGTATCTCCTCTCCAGACATAAGTTTCTTTCTTATATCCATCATGTAAGGAGAATTCCAATGTTCTTTCAAACTTATAGGTTGGTAGTCTTCTATTGTTCCTACTTCTTTGTATTTGCCTGTGCTTTTATCATTACTGGCATCAATATACTGACGTTGCATCATGTGTTCTTCTCTACTAGCACAACACATACGTCTTTCTGACTGTGGACTTATATATGTATGAGTCCATGGTGCCGTGCAGAAAACCTTATTAAGTGAGTCAGGACTCTGTTGTCCTCTCTCCCATTTAGGTTTTATTTTAGCCATTTGCAATCTCTAATTGATTCATATTTACAAAAAAGTCATAGAATTTCTTAGGTGATAAGGTTGCTCCTATGGAGTCATCATCTCCTAAAAACTTTTCTATAAAGTCTACATTTTTAAACACTACCGCACAGTCGGGGAATATATCCTCACATCTTCCTTCATACCCAACGCCGACATGTGGTCTACTCTTGTATTTTTCTAAAACTTCCAAATTCAATTCTTCTATTTGAGGTGGAAATTTAGTTGTAGAATGATAAAGTTTCACTCTCTTTTTAAATTTAGGTTTCTGTAGTTTATCTAGTAATAAATCTATAAGTCTATCATTACCTCCGTATGTAATCCATTTAAAGTGATCAGCAACAAACATAACAAGTCCTTCATCATCTCTTGAATCATAATGAACTTTTATTTCTTCTGTGCCTGTATTTCTTTTTACCCATTCTGCAGATGCTACATCAGTAACACTCCATTTGAGCGGTATTCCAATATTGTCTATTAATTTAAGAATCTTTTCACAAGTAAATTCATCTACTTCACTACGGTTTGCTACTTCTATATAAGGAAGTGTTCCCCATTTAGAATCTATTTGTAAATATTGCTTGTTAGGTTGTATTGCTAAGTGAGGTGTCGACTTAGATAGAACAACGGCATCAGCATTACATTGTGCGGCACTGATTATTCTTTTCTCTAATACACTATAATCATTCTCGTGACCTATACTGATGTTTGCATGTAATTCTATATCTCTCAACTTATATCTCCGTATTGTGGAACAAGTTCTTGCTCGTCTCCTTTGTTCCTTATAATGTTTCCGCCTACTGGTGCATCTATAATATATATTCCTAAACTTCTAAAAATCTCAGACCATATAATAGGACTTTGTAAAGTAAACTCTGATTTTATTTTTAAGTCCATTGCAAATTTCATTGTTTCATCTATGTCTAATTCACTAATCTTATCAAATGCTTGCCTATTCATTATCCAACTAAAATCATCAAACATCACAGCACCATTAGGAGTTACTAGTCTTATAGGTGATAGTATAATAGGCTTTATATCCATTACTCTATTATCTAGTGTTTCTGTATTCTCTAACAAGTGTCTTACTTGTAGATGAGGTGTTAATGTTCTCCAAACACTTTGATCGACACAACTTTTTAATGCATGCCAAACTTTTCTTTTTAAATGCGTCCAATGGATATCATTAGGATTAAACCATGAATATAAGTCTGCTGGATATGATATATCAGTCCTTGTTCGTATGAAAAAATCATATTCTTTACTATCTACTAATTTAAAACTTTTTAATACAGTATAAAATTGAGCAAATTCATATCTAAGATTATCAACTCTGCCTACAGGCTTATACTCTAAGTATCTATCAAACCTGTCCTCATATTTCTCAATCTCTATTTTAGCATCAGGAAAAAATTTTTGCAACTTATTTACATTTGGATTTAATTCGTGGTCCCATGTATGGAAGTAAAAATCTTTATTAAATTTTTCAAATGATTTATTAAGATTAGTTTGCAATAATTTTCTACATTGCCCACTTCCAATAACAGCAAGTTTCATCTCATCTTCCTCAAATTATCTTTCTCACATTCGAGGACGCCTTCTCTAACACCTAATGTTTTCTCTAACATTCTAATTGTTCCTACAAGTTCTGTCATCTCTTTTGGATCACTACTTGCTTTTTGATCTGTTCCCCACATATCTTTATCAAGTGTAAAGTGTCGCTCTATCCAATCAATACCTTTGTAAACACTTGCCGCCGCAGTTATTACATTACTTTCATGACTGCTGTAACCGTAACTGAAACCAGTATGTGCTGACTTCATCCAATCAAGTGTATCCATTCTTAGTGTATCTATTTCTGCTGGATATGAACTTACAGTATGCATTAGCACTAACTTGTTTCTATCTGTATCCTTCTCAAATAAATTACATATATTTGATATCTCAGTTCTAGTTGTCATGCCTGTGCTTACAATAACTTTATGATACATATCTTTTGCATTTTTTATTAAATTTAATTCTGTTGCTTTTGCACTAGGTATCTTTGTTATTTCATTTTTAAAATTTTTGTGCATAAATTCTAAACTATACAAGTCCCAAATACTTACAAACCAACCTATTCCTATGTCTTGACAAAACTTGTCAATTATGTTATACTCATTAAGTCCAAACTCTATTTTATGTTTGTATTGTAAATATGTCATATCACCCCAAGGTGTAGACTTTGGTTGATTCTTTTGCAATTCTGGAACACAAATATCTGGCTCACGTTTTTGAAATTTTACATAATCAGCACCGCAATCTTTTGCAGACTGTATCATTTTCAAACATGTATCTAAATCACCATTATGATTTATTCCTATTTCTGCTATAACATTAACCATTTATCTTTTCCCAATAATTTGTGTATAAATCAAATTGCCATTCATAATCTATATCTAAACATTCGAACTCACTAATTTCAAATAAGTGAGGATTGTTTTTTCCGTATGGTGGCCTGCCCATCCATACTCCTTGTTTAATTTTTTCCATTTGTCCTGCATACAATACATGTCCTGCTTCATAAATAGTTTCTACTGCTTTAGTATTCATTATATTGTTACCAGTGGGCCAATTAGTAATTAAACTGCCTGACTGGTTCCAATAGTATTGTTTCTTTGGCATTACTGCAAACTGTCCGTCATAAGCATTAGAAACATATTCATCTATAAAAGCATCTATAGTTTCTGGTTGTAAAAATAAGTTACATGCGTTTATTATGACTGCATACTTGTAATCAAACTGGTTGTGCCATTCATATATCTTTTGTAAACTTGTATCATTATTTGCACTTTCTTTACTTCTCTTATAATATTGCAAGCCATTTGATTTGCAAATATCTATAAGTTCTTGTTCGTATATACTTGCACGAAAGTTTTCTAAAGGTATTTTAGTTTGTTTTATTTTTTTAAGTGCAATATCAAATAAGTTAGTGCCTGCAAAAGGCCTAATCATTTTTTGAGGTGCTCGTTCGCTATTGACCCGTGCTTGAACTATGAATAGAATATCGTTTAGGTTTTTCATACGTCATCTTCTGCCCCGCCGAGGCCATCTGTTTCTGTGTCCCAACCTATACTGCTACCGCCGATCTTTTTAAGTAAATTTGCTCTTGCTTCAGGATCTAAAGGATTATCATACCATTCATCACTCTCTCCTGTTTTGCGTCCTCGCATTTTCATCTCAACAACTTTAACTTCGCCGTCTTCTGTAACAACACGTTTAGCAAACAAACCATCTTTTACACCTGCTGTTTTAGGTGCTTGGACTTCTTCATTTTTATCTATTTCCATTATCTCAATACTATCATAAAAGTCTGCAAGTCTTGGGAATGTTTCTTTGAAATTCATAAACCTCCTAGCATCATATTGTTCATAAAATACTTTAAAGTCATGTTCAAGTAATGTTCTATCAGCAGTATTTCTATGTGGAGTTTTAACAACATCTAAATATTCTATAAGTCTACTTAACTGATCCTGTTCCCAATCTGCTAATAGTAATCTTCCTTGTGAGTCTACTTCTGCTTTTGTTCTAACATTTTCTAACCATGCTTGTAATTCATCATGATATATTTTACGCATATTGTCTGGTAAAGTTAATGGAGATTGGAAACTAGGAAAACGTAATATGTTTACACTAATACCTGGCATGTTGTGACCATACTTACGTTTCATTTCTAAAACCCAATCTAAAAATTCTGTTATTGTATCTAGACATAAAGCATTAATAGTCATCATCATATGTAATCCTTCTATTCTTGCTTCTGAACATATTCTTTCAAATTGCTTAGTCCACACGTCCCATTTCAATCCATCTCTAATATATTCTGCTTGTTTGCCATATGCTTCACAACTTGTATATAAATGGAACCTATTAATATTCTGTGTTCCTTCGATAAGTTTATTAAGTAATCCTTCTTTTGCCATTAAGTTACTATTAATTGCAAGTCTCATGTTTTCAGCATTAGGTTCATCTGTAGTTTCAAACCAGTCAAATAGTTTGTAAATATCTGGAGTCATTAAAGGCTCGCCACCTGTAACTCTTATTTCTTCTAGTTCCTTGCATAACTCAGGCCACCATCTCCAAAATGCATCTTTATAAGGATTGGATTCTAAATCATCAAATGGTTCGGCGTATGGGGCATCATCAATAAAGTGTCCTCTTGCGTCTGACTTTATTCCTTGATAACCTCCATTATTTCTAATATCTTTTACCCAAGTGCTACTAAAAGCAGGATTACAATAACTACATGCTAACTGGCATGTTCTATTAAATGCTACTTCTAATGTTTTTAAATTTACATCTGTGCTTGTAGGCATACTTGCGGCCTTACGCAAGTCATTGTCTTGATATATAACTGTTTTATATGTTCTGTCTGACACGGGATCATTACCATCTGCATCTTTGCCCATGTCCTCAATCTTCCAACAGTATTCACATTCTTTAGGACGTTGTCCGTTTATCATCATTTCACGCATTTTTTTCTTATGCTTTGTATTGTGAATTGCTGATGGATTGGTTTTAATTTCTTCTAAATCAATTTGGTGTGCTGGAGGGTGATGACAACTGGTAGTTCCGCCATGTCCTAGCCAGATAGTAGCATTATACCATTTAGCACCACAGAAGGATTCTGAAACAGGATCTATCATCCTTGCTTTATATTCTCTGTGTGTTTCGCCTACTTTTCTAACCATCTTTTGGATATCCTTTATACCATTCTACTATAGTATTTATTTTAACATCTCTCCATGCTTTTACATCTAATCCGTAACAAACAATAGTATCATTACTAGAATACTTTCTTAACTTCATTGTTTGTTTCGATATATCATTATTTAATGTGCAAGGCATTGTTCTTATTTCTTTTGTATCTAGTTTTTCAAACACAATAGTTACTACACCTTCATATAATGCTTTTATAATTTCTTGTTCGTTCACACTAAAGCCTCCGCCTCTTTACATATATTCCACCAGTCTTCCATTTCTGGAAATGTTGCTAAAAAGTCTGTATCTCTCCTAGCATCGTGTTGAGTAAAGAACTTGTAAAAATTTGCCCTTGCTCTAGTAAGTTCTTCTTTATCCATAGAAGAACCAGCCTTCATCCAATCTAAGTTACGTTTTACCTTGTCAATCTCAAAATCTTTGAAGCCTCTATAGTCTATATTTACTTCATCTGCTTGATTCATCTCCATGAATGCGATAGCCTCTTCCAGGTAACTTTGATAGTAATCTGGCATTATTTGTATGCATTGCCAAAGTGGTGCTCTTAGTAATGGAATATCAAACCATATACGTTGTTTAGGTCTGATTTCGTAATCTGGATGTTTGTGGTCTCCATTATCTGCAATAGGAATATATTTGGTTCCTTGTTTGTCTTTTGCAAACTCTTCTCTTAATTCTAGTATCCATTGTAAATAATCTCGTAAACTTGTTAAACTTAAAGCATTAAATGTATTAATAAAAGTTATTGTTGAATTATCTGTTTCATTTAAAATGCGTTTTACATTTTTTTGTAAAAGTGAGAAATCCATACCATTACGCATATACTCTGCTTGTTCGCCGTAACCATCTACACTTACAAATGTTGCGAAGTTCTTACATGCTGGTGCTACATACCAGTTGTTCCCAGAATTTGGATTGAACTTTTCTGGGTCTTCCCAAATTTGTATCTCCTCTAATCTTTGTAGCGATTCGATAAACATGTCCATAAGTTTTGGCTTAGGTGGACACATGTTTGAGGTTACTGACATTTCAAGCCAAGCATTTGGATTTTTATGCACATAGTCTAATACTTTAAAAGTATTGCTATCCATAAGTGGTTCCCCGCCTGTCATACGGAACACTTCTAAATTTTTGTATAACTCGGGCCACCATTTCCAAAATGCTGTTAGGTATGGATTCTCGTCTTGTGCCATTTTCATTGGCATAAGTCCTGCTTTATTTAAACTGTCTAAGTTGTTGTGTTCTCCTTGAATAATTTGATAAGGGCCTTTTTCTTTTACTTCTTTATGCCAAGAGTTTGATAAATGAGGACTGCAATAACTACACTTTAAATTACATGCTTGATTAAAGTTTACCTCAACATAACGAGGATTTATGTTACCGTTATATCCTGCTTCTTTTATTTCTTCTCTGGCATTTTGTGCCCAATATTCTCCACTACGATATACTCTATCACTTCTTCCGCCAACGTCTTCTATACGCCAACAGTAACTACAACCTTCTGGTCGCTCACCTGCTAACATCTGTTTGCGTTGTTCTTTCTTTTCCTTTGTATTATGTAGTGCAGAAGGATTTGTTTTTATTTCTTCTAAATCAATTTTGTGGGTAGGTGGATGATAACAACTATGAGTCATACCATTATGCATGTGCATAGATACTTGAGTCCACTTTGCATAGCACATAGTTGGACTTATATTATCTAGTTGTTCTTTGGCCTTGTCTGCGGCCTTGTCATAGATGCTCACTTATGTCAATAATCCTTTTTCGAGAAGTTCCTGTATTTGTTGTTCTCGAATCATTACCCCCCATCTTCTTGGATTAACATAAGTTTTTTTAAAGAATTTACACATTTGTTCGTTAGGATCAAACAACATCATTTCATTAATGCCATCATTTAATCTCAAACCAATATCTTGAATTGCTATATACAGCATGTTTGGATCATAACTTACTTTAGTATAATTACAAACTTTGTCTCCTGGAAAACGAGGTAGAACATCATTTGCAAAAAAGTCTTTAAACCAATCATAGTCTGAAATTAAATTAGTCTGCCAATTAGATAATACTGTCATTTCGCAACCTAGTCTTGCTCCGTAGATTGCCCATAAGCCATTATCTACATCACTTCCTATATTACACCATGTTTGTAATCTATTATAATTTTGCCACCATATTTTTTGTTTGAATTCCTCTGGTAATATTCTTTTACCTTGATCCAAACTCATTTTAACACCTTCTCTAAATCCTGCTCTAAAGGCTTGGAAGGGACTTGCTGTTTGATGAACTTCACTAAAAGTATCATTTAATTGTATGTAATTAAGTTTCCAACAAAATTCCATACCTTCTTCATCATCTGTATCTTCGTGAGTTCGTATTGTTCTAGTATATTCTGTAGGCCAACATTTAAGTCCGCCGTTTCCATATACTAAACCATTTAACATGTTTTTAGCATTCCAACTAAAGATACTTTCTGATATGTTATTACCGTCATGATCTTCATCTGGGACTTCTAATACTTGTTCAAAAAAGTCATCCATAACAATATTATCACCATCTACTGTGATAAATCTATCTGTTTCGGATTGGTTTGCACATGCCTTGTGAGCGGCATCAAAGCCAGTAACTCCGTCAACACGTTTTGCCCAGGGGACTTTGTTAAGTAAATCGGCCCAATGTTCTTCCTTATTAGGCTCGTCGTATGAAATGTAAAATATGTCTAGTTCTGTGACATCAATCTTTGCCATGTGAGTGTTCCGTAAATTTTATATACGCACATATTTATCAAATAATTTTACGGTGTATATACTGCTCTGGTTCATCTCATATGGTAAAGTTACATCAACTGTCTTGTCAGTTAGCAACTTTCTAAATGATACATTAAAATTATACTCTAAAAAACTAGGTTCTTTGTATGTTGTAAAGTAAAATTTTAATGTTGTTTGTCCTCTAATAACTGCTGTATCAGGGTCAACATCTTTATATTCTTTTATAACTTTAGGACATAAAGCAACTGTAAATTTTTTACCTGCTACTTTTACTTTAATGTCTGCTCCTCTTACAGAGCCTTTTTCTATCTCACTTAAAAAATCATCTTGCTTTGTAATAATATCATCTATTGGTCTTAATTCAATATAGTGAACAGTATCTACTTTATCATCTGTTCTTACTCTATATAATCCCCAATTTGAATTTTTAAAAATTGCTACTTCTTCATCTGTAAACTTTGCTGATTTAAATTTTTTATCAAACACTTCGTTAGGTTCTTTACTGCAACATTTTATATCGCCGTCTTCATCAAACCACACAGTATATTTTGAAGTGTGAAATGCTTTAGTCATTTGTTCTATATTACCAAATTTTTCTTTTGATTCTAAAAATGCTTTTCGTCTTGCGTCTGCTACTTTGGTTACCATAATATTATTTACCTATTGCTTGTTCCATTTGTTTAATTTTTTGTTTGTCCATCCAATCTTTTTCCACATAGTGAAATGGATACATTTGTTGAAAGGAACCTATTTTAAAACTGTCAAAACTTTTATAATAAGTCGGCAAACTCTGACTCCATTGTTCACTTATATTTGTGTGAGGAATATTTTGTATCATACTTTTCATATGGGTAAATGTAGGAACAGTATCTATATTTTCTCTTGTGCATAAATGTTCTATTCCTAATATTTGCATAGCAAGAGCAAATGCAACATCTCCACTTAGCCAATCTGGCTTGCCTTCAGGCATGTATTTAAAATACATTCTTTGCCAATGTTGAAATATAATCTCAATCATTGCAAATAATTCACTTGCTAAGTCTGATTTTTTAAAATAAAAAAATGCAGTATAAACATTTGGTAAATTATTTTTTGTAAACCATTCTCTGTAATAATCGCTTGTTGCAACTTCGCCTCTGTATGTTCTAACTTTTGTTGTTGCCCATACATCACGTTGAGACATTATATCCCACCAATGACTTACATCTGTAGGAAATATCATATCAGTATCTAATATTACTGTTTCATCGTATGGTGTCATGTAATAGTATTTCCACTTGTTATTAATTTTCCATTGCTCATCTTTTGCATCATCTTGCCATGGAATATCTACAATATGTTCAAATACTTTTTTGTGTTTTGCAGTGATTAGTTTCTTAGTCTTGGCGTCAACACATACTGTTAGACCGCACACAACCGTCTGTGTAAGTTTTAAATTCAAAGCGAGTGCATACGCCTGCTCTAAATAATCAACTGCGTTGTTGTTTTGTGCTATTACAATATAGCCTTTAGTCATCTTTACTTTCTTTACTTTCTTTCCATTTCTTACTATAACTATCTTCAGGATCTATTTCTGCATCAGCATTCATAAATCTTCTGCGTTGTATGGCATCCCAATTTACATTTCTCCATTCACTTGCAATATCACCGCCAATGTCGGTTATATCAAATTCTTTTTTATCACTCATGAAAATCTCCTTTGTATCCATTTAAAGCCTGCGTATATACTTAAACCATATACAGCAAATATTGTTAATGGCACAGCAAACGATAATACTGTCCAAAAATCTAAAAATAATAAACTTGTTGTAAAATCTATTATTGCCTCAGCATCTCCTTGTGCTGGTTGTATTATTTCTTCTGCGTAATCATACTCCATGCCGGCATCACTAAGCATTTGATTTAATGCATCTTCAGTCAAGCATTTGTAATATTCTGGTGGACAAGTTCCGTCGCCTCCATAGCCTGTTCCTACAGGACTTCCGAAATCATCTAGTTCTTGCATTATACTTTTCTCCAATCTTCTCTAAACAAGCAAAAACGATCATGTCCATCATCTGTTTTATAAACAAATTGGGCACTTAACATTTCAATAACTACTCCTTGAAATGTTCCGTTAAGTCTACATGTATGTTCTATACGTTCACCTATTTGCGGTGGTTTCTTTTTTCTACTTTGCATGTTCTAATAATTCATTACTAATTCTATTTATCGCCCATTTATTCATTACATGCACATCTAAATTTTCTATTTTAGATAATATATAATCTCCTGGACTACGTGGTTTTTCCAAATACATAACAAGAGTTTTATGATCTACTGCTTTATGCACATCATCAGTATCAAATGTTTTATACAAAGTAGTAGGTAACTGTGGTAACCCTTTATCGACAAAGCCACTCATTATGTGAGCGGCAATAGAAAAACTATAATCATTTCTATACAATGAGCCTTGCCATCGATAAAGGTCTCTGTAAAACTGTGGATTGTCTCTTACATGTTTGACGAAGTTAAAGAAACTTTCTACATATTCAGTCTTACGGAAATACACCACAGTTGCCCAATACATTGTAATACCCATATTAAACAGTCTGTCTAAAGTAGGATCTTTTCTTTCTCTCATTACATCTTGAAACTTCCAATTCATCATTAGTTCGTTATTGTGTCCCCAACAATGATTTAGTGTATCACTTAGTATTAAGTAATCTACATCTATTAATAATGTTTCTTTGTAAGGAGAAAGTTCATATGCATCACATCTGTTTGCATTATAAAATTGTAATCTTTTTGCTGTATGACTTGTATCTTTATAAAGTCTTTGATTTTTTCTTTTGAATTCTTTGTCTTTTTCTACTACAATTATATTGTTAATTGCTTTTTTAATTAGTCGTTTACCTAATGTTTTTTCTCCATGTTCTAAACTAAAAGGATCTGTAACTACTGTAACATTTTTTATACCTAAGTTTTTTTGAACTAATAAAGCATTTACAACTGCCAAACGAAAATAATCTATCTCACTATTATTGTGAGCAAACATTATTACGCCTTTGTCGTTATTCGCCTTTTTCATTTAAATCCAAAACTTTATGAACTTTTCTCGCCTTACGAAGTTTCTCATATTCAGCATAGTATTCATTTGTTACTTCATAGTATCTACTTTTTATTTCATCATAAAAAGATTCAAGATCTATGCTAATTGGATTTTTATAGATATCTAACAGTATTGCTTCTTTGTCGCCTTCATCTAAAAGTATCTTGCAAAATGTTATAAGATTAGTATCAATAGTAAATGTTCCACCATTAATACTATAACTGAGGAGGCTCTCAACTTTTGCTTTAAGTTGTGCCTGCTGATTGTTTAGAGTTATACGGTAATTAGCAAACTCTAGTGCCTTCGTCAAACGTGTGCTCATGCTACTATTTAAGGCAATACGAAGTGTTTTTCTAAAAGTTCTGGTTCAGTTCCTTGCTGTAATATTACTTCGCCTTTATGGCCTGCTTCTTCTAATTCTTCTTGACTGGATAATTGCCAACCTGGATTGTCTGGAAACACACAGCAAGGCATACAATTATAGTAAGTTTCTACTTCTTCGTTCCAGCCTCTCTTGTATATATTAGTTCCGTCTGTTTCAAAAATACCTACACCCTCGAATCTAGTAATCTCAGCCATCAATCTGCCTTCTCTGTTTTGTAAAAGCCAACCTGGTCGTGCTAATCTATCATATACTTCATAGTCATCTTTACTGTATGGTGTTTTAAATCCCCATGCTGGATAGGCCGGACAGCCAGTTACTTCCATAAACTCTTCTGCTTCTTCGTCTGTAAGTTCTGGCGGTATTATATGTTTGCCAACATCGTCTGAATAATTATCACTTATCCATTGTAGTTCTTCTGGCCAATCATCATAACTAATAGTAGAAGTTTCTTTACCTTGTGTTTTTATTACGCCTTCTTTTGCACCCGCAAGTGCTGTATAAACTATGTCATCTAAAGTAAGTGTTAATTTATTTTCTGGTATATTAAAGTGCCAATCTAGTTTCATAATAGTATTTATAAGTCACAAAAAAGCCAGTTTATTGTAACTGGCTTGTTAAACTATTTAGGTAACTTGCCGTATGGGTTTACATATTTCTTTGCTTCAGGTGTGTCTTTGGCCGCTCTTACTAACCAGTAAAGAACAATAAAGTTTAATCCAGGAATAAACAATCCTAGTATCCACCATGCACTATGGCCTCTGTCATGAAGCCTTCTGGCTGTAACGGCCAAACTTGCTGGTAGTGTTCCTAGTAAAAAGATTGCTCCAAGGATACCTGTGTTAGGTGATCCAAATGGGTCAAGCCAATTCCAGAATGTAAAACCAATTAAGTTGTCTATGCCCATTAGCACACCCATTATAATTGTTGCATACAAACTAAAGAACCAATACTCAGGTCTGTTACTTCTTCCACTCCAGTCTTTCCATCTATCTACTAATACTGTTTTCAAGTTAGTAGTGATGTGATTAATTATATTCATAATATTCCTTGTATAATCATGTATTTAAATTATACGCATTTATTTATAGCCATAAAAAAAGCCAGTTACTGAGAACTGGCTTTTTAATAAGTTCGAATCTCGTCTTGTTCTTATGAACCTGATATTGAGCCTAATGCATCGGCTGGTTTAGCAATAACATATCCTGAACCACTTGCATCTGGAGTATGAGTCCTTGCATTTAATGTGAATGTTCCATCAATGGCGTCGTTTCCATATCCATCATCTGCTGTTCCTGGAACACCATCTGGCCCAGTTCCTGAACCTTCTGCGTGAGGGTCACTGCATTCCATTTTCAATGTAACTACTGTTGGGTTAGTTACTGAATTTACTTTGCCCAAAATTCTTATATAGTTACTTGCATAACTACCTGAACCAAACTTTTTCCAAAGTTCTTGGTAACCTGTGTTTAGTTCGTAAAATCCTTTTGCTTGTCCTGAACCTGAACTTGCTGATGCTGTATCATGATCGATATACATATCGCCCATTGCACTTAACAAATCTGTCCAGTTAGTGTTTTGTGTAGTAGATGAACCGCCGGCTCTTGAAGCACTAAATCCTATTCTACCACCTGCGTTAAAATATGCTCTGCATTCGCTTTCTGAAGACCAACTAAATGTTGTTTCTTGTGCTAAACTTGAATACCATGTTGAGGTATAAGTTGTTGAAGCCTCTGTTGCACTTGTTCTACTTGCTGGACTATGTCTATTATCCCAACAATCTTTTACATTCAACATTAAATTTGAAACCATAGTTGAATCAATTGTGTTACCGTCTGCTACATCACTTCCAACGTCTGTTCTAACTGTTTGCCCTAAAAATGCACATAAAGCCTGAACATCGTCCTGTAATCGTTTAAAACCACCTGTTGCATTATCGGCATACACTAGTCCGCCTGCACTTGCGGCATTAACACCTGCGCCACCTAAATGGTATCCATATCTTGTATTTGCCGCTGGAGGTGAACTTGCATCTAGAGTGATATCATTTGCATTACCAAGCAATAAGTTTACATTTGTGCGAGAATTATTGAAATCCGCGTCATCTATTACGTCGCTTGTAACGACCTGCGTCATATTTGTTCCGCCGTCTATTGTAACTGAACTTCCTGATGCCATTAGTTGTCTCCTAAATTTATACTACTATTTACCTATTTTACACCAATTACTGCTTCAACCATTCCAGACTCGCCATCTGCCTTATCTTCTAAAGAACGGCCTATAACTGCTCTTGGGTCGTATTCATCTGAACCTATACCCCAAGCAAATCCTTCCATATCTGCACTAACTAGCCTTTCGCCTTTTGCTAATTTACCTATAACTTTTACTTTAACTCTTCCTGTTAAAGCAACTGGTAAACCTTCTGCTTCTGAATTCATTAAGTATGCTGGATTCTCTGATATGACTCCAAATACTTCATTATCAAATGCTTCTGTAGTTTGTGTAATTTCTTCTGCACCACCAATTTTAACAACTGTTCCTGGTGCATATTCTTTGTCTGCTTTGTAGATCTCAGCCAAGTCAGCATATTGAGCCTGTGTTGCTGTTCCTACAAAATAATTTCCTGTAACGTTTCCTGATGCAACTATAGTAGCACCACTTGTAATAGAACCTGCCGCAACTAGTCCACTAAATGAACCTGTAGTAGCACCACTTAAGGCACCACTTGTTAAAGTAGCAGATCCATCTGTTAGTGAGCCTCCACTAATTTGTCCTGATGCTGAAACTGTAGTTACACCTGAAAGTGCTCCACTACTCATTGTAGCAGTTCCGTCACTAACTCCTGAACTACCTGTTAATAAACTTGTAAATGTTTTAGCACCTGCAATAGAGGCCTGTGTGCCTGTTGTTCTAACAACGTTGGTAGCACTTGTGGCCGATGTAATTTCTGAATCTACATACGTTTTATTTGTAGCATGTGTCGATGCTGATGGAGTTGCACTTACTATTACTGCTCCACTTAATGTTGCATTTGCGGCAAATAAGTTTTCTGCTGGTGCTACACTTGAACCTATATTCTGTGAACCTGCACCAAAAACAACATCACCACTAACATCTATGTTATTGAAATATGCATTGTTAAACCTTGCACTTGATGTTCCTATATCTACTGCTGTGCCATTTGCATATATGCCACTGCCTGTTGAGCCACCTGGGCCAACGTTTAATGCATCTAAATATGCATAACTAAATCTTGTTCCTGTTAAACCTACTGTATAAGCACCGTCTGTATCTGGAACAACATTAGTATTGTTTCTAAATAGATCCTTACCTGCTATTCTACCTGCCGCTGTGGCAACTGGAGCCGGGTCTGTCAAGTCAACTGCATAAGCAATATTGGCCAATGATGCTGTATCTGATCTTGAATTTGGATCATTTGAATAATCTTTTCTTAATGTGATACCTGATTTAATATTAGCACCACCACCGCCTATTCCTGAAGCCGATGTAATTTCTGCATAATGTGGATCTGTTGAATCTAAGGCAAACGTTGCATGGTCACTGAATAGTGCCATGATAGATGAATTACCATCACCATAGTTATTGTGCCCTGGATTGTCTGAACCATTACTGTAATATTTTAAAGCAATAACAGGAACAATTTTAGAACCTGTTGTTTTTAAGAATAATGTATCTAGTTTAGCACCATAGATGCTTGAACTACCTGACATAACATTACCAGTATAAGTATCTGTAATTGTTCCGCCTGGTATAACTGCTGACTTAAATGCTGAATTGGCATATACTTTCAATTCATCATCTCTAGTATCGAAATACATTGTTCCTTCAGTTAGGTTAGTGCTGATTGCTGTGCTTTTAACTTCTATTGCACTTGTTCGTTCAAAGTCTGAACCGTTGTAAATTCTTAAAGTGCTATCTGTTTTGTTGAACCAAATTTGCCCGGTGAGTGGCGATGAAGGAGCAGTAGTGTGTGCAAAGTTTTCTAATTGATGAATGAAGTTTTCTGCTATCAGTTCTCCATAGTTTGTTTTATTTCTTCCTATTAACGTTAGACTAGAGGTAGTATCGACCGCACCATCACCTACTGATGCGAATACCGAACCATCTGTCTTGTTTACTGTATATGCCACTTTTTATCTCCTTAACTTAATTGTATTCTCACCGTATATACAATTTCTATAATTCTGTTTTGACTTTTTTGCACAGGGTGAAAGATTACATGCGTTAGCATAGTTGCATCGTTTATGTCTGATGCATCAGTAAATAATCCTAATTCATCAAAAACGTAATCTCCTTCGTTGTCTGTGCTAGTGTCGAATAACTCTTGCCCACTTGGTTCTGCGTATCCAAGAGTTGATGTAATTTTTAAATCGCTGTAAGATGCACCTTGTATAACTTCTATTTTGTTATTGTCATCTTGTGTTGTAAAACTTTTTTGGTGGGTTCTATTGTAAAGTGATCCTGAAGCATCAAATGATTCGCTTACTCTAGGATTTTTGTATAATACTTTTCCTGAAGTATCAACACTTGTTCCACCACTTCCGTATGCAATAAAGTTAATGTATTCGTTGTCTGCATTTTTTAAAGCAAGAGCAACTACTCTAGCCATGTTACCATAGTGAATAGCATTTCTCTTATTGACAAGTTCTTCTCCTGTTTCCTTGTCTGTAATTAAAATATGTCCACTAACGTTTAAACCAGCCTCATCGACTATATTATCGTTGTCTTTATTCATGTTATTCTCTTCTTGCATATTGTAACTATTTATCACTTTTCGTTATAACGTCTGTTTATTTTTATTATATTCCATCAAATGGGTCTGCATCAAATCCTCTAACGTCAAATCCTACTGATGATACTGAATCACCATGTAAGAATGCACCAATAGTAACTGCTGTTGACCTATTTGTAACGTCTGTTAGACCCTGCGTTGTTCCATCTGTCTTGATCCAAATCTGTGTAGATGGATCTCTATCACCAAATCCTGAATTACCTGGATCATCAAATACTTCTGTTTTTGCTCCGGAAACTACTGCAACACCAG
>Ga0181420_1000455_pt1 | contig 16407 bp, 12 predicted proteins | sample 43SPOviralmetaG_FD_130145 | JGI IMG/M metagenome (GOLD analysis project Ga0181420, IMG submission 130145) | Marine viral communities from the oligotrophic San Pedro Time Series (SPOT) site, San Pedro Channel, CA, USA - 43 SPOT_SRF_2013-05-22 | ecosystem: Environmental > Aquatic > Marine > Strait... | reverse complement strand
GTATTATAAATGAATATATTCCTAAATTAAAGGATAAAAACATAAAACAAGTTGTAAAAGATTATTTATCCAAAGATGAAAATCTAAAACAACAAGTAATTAAGAATTACGGACCAATAAATAGTTGGGATGTGTCACAAGTAACAAATATGAAAGAACTATTCAACAATTATCAACATTTTAATGAAGATATTTCAAATTGGAATGTGTCCAATGTGACAAATATGCAAGAGATATTCCTTCACGCAGAATCATTCAATCAATCTCTCAATGATTGGAATGTGTCCAATGTAACTGATATGTCACATATGTTTTTCTGCGCATATGCATTCGATCAACCTCTTAACAATTGGAATGTGTGCAATGTGACAAATATGGAAGCTATATTTGGTGCAGCGGAAACTTTCAATCAACCTCTCAATAATTGGGATGTGTCCAAAGTTACAGATATGAGAGGCATGTTTTTGCATGCATTTAATTTTGATCAACCCTTAGATGAGTGGAATGTTTCTAATGTGGAATATATGAATTCTATGTTTGCAAATGCATTGTCATTCAATCAACCTCTTAACAATTGGAATGTATCCAATGTAACAGATATGTTTGCTATGTTTAATAGTGCAACTAAATTCAATCAACCTCTCGACAATTGGAATGTGTCCAATGTGAATGATATGGCAGGTACATTTTGTGTAGCGAAATCTTTCAATCAACTTCTTAACAATTGGAACGTATCCAATGTGACAAACATGGAAGCTATGTTTGATAATTGCAGGAATTTCAATCATCCTCTCAATAATTGGAACGTATCCAAGGTAACAAGTATGGGAGCTATGTTTGATGAAGCAAAATCATTTAATCAACCTCTTAATAATTGGAATGTATCCAATGTAACTAATATGTCTGGTATGTTTTATGCTGCGACAAATTTCAATCAATCTCTTAACAATTGGGATGTATCCAATGTTACGAATATGGAAAAGATGTTTTTTGATGCATATAATTTTGATATACAAGAAAATGCTCCATGGTATGTTGAAAGTAGATTAGAATCAAATGATGAATCAGATGATGAATCAAATGATGAATCAGATAATGAATCAGATAATGAATCAGATTAGATTATTAGAAAAACAAAAAAAAACAAAAGAAAACAAAAGAAAACAAAAGAAAACAAAAGAAAAATAAAAAGAAAAAAGTAATGCAACCACAATTAATTAATAAAATATATATGTGTCGGGTCCCAAGTCCGGAAAAAAGCTGCAGAGGGAATTTTTTATTTTTTTTTTATTATATGATTAAAATTTTTTAATTATTTAATTGTAAGTAAAAAATAAAAAAATGATGATTTATTTATTCTAAATCTTTATTATCATATTTATATTTATAAAATAACGCATTAATTTGCAACGTGTGTTTCGCTTGTATTTAATTCCATCCAATATGGTCTTTTAATGCAGGGGACGATAGATAACGACAGATTATTTGTATTAAAAGAAGTATTACCTGAAAGTATTAATAATTATCAACTTTCTGAAGATTTATTACATCTGATACTTTTATATACACCAAAATTATTGAGCGATGAAAATATTCATGAAGTTTTAAAAGATTATTTATCAGATGATGAAAATCTAAAAAAAATAATTAAGTTAGAATATGGAAAAATAAGTAACTGGGAAGTGTCTCGTGTAACAGATATGAGTAAGTTATTTAGTTATAATTTTACATTCAATGAATATATTTCTAATTGGGATGTATCTAATGTGACAAATATGGAATCAATGTTTTTGGGAGCAAAAACATTTAATCAATCTCTCAATTCTTGGAACATGTCTAATGTGACTACTGTAGATAGTATGTTTGCAGAAGCGATATCTTTTAATAAACCTCTTAACAATTGGAACGTATCCAAAATTAAATGTATGATTTGTATGTTTTATGGATCATCCTTCAATCAACCTCTAGATAATTGGAATGTATCTATGGTAAAACGTATGTCGAGTATGTTTGGTTATAGTATTAATTTCAATCAATCTATCAATAATTGGGATGTTTCTAATGTGATAGATTTGAGAAGCATGTTTCATGGAGCAAAATATTTTAATCAACCTCTTAATAATTGGAATGTATCCAAAGTAACAACTATGAGTGGTATGTTTGCTTTAGCATTGTGTTTCAATCACCCTTTAACTAAGTGGAACGTTTCTACTGTGATGGAGATGAATAATATGTTTAATGCAGCAGTATCTTTCAATCAATTTCTTGATAATTGGGATGTGTCTAATGTTACAGATATGCACAATATGTTTTTAGGTGCAATTGTATTCAACCAGCCTCTCAACAATTGGAACGTGTCCAACGTTACGGATATGAGATGTATGTTTCAAGAAGCAGAATCTTTCAACCAGCCTCTTAATAATTGGGATGTATCGAATGTGATAGATATTAAACTAATGTTTTGTAAAGCAACTGCTTTCAATCAACCTCTTACGCTAGACATTTCGAATATTTGACAAAAGACCGGGTAATATGGAAGATATGTACAATAAAATGACACACCAAAAAAACACCAAAAAAACACAAAAAAACAAACAAAAAACAAACAAAAAACTAAAAGAAAAAAGAAAAAAAAGAAAAGTAATGCCACCATAGTACATTATTTATATACTATGCCGGGTCCAAAGTCTGGAATACTAAAGCTGCAGAAGGAATTCTTTTTTTAGTAATGCAAATGATTAATGTTTAAATTTAACATTATATTTAACTGAACTTTTAGGTAAGATTCAATTGTGATTAACCATTAAATATATAATTAATAAAATAATTTTTAAATTGTTATTAAAAAATAGTTATTTTAAAATTGTTAATTAATTAAAATAAATACCTTCAACATCATTAAAAAAGAATCCTCTTAAAAATTCAATTTTTTCATCTGCAATTCTTTTAAGATTGACGGACCAGAGTCCTTTATAATTCTCGACACATCTTTTTGCCCCCTCGTAATCTGAGAACATGACTAAACCCTTATTGTCCATTATGTGAGTTTGAGTGACAGCTCCAAATTTGGAAAGTTGCCTCTCTAGTTCTGTGTTGCTCTGTGGGGGCAAAGAGTTGTTCCAAATTACTTCTACTGTGCTAAATATACTAAAATCTCCATCGGTAACAAGCATATGATGAATAAATGCCAAGCAATATATTCCACATTCAGAATCTAATTTTTGATGTGGTATTTTATTGATATTTATTTTAATATTTTCTGTTTTTCCTAACCCTAATACTTGTTTTCCTTCTTTTTCGAATTTATTAATAAATTCTTGTATTTCATCTGGTGGTTGGTCGCCGGTTGAATCAAAAAAAGATATTTCTCCTTTTTTCAAATGAATAAACAAAGCGATCCAATGTTGTCCCGGTTTGTCATGCGGATCTGTATTAAATATTATACCTAAATAATCGTATTTTCGAGATAAACTTTCATAATTATAGTTACATAATTTACTATGTAAGCAGTTATTATTTGTATCTTTTTCATCAAAATCAATCGGAGCAGGATCTACAAAATGAAATCGTTTATATTTATCTTCATAATATTTCATAGCCTTAGATATATCTATATTAGAGAGCCATGCATTTTTATTTATTTTCCATTCTTTCGGCACTGGTGGTACTTTGCTACCTCCTCTTTGCTCTAAGGTTTTGTCCCTCGGATCACAAATATTAGTTTCTAAAAATGGTTTACTCGTAAATTCTAACCATTTTTCTTCTCTGTTTGTATCAAAATTATTTTTTAAATCATTCCATAAAATAAATTTAGTTTTATTTTGCATATATTTAATTTTTTTATTTGGATTATCATTGTTCCATTTTTTAGCAATATTAATTAATTTTCTTTTAGTATAACATGTAATTTTGTGATTTTGAAAATTATTACACTTTCTTTTTTTTAGTGTATAAGTCATATATATATATTAAAATATAATTAATGTGTATCAGAACTGATTTTAAAAAGTGGAATGAATTAGATAAGAAATGTCATAGAAATAAAACAAAAATTGGAATTTTAAATGATCAAATTAATTTATTAGAAAAAGAAAGTAACAAGAACCCCTTTAATTTTTTACAAACTTCTAATAATATTGATTTATGTAATAAAGAACAGAAACAATTGATATGTGAAAATATTGATATAGAAGATGAAATAAGAAGAATACCGAAACACATAAAACGAGAGTTGTGCGATTCAATAACTGAATATTTTACTAATAAACATAATAGATTAAAATTAGAAGCGGATTTAGCAATTGAAAAAGTACATAAAGACATAAAAAGAAAAAATGTAATTAAAAGAATTAATATAACAGGCTCTTCTTTATTATTATTAATGAGTTTTTATTTTATTAAAAAAAAAGTTCAATAAGAAATACAACTTAGATCTGGCGTTGGTTTCAAAGTTTCCAAAAATGAAGATATGTATCATGTTCTTGTAATAGCTTCACCACGCCGTCATGGCTTGCAATATCTCGGGGCTTTAATCCGGCATTACTTTTTATGTGTTTGAATCTGCACCGTTGTCCAGCAGCAGTCGCGCCGCGTGGACGTGGCCCTTCCAGCAGGCGTTGAACAGCGGCGTCCGACCTTACTTGTCCGCCATATCGACGTCCGTGCCTTACAAATATGACTGATTTGTTATAATGTGTGTTTTTGATTAATCATTAGAATCATAATCTGATTCTACACGTTCTGTGAAATAATCTATGGTCCGGTTTCTAATTAAAAAAAAAGTTCAATAAGAAATACAATCGAAATCATAAAATAAAATAGATAATCATTTTTTATTTTGTCATCTAATGGATTTTTATTCGTTAACCAACAGTTTTGGATTATAAAATAGCATAATGCAGATATTATTAGTGCTTTAATCAATCCCATTAATAAATAAAATAAAATATTTAGATTACATAATATGTGTACGAATTGGAATAAATGGTGGAAACAATTTAAATTGGGTGTGATAAAATGGTGTGATTTTCTATCAGCTTTTTGTCTGTTATTTTTTGGTGGTATAATATTAGGACTTATAGTATTTTTAGGTCCACAATCATTGATGTCTTTTGGTCCAGTGGTACCCGCTATATTAGGAATTGGAGCCGTAATTGCCCCCATATTTTTTAGAGTTTTATCATCACTGACAATTCAAATTGGTCTTTTCGAAACATATAGTAATTTTAGTTGGTTATTTATTTTTTCTATTGTAGATGCAGTTTTATTATTTCTTGTTGTAAAAAGTTATATGAGACCTGAAATGTTAAAAGGTTTGAAGAATATCCCAGCGTGTTTACCGGCATTTTCGGGATGTGTAATGGATAATCAAATAAGTTCTTTAGATCCACAAAAATTACTAGATTCACAAAACTTGAGTGCTGTAGCTACAAATGCTGTAAATTCTGCAGCTACAAATGCTGTAAATGTGACAAATGCTGCAGCTACAAATGCTGTAAATGCTGCAGCTACAAATGCTACAAATGCTGTAAATGCTGCAGCTACAAATGCTGCAGTTGCGTCTATTTCCCCACCACAAGTTGTACCACCAATAGTTCCTGTGGCCCAAGCAACTGTTCCTGTGGCTACTAACTAATATTTAAGTGATACATTATTAATACAAAAAAATAAAAAGCCTAAATGCCTATTAAAGAAATAATGAATAAACTAAATAAAGATGTATCATATTTTTTATTATTTATCAATTTTCCAATTGTCAACTTCAATTTTATTAGAAAATGCAGCAATGTCTAGAAAAATCTTTTTGAATACATTAACTGGTCTATCAACTTTAAATTTCCTGGACTCTAATTTAGAAACTACGAATATGCAAAAATATAAAGTTGCTTCAAATGATAGATTATTGTATTTGTATGGTGATATTGACAATAGAAGTTGTAATAAATTGGTACATGAATTAGAATCATTATCGGATGATACGAATGATCCGATTCACTTAAGAATACAATCATATGGCGGAGAAATTATACCTACTTTAAATGTAGTTGATACAATGAATAGAATATCAAACCCCATATATACTTATGTTGATGGTTATTGTGCTTCTGCTGCGACTTTAATAAGTATTTCAGGGGAATTAAGATTTATGGGGAGCCATTCTTTGTTTTTGATGCATAAATTATATGGTGGTAGTGAAGGTAATTACGATTCTCTTCGAGATGATTTTGAGAATGATAATTTATTGATGAGTTTTATGGAAAATATTTATTTAGATAATTCAAATTTAAATAAATTAAAATTAGATGAAATTTTAAGTCATCCGAATAAATGGATGAATTCATCAATTTGCTTGGAATATGGTTTAGTTGACAAAATATTATGAAAAAAAATGATTTGTAATATGCAGGTAAAGGGGTATAAACAATAATAGATAAATAGATTAATAAAGAAAAAAGAATATAAAACAGTTGTTATAAACAATATTATATAAATAAATAAAAATATGTCAATTTCTGAATCGGTCTGCAATTCAAAATCGAATGATTTTAAAAATTCTATTCATTCAAAACATTTGAGAAATGTTATTGACTCTATGTTTAAAAATGAGAAAACGATGTTAGCGAAACATCAAATAGAATCTTATGATCATTTTATGTCTGTAATGATACAGCAAATTGTAAAACAATATAATCCCATTATTGTCTATGGTAATTATTCTGAGAAATTTCAAAAACATGAACAAATTATTAAAATTAATATTGGTGACATTGCAATTCATCCTCCAATGATATATGAGAATGATGGAAGTATGGTGAAAATGTCTCCATCAGTAGCTCGATTAAGAAATATGTCTTATAGTTCTAATTTACATGTTGATGTAAATATTGAAACAATATTGAGAACGGGAGCTTCGCTAGAAAATGTAGAAACAAGTAATAAATCATTCGAGAAAATTTTGATTGGAAAAATTCCAATAATGATAAATTCTAGATATTGCAACATTCAGCATCAAACATCTAAGGTGAACTGTACTATCGATCCGGGAGGTTATTTTATAATTGGTGGTAGTGAAAAAGTGATTATTTCTCAAGAAAGACAAGCTGAGAATAAAGCATTTTGTTTTCCGATATCATCCGTTTCCGGAACTAAATTTAGTCATTGTGTCGAAGTAAAATCTGTTCCGCAAGTGGGATTTATGCCTGCCAAGCCTTTAACAATAAAAATAGCAAGTAAACCAACAAGTTCTGGAAGTTGTTGTATTTCTGCAATATTTCAAGGTTGTCGGAAAGAAATTCCAATAATGATTCTTTTCAGAGCATTAGGGATAGAAAGTGATAAAGTGGCATGTGATTATATTTTTGGAGTAAAAGAATCAAAATTAAAAAATAATTTAATAAATTTACTAAAAGCATCAATTGATGAAGGGGAATGCATGACACAACCTTGTGCTTTAGATTATATTGCGAAATATTTACCGGTTCCATTACGAGCTCGTCAAGGTCGTATTATTTCTCAAGATATGCGAATTTCTCATGTGCGAGATTCATTAATAAATGATTTTTTACCACATTTAGGAGATTCTTTGCAGAAGAAAGGATTATACATGGGAATGATGATAAAGAAATTGTTATTGTATATAACAAATAATATTGATGAAGACGATAGAGATAGTTTTGAGAATAAACGTGTAGATACTCCTGGTTTGATGCTTGGTAATTTATTTAGACAATCATTTACAAAATTGATAAAAGATGCAATGGGTATTTTAAATAAAGAGATAAATGGTGGTGTTTGGAAATTAACAAATAATTTTCATAATATTATAACTAACAATAATATTTATAAAATATTGAAGTCAAACATTATTGAAGCAAATATGAAATATTCTCTAGCGACCGGTAATTGGGGTGTTAAAAATACAATGGTAAAAGTGGGAGTTGCACAAGTATTACAAAGATTATCATATTTAGGAACGTTATCTCATTTAAGACGTATTAATACTCCGATTGATAAAACGACAAAGATGACAAAACCTAGAAAATTACATCCATCAACGTATGGATATATATGTCCTGCAGAAACACCTGAAGGAACATCAATTGGAATTGTAAAAAACATGGCATTATCTTGTTGTATTTCAGTAGAATTGTCATCAACTCAAGTAGAAACATGTGTTCGGAAATTTCATTCTTTCGCATCAATAGAGGAAATGAAATGTGGAACGAGTGTATACATAAATGGTAGTGTAATTGGTGTTGTGGATGATATGATTGAATTAAAAAATTATCTTGTAAATCTTAGAAGATCAGGTATAATTCATATTCATACATCTATTGTTCCAATGTTTCGAGATTTGGAATTACATATTTATACATCTGCAGGAAGATTAGTTCGACCGATGTTTATTGTTAATAAAGGTAGATTAGTATTTGGAGAGGAGCATATAAAATTGATGAGTAATAATAGATTGTCTTGGAAGGATTTAATTTTAGGAAAAAACAAATGTGCTCCGGCTATTGAATATTTAGATGTTCAAGAAAGTGCGTGTTCATTCTTATGTGAACATCCTAATAATATTTATAAAAATAATAGATACACTCATTGTGAAATAGATCCTAGTTTGTTATTAGGAATATTAGCTTCTAACATTGTATTTTCCAATCATAATCAATCTCCTAGAAATACTTATCAAAGTGCTATGGGTAAACAAGCAATGGGTATTTATGCAACCAATTTTCGTCATCGTATGGATATGATATCTAATATTTTGTGGTATCCCACACAACCTTTAATAATGACTCATAATTCCAAACATATGAACATGCGAAAAGTTCCGAATGGTTCTATTGTAATAATTGCAGTAAGTAGCGATAAGGGGTACAATCAAGAAGATTCATTAATGTTTAATAAATCTTCAATTGATAGAGGTTTATTTCGTTCGTCATTCTTCAGAACTTATCATGTAGAAGAAAGGAAAAACCAAGCAACGGGTGAAGAAGAGCAATTTGCAAAACCGAATCCAAATAATACATTGCAATTGAGGCATTGTAGTTATGATGCTTTGAGCGAAGACGGTTTTCCGATTGAAGGTAAAAAAGTAAAAGGAGGAGATGCAATTGTTGGAAAAATAGTTCCAATGTATAATAGAAAAAAGAAGACATCCTCCGTTTTTGATAAAGAATTTAGAGACGATAGTACATATATTCGAAATAATGAAGATGGAGTTGTAGATACAAAATATATTTCTAGAAATAGCGATGGTTATTTATTTTGTAAAGCGAAAATCAGATCTGAAAGAAGACCAGGTATTGGTGATAAATTTTCCTCAGTACATGGTCAAAAAGGAACAATTGGTATGATTTATAGATCGGAAGACATGCCCTACACAATAGATGGAATTACTCCGGATATTATTATGAATCCGCATGCATTTCCAAGTAGAATGACGTTCGCACAATTACTTGAATCTTTACTTGGTATTGAATGTGTAAATACAGGTATGCACGGCGACGGCACACCATTTAATAATATATCTGTAAATGCAATTTCATCACGATTGGAAAAAGCCGGTTTCGATAAATATGGGGAATCTACATTATATAGTGGAGAAACTGGTAAAAAATTAACTACAAAAATTTTTATAGGACCGTGTTTCTATCAAAGACTGAAACATATGGTAGACGACAAATTTCATGCTAGATCAACCGGACCTCATGTACAAATGACAAGGCAGCCAAGTGAAGGTAGATCTCGCGATGGCGGATTAAGAATGGGTGAAATGGAACGGGATTGTTTACTAAGTCACGGTGTTTCTCAATTTCAAAAGGAAAAATTTATGGAATTATCTGATAATTTTACAGTATTTACGAATAATGATGGTTTAATGTGTAGCGTCAATAAAAAGAAAAATATAGTAAATTCTTTCTCAGATTCTACAAATCAAAAACAAGGACGTATTTCTGAACATAGAATTCCATATGCAACAAAACTATTTTTACAAGAAATTCAAACGATGGGTATTATGACCAAATTACAATCTACAATTGACGAACAAGAAGATGTAGATGAAGAAATACAAGAATAAATGAATATAAGAATATAAATGATATATTTTAATTGAAATGGGTATTCAATTCTCTAAATATAATTATAACTCTAAAAGAAATTATTCTTTAAGAAACAAAAAAAAACCAATCACAAAGTTTCATATGTCCACAAGATCAACTAGAAATATTAAAAATAATTTAAGATCTAGTTCTAAAATCCCCAAATGTCTAAAATAATGACATTTTTTTAAAATAAATTTTAATGTATGTAATAAAATTCTGTGTCATTGACTAGAATAATAGTTCCATTTTTCAAATTTAATTGTTTAGCCATTGCATCTGTAGATAATATTTTTGGCAAATGTAATGGATTTTCATTGAACCGTTTACTAAATTCAGATACAATTTTAATATTCATGTCATAATAATATATCATAGTATTTTCATTAAAATTCATTATTATAAAATAAAAATTGTCGTCGTGAATATGTGTTGGAAAAAATTGTGTATAATGATAAATATTAAAAAAGTTTTTTAATTTAATATATAAATTTCAAATGATTAAAATGAATATTCTGTTAAAAGAATTAAAAAAAGGGAGATGCGACTCATTGTATCAATATGATCAGTTTATAACTAATAAATTTTTTGAATACGCTATAAATGATAATGAGTATATTTTAAATTTAGATAATATTAGTGGATTCGAAAATATGAAACAGTATAATATCAAACATGAACATTTAATAATTGTGGCCTGTAAAGCAAGTATGAATAAAAAAAATATACATTGTTATAAAATATTTTATAAAAAATATTTAGACTTTAAAAGTAAGTTTATGGCTTGGAGGGGCAGATATGATTGGTTTTACTTTCATAAATTGTTATTTTCACATTTCATTTGGCACAATGATATAAATACATTATTATGGACTTGGAATAAAAAAATGGAGTATTGTAAAAATTTTAAGAAGAAATACACTATGGTTTCTGATTGGAGACGCAAATGGTACATGAATGAGATAAAAAATCTTCGTTGCTATATTATAGAAGTTTGTATTTTTTCTGACAAAATTGATTTAGTAAAAGTTTTAGTAAATGAAAAGATTTTAAAAATTAATAAATATATTAAAGATATATTTATTCAATATGGTTATAAATGTAATAAAGAAGGTATTGTTTCAAAAGCAGAATTTTACCATTCTCCGGAATGGCAATATATATGTTATGTAGAACAGAATATCTCAAATGTTGATTTAAGAAAATGTATAAGTATTTGTGATAAAAGTAATTGTAGTAAATGTAGGATATATGAATTATTAAAAAAACAAAATTGTGAAGATTTTTGGACTTTTTTCAAAGATATACAAGCTCCGGAATTAAAAATTATAACATCTAAATATTTAACTAATTTATTGAAATTATCTAAAGATAAATATTTTATTTCTAATAAAGAATTGCAAAATGAAATAACCATGAAATTATTTACTTTATTTGATACTATTAAACCATGTTTAATATTTGCAGTATACGACTGTATGGATGCCAATTATATAAAAAATAGCGATCTAAATATAAATGTCATATATAATTTTGTATATAATTTTATTAAAAGTAATAATAAACATATACAATATTATACTAATTTAAAATTATTGTGTAATTTATTTATTAGAGAACTTAATTTAATTATTACAAATGAAAATGATGATTTAACATTTTCAGATACCAATATTTTATACAATATTTTTGGTAATAGAATTTCAAACTTAGTTAGACAAAAAATAGGAAAAATTAAAAAAACAGAAACTACAGATGTTTGCCCAATTTGTTTAGAAAATATTAATACAATTGAAGAATGTGTTCTGTTTTGCGGACACCGTTATCATAAGATGTGTATTAATAAAGATTTAAAAAGTTATTATACAAATAATATTCCTATTTACAAATGTCCAATTTGTAGATGTAACTACAATAGAGATTTAATTACAATTTTTTTATAAAATATTCTCGTGTCCAACCATTTTTAAAACGACTATCTTCTTTAGGTAATTTAAGACCGAATGATTGCATTATCTCTTTTGGTAAATTAACCTTGCTACCTGTTTTACCTTTACAACTTTCAGTATGAATCCATTCTAATAAATCCAAATTTAACAAATAAAAAATTAATTGTAAAAATAAATAATTATATAATATTTATTTATTTTTATTTAGAAAAACCCTCTGCTGCTTTCGTATTCCGGACTTGGGACCCGGCACATTATTAATATAATCGTGGTGGCATTACTTTTTTTTAGTTTTTTTTTAGTTTTTTTTTAATTTTTTTTAGTTTTTTAGTTTTTATTTTTTTTTCTGTTTTATTTTTGTTTTTCTAAATCACTGAGTTATGTTACAAATACCATGGAGCATTTTCTTCTATATTACAAGAAAAACCAGTAAACATAAGTTCCATAGTTGTCACACTAGAAACATTCCAATTATTAAGAGGTTGATTAAAAGCTTCCGCCTGATCAAACATATTGTTCATATTTATTACATTGGATACATTCCAATTATTAAGAGGTTGATTGAATGATGTCGCTTTGGAAAACATATGACACATATTTGTAACCTTGGATACATTCCAATCATTAAGAGATTGATTGAAAGATTCTGCTTGATGAAACAAACACCACATAGATCTATTAACATTAGATACATTCCAATTGTTGAGAGGTTGATTAAATTTTGTTGCATTAGAAAACATACCACCCATATCTGTTACATTAGAAACATTCCAATTGTTGAGAGGTTGATTAAATGTGCGAGCTTCACAAAACATACATCTCATATCTATTACTTGAGATACATCCCAATTATTAAGAGGTTGATTGAATAATGTTGCACCATGAAACATATGCTTCATATTTGTCACATTTGAAACATTCCATTTTGAAATATCTTCATTAAAATTACGTAAATAAGATGTATCTAAATAATTATATTCATAGATATCGTTACTAGAATGATAATCGTCATATTCTGGATTCAATAAATGCACTACAAATAAACTATTCATGTCTGTGACTTGAGAAACATCCCAATTATCAATTTTTCCATATCTTTTAATTACATTATGACGTTCTTCTAAATCAAACATTTCTTTTTTATGTTTTTCTATAAGATCTTCTTTTTCTTTTTTTTTATTAAGTTCATCAGGATCGTATGTAAAATAATATTTTATAATTTGTTTAATATTTTCATTTGTTAAAGGTTTTGGAATATATTCTTTTATATGTGATATTATTTCTATTGGAATATGTTGATTATTAATATTATTTGGTAATATTTGATTTAATTGATTTAATTTATTCATTGTAATCTAAAATTGCAAATAATATTTTATATCAAAATGTTGTTATTTTTAACAAATATTTATAGTTAAATTAAAAATACAATCATTTTTTGTATAATTATAAATAAAAATAAATAAATAATAATTAAATTATTTCAATCAATTTCATTAAATTTACATAAATAATTTTAATTATTTTTAAAATAAAAAAGCTTTTAACCAAAACTTTTTGTTATAAAATACTCTCGACGGGGCTCGAACCCGTGACCTCGGGTTTACTAATATTTGTATTAGACCCACGCTCTAACCATCTGAGCTACAAGAGCCGTTTGTATCGACATTGACAGGATTTGAACCTGCGCTCCTCTCGGAAATTGATTTCTAGTCAATCGCGTTAACCACTCCGCCACAATGTCAACAATAAAGTAAGCTTCTAGAGTGATTCGAACACTCGATCTTCTCATTACTAGTGAGATGCTTTACCCCTAAGCCATAGAAGCACATAATATTACAAAGCAAGCTTCTAGAGTGATTCGAACACTCGATCTTCTCATTACTAGTGAGATGCTTTACCCCTAAGCCATAGAAGCTTTTAAATGACGTCAATTTTTGAATGCTCTTTCAATACAGAGTATTATATATATAATATATAAAAATATATAGGGAAATATATGCACTTTATTAAAAACCTGTATATAATTGTACACATAGATAAAAATAGAAAAATAGAAAAATAAAACATTATACAATATAATGTCTTTGGTATTAACAATAGATAAATTATTGTTTTCCCCACTAGATAAAAATCACTGTCTTTATTTTTATTATCTTAGTGTTTTCTTTTTTTGTTTATTTGTTTCTCTTATATTTCTTTTAGTTTTTGCTTATTTTCATTCGAAGGTTAAATTTCCTCCTGCGGAAGTATTGTGGATTTTGATTAATCCACTAATGTTGTATTTTATTAATAGATTGTATTATTCAATGTGTATTAATTCATTGAAAAACTAATAATTATTATGTTTAATTCTTTTATAATATTATGTTAAAATAAATTAATAAATGCGGTGGTCACAAACTGTTAGATTTAATATTGCACATGATAGAAGAAAAACAGATGCATATGATATATATGCTTCAAACGACACCGCAATAAATTTTGGTAGTGGTAGTATACTATTGTCGGATATAAGTTTAGCAATTGATTTCGCCAAAAGTTGTATTGGTACTTTATTTGAAACTTCCGATAATGTAATTGCAGGAGAAATAATTGGAAATTCTGCAAATAATAGAAATATATTTGAAACAAATAATACTAAAACTGAAATTAATGGTGGAAGTCTTCAATTAACTAGTGAAAATAATTCTAACTCTTCTAGCATTGATAATCTTAATATTTCTTTTCAAGATGGAAATGGTTCACTAAGTTCATTAGACGACACACAATTATTTATTTCAAATACACAAAGTAATCTAAATACAACCATATCTCCAAACAATATTATTCTTAAAAATGGCGATGATAGTTTGAATTTGGAAAATAATGCAATTATATATAAATCACAAGTAGTAAATATTCCTGTAAATTTTAGTAGTAATAGTTTTTCACAATTTGTTTACATCTCAAATAATTTATGTGTATTCAAAACTATCGATATTCGAAATCATTTCTCGGATTATAAACATGAATCCGGACCGGAATATAAACTATCTGTCAATATTAAAGGAATTAAATCAGAACCTGAGCCGGAACCCGAACCCGAACCAGAACCTGAGCCGGAACCCGAACCGGAACCTGAACCGGAACCGGAGCCGGAACCAGAACCGGAACCGGAGCCGGAACCAGAACCGGAACCGGAACCAGAACCAGAGCCTGAACCGGAACCAGAACCAGAACCAGAACCAGAACCAGAACCGGAACCTGAATCTAATTCTCCAAGTATAGAAATATTGGGTTTAAATCCTCTTATAGTATCGCAATCTATGGAACCTTTTATGGATCCGGGAATTATCGCAAAAACATGGAACGGTTTATCAATTTCGGTAGATAAAATTTATGTAACTGGAGAAATTGTGAAATTTAGCATTGATGAAACTGGACTGACTAATCCAAATATATATACTTTTGATATCACAAATCCTGGTGACTTTTTAGTAAAATATTCAGTAATTGATGAAGATATATTAGTTACAAATACAAGATTAGTAAAGGTAATAGACGAACCAGAACCAGAACCAGAACCCGAACCAGAACCTGAACCCGAACCAGAACCTGAACCAGAACCTGAACCGGAACCAGAACCAGAACCTGAACCAGAACCAGAACCGGAACCAGAACCTGAACCGGAACCAGAACCAGAACCAGAACCAGAACCGGAACCAGAACCAGAACCAGAACCAGAACCAGAACCAGAACCTGAACCCGAACATGAACCAGAGCCGGAACCCGAGCCTGAACCAGAGCCGGAACCCGAACATGAACCCGAGCCGGAACCAGAACCAGAACCAGAACCAGAACAAGAACCAGAACCAGAACCCGAGCCGGAGCCAGAATCGGAACAGGAACCAGAGCCTGAACCTGAGCCAGAACCGGAACCCGAGCCGGAACCACAGCCTGAGCCTGAGCCAGAGCCGGAACCGGAACCCGAGCCGGAACCACAGCCTGAGCCTGAGCCTGAGCCAGAGCCGGAACATGAGCCAGAACCCGAGTCCGAACCTGAGCTTGAACCTGAGCCGGAGCCTGAGCCTGAACTGGAACTAAATTCTATTATTATGGGTAACTTAAAAGTTGATATAGTTCATAAAAATGCGGATTACATTGTTTATAATTTATCATGGAGATTGGATGGTGCATCAGTAGTATTTAGAACAACTACACTCGAAATATCAGATGGTACTGTGGATCTCTTTCAATATGATTATGGAAATGATCAGTTACATTCTTTAAATGAAGTACCTGACATGAATGAAATATCAAACAGTAATGAATTGCAATATACCTCCTATTTCCATTGTGATAATGATACT
>Ga0181420_1000454_pt1 | contig 16422 bp, 28 predicted proteins | sample 43SPOviralmetaG_FD_130145 | JGI IMG/M metagenome (GOLD analysis project Ga0181420, IMG submission 130145) | Marine viral communities from the oligotrophic San Pedro Time Series (SPOT) site, San Pedro Channel, CA, USA - 43 SPOT_SRF_2013-05-22 | ecosystem: Environmental > Aquatic > Marine > Strait... | reverse complement strand
TATTAATGCTCCAGTCGTAGATGAATATGTTGTTGATTCAATTATTCCTGCTATTCAAAGAGCACAAAAACTTAACTTATAGGGAGATAGAAAAGTGGAAGTAAATAAAAATACAAAACTAACATTAAGTCTTGAAACAATTATTAGTGGAGTCGTAACACTAGGAATGATTATAGGTTTATGGTTTACCTTGCAAGCTGATATAGAATTAGCTAAGGAACTACCTAAACCTGAAGTTTCGAGAATGGAGTATGATCTTAAAGATCAAATGATTCGTGATACAATCATGAATACAGAAGAAAAAGTAGAAAAACTTGAAGAGAAAGTAGATTCTGTTAAAGAAGATACAAGAAGTATTAATGAAACTCTTCTTAACATGAACAATAAATAAAGGTGTTTAATTATGAAGAAATATTACAAATCACTTTGTGGATTGTTTGGTGTAGTATTATTACTATCGCCATTACATTCGCAATCAGTTAATTTAGATACTTTCGAAGAAGTACAATTAGTTAAATTACAAGAATGCGCAGTAGTACAAGTAAATGCATCGTGGAATTATGCTAATAGAGTTGGAGTAGAAAAATTAGCACAACTTTGTTATGTAGGTGAGGTAGATTTAAATAATAAAACTATTGGAGCTGTTATACAAAGAGAGTGGAACATAAAAGTAGTACCTACTATAATTATATTTAAGAACGGAACCGAGGTAATGAGGTACGAACCAGGTATTAGTATGAGATTTGATGAACAGGAAGTATTTAATAAAATTAAAAAAGAAATTAAATAATATAAGGCAGGAGATTATAAAATAATGTTTATTAATTCTAACTACTTGGCAAAAGTATCACCAACTATGAAAGAAAATTGGTTAGTTCAAATATTCTTAAATAGCAAAGCTGATTCCGCAACATTTACAAATGACACGCCAGATTTGGCTTTCTGTTTTGCTGCAGCAAGTGGATCTACAACTGCTAAATATAATAATATTGATTATATACCAGCAATTTTAAACAAACCTAGTATTAATTATAGTCTTGATTTAAAAAGCTTTACAACTAAAACAGGTGCTGTAACTTTAAATATTGGTAATGTAGATATTGATGGTACAAAACTTTTAGAAAAATTAGGCTCTGGATATTTAAATGCACAAGTAAATATATTGTCTCAGATAGATGATGATGAAACAACCGCAAATGCTTTGCAGATCTTTAATGGTAGATTAAGTAGTTTTGCGTATAGTAATAATGTTGTAGTAATGAATTTAATATCTAATAGACCATTTCAAAACGTAACAATACCAGATACTAAAACATTAGGTGTTTCTACTGGTATTGATATTCCTTATATTTTAGGAGAATACACTGCAAATACAGGAGTAGTTGGAACAGATAGTGCAAAAGTATTTCCAACACCATTTTTAAGAAATGATGGTGAAAATTTAGTATTTATACTTCCAAACAAGATTGCGGCTGGTACAAGTAGTTTACCTAATTTAGAATTTTATGATCAAAATTTACAAAGATTTTTGCCTTTAAATAAGTCTGGCTTTGCTTCTACTACAGTTGCAAAAACTAAAGACGCAGCTTCGACATTAGAAGTACATAGTACATTAGCTAAAGACTTTACTGTATTACCAAATCTAATTGAAGATGAAGCAGAAAATTTAAATAATGTATTCCATGAATCTGCTGGTAATTTTCTTGGAGCAGATACGGCAAGTAATATAATAAAAGCTTATGACAATGATGCTTCTACTTTTGCAACAATAACAGGATCATTAAATCCGCTTGGTGATGATGATGATGATGATGCCTCGATTACTTTATTTTTAAAAGTACCACAACCAGAAGGCAAATTAACAAATTTTAATATAAGCTTTACGTATGATTTAGATCTTACAAGCTTTTTTAATGAAACACAAACAGGTGTTCATATATACTTAAATAATGCAGTAACAAATAATGTTGCTAATACTAGTAATGCAATTAATTTATTAGGAACTAATACAAGTCCAGTACAAGCAGATAGTGCAACAACTATTGCAACTAATATTGATTCTAGCGCCTTTAATAATATTTGTCCAAACAATCAATTACCAGATATATTAGCATTAACAATAAAATTAAAAGGTGGAACAGTACAGGCTGGTGGAAATGAAGCAATAACAATGTCATTAAAAATTAAAAAAATACATTTTGAAATGACTACTACTTTGTCAACAAATGATGAACCTATTGCAAAACAAGCGGCTAATGCAAGTATTGGAAAATTATATTTATCACAAGATATTACTACACCTACTTTTGATCAACATGGCTCTAGTGATGATATTGTAAATAATCCAGTAACAATACATAGAGAATTGTTAAAAGACTCGTTAGACATTGATTTTGCGGCAATAGGAAGTACTTCAGCTGATACACAAATTAATAATAGTGGTTTTATTACTGTTAATGATCTTAGAGACGGAGCTGGAACCGACGCTAATAAATGGAAAGCAAGGTTAATATTAGAAAAAGAAGAATCGCTCGAATCAACATTAAAACAATTACAATATGAAGGGTGTTTCTTTTTTGAATTTAGTCCACAAGCAAAACAAGTAGACATTGTAAGTGGTGTTTCACCTATTAGATACTTTACACTTCCGGACGGTAGTCCTACGGCAAATGTTAATTTATCACAAATTGATATTGGCTCTTATGAAATAGGAATTACAGAAGTTGGAGATCTAGAAACAAAGTTTACAGTTAATTATGAAAAGCATCCGGCCGCAAATAAGTATTTACAAAGCTCAGATTATAGTTCGTCAACTACTGCACATAATGTAATATATGATAGTAATAAGCACCAAAACCAAAGGTTTAATTTAGATTTTCTTTATCAAGCTGTAGAGGGTGTAGGTAATAATAGGAATTCAGATTGGATTAGTTTTAGATCTAGTTTATTTGGTGAATATAAAACAACAGTTTCGGCAACATTAGTAAATCCTGAAAAATATAGTATGTTACAAATAGGAGACATATTAGATTTTGGAGACATATTATTTGGATCATCTGAAATGGGAAGTCCATTTAATGAAATATCAGATACTTTCGATAGCTTTGTGGCAATGCCAACACGTCTTTTTTCTGAGCAATGGAGTAATAAAAAATTTATAATAACAAATTTGAAACGCCAAATAGGAAGTGTTTCAGTACAATGTAGAGAGGTTTAAATGTCGTACTTTATTTATGATTCAATTAATCAATACCGAGCAGATAATACAATAAGTGAGGGCACATTTGGTTCGGGATTTTCTGCTTCTGATACTTTAACAGACCACAAAAGAGCATCCGACCAAAATATTGGAACTATAATTAGTGGTATTGTTGCCAATGAGGCAATAATGTATACAGTAGGAACTGCAGCTGCAGCCAATGCAATTGCAGTATATTTTACAGGTGATGATGGAGTAACAGCAAACGGAGATGAGATGACAATAAGGGCAGGTAATGCAGTAAATGCATTAACAGCTGGAGGTAAAAGTTTTGCATCGACTCATAATGGTTGGGCTGTAAGCAATATTCATAATAGTGGTAATTACACTAATGTAGGTAATTATACAATGTGGTGTATTGAATTTAATGAAGCATTAACTAATATCTCAGAGATCTTAATTGGTTTTAAATTAGATTTTGAAATTGAGCCAGATATTAATATTCAAAGATCTAGAGATTACGGTACACAAATACAAAAAAGTTTAGGTGGAGTTGAATACGCAATTAATATTCATGATGCACAAGAGATCACAACAATTGGTTTTCAAAATATATCATCTACATTTAAAGATAATTTATTAATTATGGAAGGGCATTTAAAAGCACAGGGCAAAAAATTCTTATGGAATGACGGGTCAACATTTCATTGGGTGAGATTAGATAAGCCTATGGTTTTTACTGAGGTAGCGGATGGACGATTTAGTACGCAGATCATTCTTCGACAACAAATTCAGTAATTACCTCATATACAAAAATGGCCTCTTCTGAGGCCATCTTTGTTTTTAGTATTAAACTACGCTTTAACTTGATAATAAATATCTTTACCAATAGTTATTTTTTCATGAGTATCTTCCCAATCATTAGGAGGTATACTTGTGAAATTGCGCATTTGTGGTGGATTGTCAGGATCTATAAAAGTCCACTTACCATTAACCTCTTGAAAGCAGGCCTTATTAGCGGGATTGCTTTTGTAGAATTTCTCCTGTAGTTTCCTCGTTTCAAAAGGCACTAAATACCTTGCGTATTCAGGATAGTTTTCAAATACATATTCTTGTTCATTAATTGTAGTTAGTAATTCACCTACTTGCAGTTTTAACATGTATTGAACTATGTGAGTTAGCTCATGAACTAAAATAATTTCAAGACCAACTTGAGGTTTTACATCTACACCACTAACTGGACAAATCCAACATGATGGCGTTTTTCGCTCATAGCTATACCACTTTTTTAAAGCTCGTGGTAACATACCTATTCGCATTCCTATACCTTTCTTAAGACCATATTTATCAGCAAAACCATATCTCGAAGCTTGAGACTTAACTCCTGTTTTAGCAAAATATATATTGTCAAAGTTGATCCATTGATCATTAGTTGTTAATTCTGGATATTTTCTTTCTAAATATCCCCTGGCTTTTTGAAGTGCCACTTCTTTGTTTAACTTCATCTTTACTCTCCGTATTAATTAACTTACAATACTAAAGTACACAATACTGGGATCAATGTACATATTTATTTTAAATGGTATGCATACTGTATAAATACAGTTAAATAATAAGTAAAAAAATAAATATAAATATAAGTATAATACAAAGTATAAGTATAAGAATAATCTAAAGTAAAATAGTTAGGGAAGACTACAACGAAAATAAATGTGTACAATTGTTCCAGAAGTTTGTAGGTTATCACATGAAATTAAATAGTAAGTTACGAAAAGCTGAAGGAGGTGAGAGATATGCCAAGACATTCAAGAGTTGTCAAGTTTAGTTCGGGGACACAAGGTATTATAGAGTCAAGCTTCTACATGTTAGATCAATTATTTGATAGACATGACAATAGAACACCAATAACTAAACAGCTAAGTAATAGATGGTATGAAGTGAGAGAGAACGCATTAAATATCGCTTTAAATGATCTATTAATGGGCGCAGATTATGATTGCAATGAGTATACATTAGATCTTAAATTAAAAGACCGTAAGTACATTGTTTATTTAAATAAAGTACTTGGTTTTGAGGTTCAACCTGAAGAAATAGGTGTTGATGGAATTAGAAAAACAGTTAAAACTATTTTTAACTACATCGAGGATCTTAATTGTATAACAATTTAATAAAGTTGAAGTGGCAGCAGAAATGCTGCCTCTTCTATAGGGAGAGTAAATGGACACATTAATTAAATTTAGTTTTCAAGAGTTAGAATTATTAATAGAAGTGATGGAACGCAATAGAGTTAATAGTGATAAAGAAAATAAGTTAAGACACGATTTAAGATCTATTCGTGAGAATGCAGAGATTAAAAAAAATAACTATATAGATGATATGGATAAAAGACCAAATGAAGAAGTTAAGTTTATTTCTTCTAATCCTACATCTGCTGAACATGTAAAATAAAGGAGCAATTATGTTTATTGATTTAAAAGAGTTAAAACAAAAAATAGGCGCACAACTTAAATTAAAATTAAAATCTTCAGGAGTTTATGTTAAGAAAGAATATAGTACTCCACAGGGTATGAAAACATTTAATATTTTTGAATTTCAAGTAGAACAAGCGGGGGATATTTATACGCTTGGAGCTTCAGATTCATTAAAACGTAAACTAGATGATTTAGATCTAAATGATGAGTTCATGTTATCTTGGGAAGAATTTACTACAAAAGATGGACAACTTAGAAATTATTGGAAAGTTGAAGCAGTACCAATGACTAAAAATGAATTTGATAATTATGTTGCACAGAAGACGACAGATAAACAAGTTGATCCAGTTATTGCACATAAAGTTGTAGAAAAATCAGTTTTGGCAACTAACGGAGCCAGGTTTGGAATGATCTTTAATAATACATTTAAATTGTATACAGATCCAAATGTAGGTAATTTATCTTGGACAGTGGAACAATTTGCAAATGAATTTATTAGAGTACATAGAATGGTTGAGGCATGTGAAAACATTGAAATTACTAATAATGATAATGAAAATCCTCCAGCTATAGAAAAAAAAGTTGAAGAAGTACAAGAAGTACAAAAACCAGTAGAGACTCAAACTTATAATGCAGATGATCTACCGTTTTAATAATAACAATTTCAGCCGCAGGACATTAAATCTCCACAGCTTAACTTACTATGGTCTGTTCTGCGGCGTCAATTCAGGAGGATTATGATAAATTCACAAGCTAAAGGTAAAAAAGCAGAAAGAGACGTCGCTAAAGAGATTAATAGATTTTTAGGAACAAATGTAAGACGTACTCCACAATCAGGTGGAATGTCTATTAAAGGTGATATAATTGATATTAATCCAGAGTCAGCAGCTTTTGATTATCATTTTGAAGTAAAAAATCAAAAAAATCTAATGATTAAAAAATGGTGGGAGCAAATTTATAGTGATTGTCCACCTGGAAAAACGCCAGTTAATGTATTTAAAATGAATGCTAAGTTTTATGCAACACTAGAATTAAAAGATTGGTTAAGTAGTTTAGCAGAATTTCAAGAGTTAAAACACTCGCACGATATTATGAAAGAAGAACTTGAAGATCTACGAAGCAAATGAATGAATTTATTAGTATATTAATTTATTTAAAAGTTAATAAACTAGCAGAAGTTCAATTGGCAAAGAGAGGTACAATAGTAGATGGTAAAGAAGTACATTTTTGTTACATGAGGCAAAAAATGATAACAAGAAAAGATCTTATAGATTTAGCATATAATAATGGTTATATAAGGAAATAATATGGCAAAAACAAAAACACATACAATTTATAAAACATCTGATGGTAAAAGAGTAAAATCAGTTACTACTTTAATTAATGCACACTTAGGATGGAATAAGCAGATGTTAATCGCTTGGTCAAGATTACAAGGATTAAAGGGGAAAGATGCAAATAAAGTTAGAGATGAAGCTGGAGAAATTGGAACATTAGCACATAAATATTGTGAGGCTTACATTAAAAATGAAAAAGTTGATACATCTGATTATAGTGAAAATCAAATTAAAAAAGCTATTGTTGCTTATGATGCATTTTTGGAATGGAATTCTCAAGTAAAACCAGAATATGTAGAAAGTGAAATAAAATTAATTAATGACAAATTTGAAACTGGTGGTACATGTGATCTTATTTTAAAAATAGGTAAAAAAACAGTTATTGCAGATCTTAAAACTTCTAAAGGATTATATGATGAATTTATAATACAGTTAGGAGCATATAGAAAATTATATGAATTACAAACAGGTGTAAAAATTAATGCTGGTTTATTATTAAGACTTGATAAAGAGGGTAAAGGATTTGAACAACACCATATTCCGTTAAAAAAACTTAATTGGGGTTGGAGAGTATTTCAAACAATATTAAAACTACAAAAGCTGAAGGAGACAAAAAAATGATTAAAAGATTTATTGATAGTGATCTTTTTTCTAAGAAATTTTTTAGATCTTTATCAGCAGAAGAAAAAGTATTATGGTTTTATATAACACAGTCTTGTACTTATGATGGTTTTTGGGAACATGATGAGGACGCAGTTGCTTTTTATTGTAATAATTATAAAGGTGAAATACCAAAAATTATTATTGATAAACTAGGAATGTATCAAGTAGACGATGAACAGTGGTTTTTAAGTAAATGGTTATTATTTCAATACGGCCCGTTAAGATTATCTGTAAGACCACATTTTAGAATTATTGAAAGAATTCACAGGAAGGGTTTAGATAAGGTATTTCCAGAATTATTAAAAAATCCTTATTTGGAAGATTAATGGATAAAAAATCAAAAAGAGCATTAGAAATACATGCTGAAATAACAAGTTTGATAAATGAGTTAAAATCAATTGGTTATGAATTTGTAAACCTACAATGTTTTAATTTTACTCAAACTACTATAAGGGAGATAAAAAAGTAATGGCTAAATCACATCCAACTTATAATGCCGATTATAAAAAATGGGGTATGAAAGTAGGTAAAATTCAAGATCGTATAAAACTTATGAAATTTATAGATCCCTGGTCAGAAGAGGGAATTAAACAATCAGAAGAGTTTTCTAAAAAACATGGGAGAGCATGGTGGTATTTTCAAGGTGTAGAATTAAGACATAATAGAGAACTAACCTGGATAGAACAATTTAGAGTAGAAGATCCTAATAGGCCAAGAGGCAAAGGAATAAGAAAAAAAGTTGGAAGACCAAGGAAGGATGTTTGAGTTTTGTCCTTTAATAGATAAAGAAAAAATTATTAAAAAATGTCCATTTGCAGCAAAGAGAGAAAACAATATACATTGTGGTTTAAACAAAACGTTAACTTTAGAAGAAAATAATGTAAGGAACATGAAACAATGCCCGCTAAAATCAAAGAAGTATACAAAAAAGACTCGACGATAAATAATATTCATTTTGCATGGGGATGGGATTTGCCAGCAACAGATATAGATTGTTTATTTGTTGAATATAAATATCCTAATCAACCTCGAGCAATAATAGAATATAAACATGATAATTGGGATAGAAACTATACCAAGGGGCCAATACAGGCTTTAAAAGCTTTATCAGAAAAAGCACAACTACCATTTTTTATTGTAATATGGACAAATTATCCAGAAGTATTATTTAGATTATTTCCTATGAACGAAGAAGCCGAATTAGAAATGGAAGAATATGGAATACATAATATTGAAATTAAACCAGAAGAAGTAATAACAGAAAAAAGATATATAAGATTTATGCACTTTATAAGGAGAGGACAATGAATTTAAAATTTACAAAAGTAAGAGATGTTAAAAGTCCAGAAAGATCTGGTAGAAATGCAGGAATAGATTTCTTTATTCCAAATGATCTTGGAGATCTATATGAAATAAAGAAAAATGAAGCAGTATTAATACCATCGGGCATTAAGGTAAAAATGCCAGATAACCATTGTTTAGTGGCATTTAATAAGAGTGGAGTAGCGTTAAGGCATAATTTAATAGTTGGCGCTTGTGTTGTAGATGAAAATTATACAGGAGAAATTCACTTACATTTAATGAATGTAGGCAATAAAGATATGGTAGTAAAAGCTGGCCAGAAAATATTACAATTTGTATTAATTAAACAGGAATATGTAAACCTTAAGGAGGTAGAAAATGACGCCATCTTTGATAGAAGAGATCATGGGGAACGAGGAGACAAAGGATTTGGATCAACTGGAAGATAAATCTATATTAGAAATAGCACAAGAAATTGTCTATGAACGTAGGCAAGAAAAAGAAAGACAATATGGACCGTTTGATGAAGGAATGGAAAAGACAGCAACAATAGCTAGTCTTCTTACTAATAAGGATATTGAAGCAAGAGATGTTTATTTAATATTGGCTGCTTTAAAATTATCTAGAGAAAGTTACAATCATAAACAAGATAATTTGTTAGATGCTGTGGCATATTTAGGTGCATTAGATAAATATGAGAATGGACAATAATGAAAACTGGAATAATAGGAATATTATATAATCCACCAAGATTAGATATGACTCATCCAGCTGGATGGAATCATATTGTAAGAGATATACTATTTCCAGAAGGAGAATTTTTAACTGAATCTGATAATTGGCTTGATTATGATCAATTATTTATTTGCCATGGATTAAATTATAAAGAAGCAAGTTATAATGTTGTAGGAGGAATAACTGATTTACACATAAAAAGATTACAAATGTTATATGATTTTAAAGGCAAGTTATTTTCTTTTGACGATTTTGATTTGTTAGACTTTATTAAAAATAGAAAAGTAGATTTTAATTGGGACAAAGAATGGAAGTATACAAAGCTATACTTACCTACAAAAGATAATATTGTAGTAGGAGATAGTCACTCTTTATCAGTTTGGCCTAATGATAGTTATAATATAATTAGAAATGATGGTAAAACATTATTTGGTTACTTAAAAGATCCATTAAGCCTAAGTTTATACAAAGATGTTATTTTGTATTTTGGAAACATAGATATAAGATTTCATTTGTGTAGGCAACCTAATCCAGTTAAAGCCACTTATGAATTATTCGAAAGATATATAGAATACGCAAAAAAATATGATGCTACATTAGTAAATTTATTGCCTATTGAAAATGAGGATAGAAAACTCCCTAAATCCGGGCAATATAAAGATAAAAACTTTTTTGGATCTATGAAACAAAGATCTATACTAGTAGATATTGCAAATGGTATTATGAATACATCAGGATTAAAAACTATTAAATGGCCTAAAGAGTGGTATGATAATATTAATTATTATCAAAAAGAAATAATGGAAAGAACGCAATCAGTTCATTTAAAACCACGATATTATAAAAAAAATATTACATCAGAACAAGTGAGTTTATTTTGAGTTTTGAAATTATAGGTGAATTGCAAGCAATGTTAGATGATTATCATGTCAAAAGCATGAAAATGGAAAACTATACAATTAAAAATTTTCCCTTTGAAGGAAACCTAGAAAAAGAAATAGATGATGATTTAATTTATAATGTACCTATATACGACATGGGAAGTAGGCGATTTGCGGCATTCTGTAGCCTTACAGAGGCTGTTTGGTATGAAGATAAAGATTATAAAGGTAATGGTAAATATTTAAAAAATGATATTACAGAACCTTTGGATTGGTTTATGTTATTTTATTTATTTAGACTATGTGGAAGTGGAATTAATTACATTCCAAAATCAGGATTATTTAATGATTTTTATGGAACACATGGATTTGGTAACTTCTGGATTATTGATTCTATTCTCGTTGGAAGATTTAAATGCACAGAGTGGCTAGATGATCTTAGAGAGAGGCAAATACCGTTTACAGATAATAAAGGTTATTTATTACCACAATTTAGTTATCCAGATATGACATCGGGGCATTTAAAAAACTTTATATTAAAAGATAGTTGGAAGTTAGTGGCAGCAATATTAGATTATTTAATGCAAAAACCAGAAAGAGCTGAGATTTATCAAATAACAGATTATGGTAATAAGTGGTTACAAAAGAATGGATATAAGAGACAAAATTTTGTATTAACTGCTTTTGCTTGTGATTTAGCGCAATATTTTAATGACTTTGTAGATCCAAAAAGTAGGTTATATGCTGGAACAAATGCAACTAAATGTATTAAAAGCATTTATCCTAAAGTTAGAAAAGTTAAAGAGTTTGATTATATTAATGATGTATTACAATATCAGGCGGAAAGATATAATCTAAATCCAATGGATTGTGAAGACTCCAGAAACTGTGACATTATAAGATATTTAAAAGAGTATCAATCTAAAGATCATATCTCTAAGAACGGCGGTAAAGTAATGCTAAATAATTCTGTTTTAAAAAATATCTTAGGTTTAGAGAAATATTATAAATTTGCAAATGAGTTATAATGCATAATAATCACGTTATAGATTATATTAATAAAGACTTAAACTTGTATTTAACAAGAGAGAGATACCTAGGATTAACTAAAAATTTTAAATCTAGACTACCTGAAATACAAATTACAAAACATGAAGGTGTAAAAGTAATAAGAGAAGATAAAGTATTAGTAGGAGGAACTAAAACTAGAATAGGTGAATTTTTATTTAGTCAAATTACTAATAAAGTTGTAGTATACGTAGTTCCAAGATTTGGTTTAGCGGGAGCTGCTATTATGGAATTATGTAAATTATATAATAAGGAAGCAATATTTTTTATGCCTGCTTGTAAAGAAATTAGTGATCATCAAGCATACGTAATTGATCAAAAGCCAAAAGAAGTACATTTTAAAAGAATAGCTGCAATGCCTAATTTAAATAGAATAGCAGAAAAGTATGCAAATTTACATGGTTATGAATTTATACCGTTTGGATTAAATCATTACATGGTAATTGCCGGCGCAATAAGAGTTTGTGAAGATTTGTTAAAAAAATATAAGGAACCAGATCAATTATGGACTGCAGTAAGTACAGGAGTATTAACAAGAGGGTTACAAATAGGGTTTGAAAATACTGATATGAGAGGAGTTGCGGTTGCTAGAAATATGAAAGCAGGAGAATTAGGTAGAACAAATATAATAAGCGAACCGTTATCATTTCATGCGAAAGAAAAAGAATTGCCTCCATTTAATACAGTAGATAACTATGATGCAAAAGTATGGAAATATATACCTAAAAACACAAATAAGAATATATGGTTTTGGAATGTGGCTAAAGATCTAAAATGTCCTAACACTTTTAATAAAAGTTTAGTAAATTCATATAGGAGTTGGAATGATTAAAACAAATAATATAAATGAAGCAGTAGTAGAAATTTGCAAAAAGTTAAATCACTCAGCACATGAAGTGGCGCCAAGAGGATATAAAACAAAAGAAATACAAAACTGTTTTGTAGAATTTAATGCCGACGAGTCTCCTATTATTACGTTACCAGAAAGAAAATTAAGTACAAAGTATTTAAAAGCCGAATTAGAGTGGTATAAATCAGGAGATCCAAAAATTACATACATTAAAAAATATTCTACGTTTTGGGAAGGATTAACCGACGAGAATGAAACAATTAATAGTAACTACGGTAAGCTTGCAATTATTGATAAATATAGCGGTATGAGTCAATTAGATTGGTGTATACATCATTTAAAAGAAGATACTTATACAAGACAAGCTATTATTAATTATAATCAACCGCATCATAAATATATTAATAATAAGGATTTTGTTTGCACAATAGCACAACAATTTATATTGAGTCCAGAGAAAAAATTAGATTGCTTAGTAATGATGAGGAGTAATGATCTAATCTATGGATTTAGTTATGATGTTCCGTGGTTTAATTACTTACATAAACTCGTGGCAGAAAAAGTGCATTTAGAAGTAGGTAAATATAGACACTTTGCTACTAGCATGCACGTTTATCAAAGACACTTCAATATGGTAGAAAATATTGCGAACAAATATTGACAATTACTTTATGAATATTGCTGAAGTCGTAAAAGAAAGAAGCACATGTTTAAGTCGTAAAGTGGGTTGTGTACTAGTAAAAAATAAGCAAATATTATCTACAGGATATAATGGTTCAATTATTGGCCATGATCATTGCGACTCTATTACGTGTAAGAAAGGTTGCGATAATACTATTCACGCGGAGATCAATTCAGTTATAAGCGCGGCCAAAAGAGGCATAAATATAAGTGAGTGCGACGTTTATACCACTACTAGTCCATGTATAAATTGCTTAAGAGTATTATTAAACTTAGATATAAGAAACATTTATTATAAAGAAAAATATAAGACAAGATTCGAATATAAGATTAATGAATTATTAGAATCTCATCCATATAAGATAGGATTGTATCAATTATGAGTCAAAAATTTACAGATATTAATAACACGGACCAGAGCTATAGTGATTTATTAAGTGAGGTATCCGAGCATCAAGAAAATATTAATAAGCAAGTGCAATATGTTTTAACAGGTTTAATAGCTGGAAAGAAGTTATCAGAACAAGAATATAGGGTATTTATTGCTAGAGTATTATATAAGAGTAAGTTTGAAGATATTGCTTTTGAGATGGGATTATCACAATCTAGTGTTAAAACCTACTACAAAAGATCTTTAAATAAATTAAATGATATAGCACAAGAAACCATGTTTAAAATAAAAAGAAAATAATTTTAAAAAAGTATGTACTTTCTCGCCAGATGTGTCTATATTATAGAGTATTAGTAAGTTATTTGAAAAGTGGAGATTATGTTTTAGGATTGTCGAGTGAAAGCTAAATAAGTACCGATGTGAATATAGAAATGCTTATTAGTTAGTAATAGTCGGTTTGAAACACCCGATATTTATTCTTTACTGAGAGCACAGCCTTGAACGGTTTTAGTTTAGCTGCTAAATTAAATGTGGATTCAGGAAATCAAAATACCGGATTAATGGATATTTTGTATTAGAATAGAAAGTCAACCAGCGTGTTAAATGGTTTAAATTCCATCACGTACCTAAAGATTAAGTTCGCAAAAATTTGATCAAAGGTATTAATAAATCTATAAGTGAAGAATCAAGCTGCGAGGAGCAGATAGACACACGCGCCGCTGTGGGATATGAGCAGACATTAGAATAGGGAGAGACCAATGAAAAAAAGAATAAATTATGACAATATAAAATCAATATTTAAATTATCTGAAACGATATAATTAGTTTTGCGACTAAGTAAATTGATCAAATGGCTTAGAAGAAATTACTCAAATAAAAGCAAGGTTACAAACCATTTCATAATCTCAACTAAAAAATTGTTTTACCTCGAAATGCAGTTGGCTAAAAGAGAGACTTTATAAGGTTAAAATCCTTCAATCGAATAAATTATTTTAGATTGTGATAAAGTCTCTTTTTTTTTGCTCTCTAGATCTAGAAAGCTTAGATAAAAAAAACCTCAAAGATCATTATAATCAATGAGGTTTTTTCAGTACGGAGATACTATTATATGTTTATTAAATTATGCATATTAATATATTGATTTAACCATTGTTCATGTATCTCCAACTCTTTTAAGAAATGACGCTTATTTAACGTGGCGCTGTTAAAACAGTTATGCGCAGTTTCGTTCATAGCCAATTTATATTGTTTTTGAACTTCGATTGCAACACAATCATTTGATGGGTCACAGTCTTCATTATTTTTCAATGCTACTTTAATATTTACTATTAAATCTATTAACTCGTCTGCGCTTATTATAGGCATTTCATTATGCAAACAATATGATTCAAAAGATCTTTGCAAAAAATCCATGTGACTTTCAATATCACTTTTTTGCTGTAAATATTCACTTTTGCTAACGCGAACGTATTCGTAATCTCCATCACCATCAATAACTTTTTTAGCAAAAGTACCGTTGTGATTTTCTATTCTATTTCCTATTTCTAATCTCATTGTAATCTCCTTAACTTAACTTAACTTATACTAAAATATACGTACCTCCGGCACCAATGTACATAACTATTTAATTTATTTTATTACCGCTTTATCTAGCAGTAATGCAATCAAAATTATAATTGCTATCATGTCCATATAGCTTCTAAGATCTTCCACCAGACTATCGTAAATAGTCCTAAGGCAATTGTATCTAATAACATTTCGGCCTCCTATCCAAAATCACATGAATTAATTTTAATAGAATAGCCGTCTAGTAAATACTCTTGCATATCCTCAAGGTTATCAGTATCGTATCTATCGTAAGTTACTCCATTACCAAAAGTAGCTTGTAATTGATACTCAGTAACAAGTTTTATATCCGCTCTATCTTTATTAGACTGTTTTTGTTCAGTAATTTTAAGAACATTAAACTCTATTGTATCAACGTTTTTATTTACAAAACACTTATGTGCGTTTTTACTAAAAAAACTATTGTACGTTAGATCTCCTTCGATACTAAACTTCTTGTAAACTATTGCTTGTTTTATTTCCGTATTATCCATTTTTAACCTCCACTAATTTTCTAATAATATTAGAGAGGAAAGAGTTTTTTAATTTCTCTTTTGCTCTTTGTCTACCTTCGTGATAAGATATGGTAAAGTCACTTTTTTCTTCTTCTTTATATCCATAGTGCCTTATTTCATCTTCATGTTCTAATGATAAAGAAGTAATTATATAACTTATTTCTTTTTCGTTTAATCTCATTGTAATCTCCTTAACTTAACTTACTATATATTACTAAATTCTGCGGCCACTGTACACAATTATTTTATTTATTTTTGGCGGCATTGATAAACTCGGGCCATTAAAAAGTATCAATACCACCAATAACGTCGATAACAAACTACTCCTTGTCAAACTTCTTTAACTCAGGTAAGTATGTACCATAGTAATAACTAGCATAAAACATACAATTTAATGCTAAGATCAAAACTAAACATGCAATTGTATCCATTATCTTACTCCTGAAACTCAATTACGTAGTCTTGAATCATTTCAATTCCAATATCGATAGTTTGTCTATCAAAATCTTCTTGAAATTTATTTAAAAATTCAATCCATTCGTGTTTATCTAATTTGCCCTCAGGATCAATAATATCTTGAGAAAGAAACTGATATAAAGTGTTTTCTGTATTATCCATTTGTAATCTCCTTAATTTAATTCAACTTAACTTACTATATATTACTAAATTCTGCGGCCACTGTACACAATTATTTTATTTATTTTTGGCGGCATTGATAAACTCG
>Ga0181420_1000453_pt1 | contig 16452 bp, 23 predicted proteins | sample 43SPOviralmetaG_FD_130145 | JGI IMG/M metagenome (GOLD analysis project Ga0181420, IMG submission 130145) | Marine viral communities from the oligotrophic San Pedro Time Series (SPOT) site, San Pedro Channel, CA, USA - 43 SPOT_SRF_2013-05-22 | ecosystem: Environmental > Aquatic > Marine > Strait... | reverse complement strand
GCCTGACCCAGTTATTGGGCCACCGCTATAAGTAAGACCTGTTGAACCGCCCGCTACTTGTACACTGGTTACCGTACCCGCGCCTGATTCAGTGGGGTTAGCGTTAAATACCGCTGCCCCTGCTCCTGCACCATCAGTAACAACCATGACCTTAGAGCCATTGGCAATGTTAACCGTAGCACCAGACCCTTGCTTGATTGTGATGATTTGACTGCCTGTTGTAGAGTTCTCAATAATCCACACCTTAGAAACAGTGTTTGGCCCAAGTGTTACTTCGCGGGTAGTCGTAAGAGAACCAGCCGAAGTAATTTTTAAATAGAATCCGCGAGTAGCATCTGCTGTAGCATCAGGCATAGTAAATGTTTCATTAGCATCACTAGCCATCTGCTTTGTTCCATAACTAAAAGCATCAGCGACCAAGGTAAGGTTCGTGTTGGTAGACGTACCCCACGTTCCACTTTCGTCACCTGTTGCTATTTCTTTTAGTCTTAAATCGTTTATATATGTTGCCATTTCATTACCTCAAAATTTTAAGGAATATCTGTCCAAGTTGGTGTTTGAGAAGGAGCCATATTAATCCAATATGGATTTTGCGAAGGATCAATGTTTTGCCAGATAAGGACTCTCCCCACCTCACCAGTAGCACTTAATCCTGTCGGATATATATCTGTGGAGGCTTCTACGACAAAAGCCGTACCTAGCTCCGATGTTGCTGACAAACCAGTAACAGGTACTTGTATTAACAAGTCTACAGTAACGCCGTTAAGTATACCTGTCGCTTCTAAGCTTCCTACTGCTATGTCAGCAGGAGCGATAACATTAAATCCAGTACCCAGTTGAGCCGTTCCAAATACGCCTGTTGGATAAACTCCGGTTTGCTCAACTACTCCAGCAGTGCCAACTTCTCCTGTAGCCGCTAATCCAGTCACAGAAGCCTGAGCATTATGATGTACGGTAACGCTACCAACCGAGGCGGTTGCTGAAACGCTACTTACAGCCACTTCGCCGGGAGCTAATACCTGTGCAGTTCCTACTACGCCTGTTGCAGCCAACCCCGTTGGAAAAACGGTAGCATCAGCAAAAATACTGCCAGCACCTACATTTCCTACCTGTCCAGTAGCTTCAAGACCTAGAGAGGTTCCCCAAGCTGCATCACCCCAAGCTCCCCTTCCCCATCCACCAAGAGGAATGGTTACGGTTGTGTCTTCGCCCCATGATCCATCACCCCATGCGGCGCGACCCCAACCAACCCCGGACATTACGCTATCCTGATCAGCGCATTATTTTGATCAGCAGTAGGCATTACGATTTTAAAATCACCAGCAGTAGACGTTTTGTCTCCACCAAAATCTAAGATAACAACACTTGAATCACCAGCAGAACTATCGTTATAGATCATTGCTCCTCTGGCAGTAATTGTTGCAGTTCCAAACGTCAAGTCAGCAAAATCTGTAAACGCTGTAGTTCCACCGCTTGTTGGAGTCACATTTGTTAATGTTCCTCCTCCAGCAGAATAACCTGTTCCTGTGATTTCGTTAGCAGTCGTATAGGCAGTAGTAGCAGCCGTAAAAGACGCACTGTTAGTATACAGCGCCAGCTTAAACGTATTGCCTGACCCATTAGTAAAATTGTGTGTCGCAGTCATAAGTTCAGTCTTGAAACTGGTACACATATAGTTTCCAGAAAAAGCCATTAAAGCCTCCTAATATGTTCTGCCAAAGTAGCTTCTCCGGCATTGAGTAAAAGATTGTATATAGTTGTTCTTTCGCTTTGAGCTGATTGCTTTAAATAATGCAAAACTATTTGTTGAATCTGATTTCTAAAGGCTTCAGCTTGCTGTCTAATGACAGGATCAGCACTTTCAGAAATAGAAATAATTTTATTAGCACAATCTACAGATAACTCTTCCGGAGTAAAACCTCTATTGTGAGTAGTCTGAACGCCAACATTTCCAACTTCCGCTTTAATATCAACAGTAAACATTAAATTCTAACGCTCCTTACTGCACCAGACCGGAAACTATCTGTTGTATCGTACCCTTCACCAAGAGACTTGAGCCTAGAAACAGCATCCTCAAACTTAGCGTTGTACCACTCCATCTGAGAAGGCTCTCCTTTCAGAAAAGTATATCCTTCTACTAAGCAAGCATACAACAAAGTCATCTCTGCATTTGTCCCTAGCCAGCTAGTTCCTGACGCTGCCGTAGTAATAGACTCAGGCTCAAACATGAAGTGCAATTCTGCACTAAAATTAGCGTTTGGAGTTGGGCCAACTATAAAACGAGTAGAGTCAAAAATACTGTAATACTTAGGTACGCCCTGAGTAGCCTCAATAGGATAAGCTTCTCGCATAAAGTTTACGTCTTTAAATACCAAAAACTCGTATCCACTATTATCTATAGCCAAAGAGTAAGAGGCTAAAAAGTTATCAGGCATAGTTAGATAAGGATTACCTTGGGTAAGAGTTCCAGTTACGTTTTTGCGAAGATCAGGAATCTGCACAGTTCGTAATATTCTTTGCTCAGCCTGAGTAATAATCAACGGAAGACTACTAACAAAAGTAGTATCTGAAGTTTCCAGATAATCTTGTATAGCTGTTTTTAATGTCGTAAACGTAAAAGCCATTATCTGTACCTAGCTGTTTTTTTAGCTATTTTTTTGGGTTGAGAAGAAAATTGTTTTCCAGCTTTCGTGTCTTTTCTTTTTTTACTTGTAGTGGCTGCGTATTCTTTTGAGCTTAATGATTTAATCGCTTTCTTAGGAAGATACCTTTCACCTGTTTTTGCACTAGGCTTACCAGACTTAGTTCCCCATTTTTCACCAGTCCACTTCTTTAAAGACTTTTGTGATTTTTTTAAAGCCATTAATCTCTGTAGCCTCCGCCTTCTTCTTTATATCTTTTAGCTAACATCTGCGCTTTTCTAGCAGACCACTGACCGTTTTTACCGCCCTTGTTGCCAGCCTTTATGCTTTTAAAAAGCTGCTCTCTTAGTCCCGGCTTTGTATAATTTCCCGCTTCGTTTACTTTTGATTTAGCCATACTGCTAAGGCGTATTCGCCTGTCCTCCCATACCTGAGTGATTTGTACAGTAGTAATAAAGTGTAGGCGCTCCAATCGCTACGGCTATTTGAACGTATGCCCCCGGATTTCCAGCTACGCCGTTAACGGTTACACCCGTGGTGTACTCGGTTCCTCCACCCCATGTACCATCGGAAGTAGTAGAAAAGCGTAAAGGATGAGTTCCATTAGTCCCAGATGATTGATCTATTCGATAAGTGTTACCCTCATTAAGAGTTAATGTCGCTTGCTGAACACCATCGACATAATACTTGTTTCCACTGCCCGGATTAGAAACGGTTATGGTAAACGTGTCAGAGATAGCCACCACCGATCCAGTAGCTGATGTAGAGCTAACCCCAGTAACTGACACATTAACGTCAACCGTTCCTGTATCGACACTGACATTTCCTAGATTAGTTGTGCCTACAACACCAGATAAAGTGACTGTAGATTCCGGCTGTATGATTTGTATTTCAACCCGTCCCACATGACCAGAGCAATCAAGCCCCACTGTTCTGCTGCCCATTGCTGTGTTTCCACCGCCCACAGGATTAAATGCAGAAAGTTGACGGCTTTGATCATAACCGCCATCAGGTCTTGGGTCTCTTAACGCCTGTGGATCAGACATATTGATCATTCCCAGTTTCCACTGGGGATTGTCTACGTCTAAAACATCTTTGCCTACTAACATACCGTTAGGTCTGCCAGCCTCTATCTGAGGAACAAGATCACGCAATTTGTAACGAAAACCTGTTCGATCACAAAAACCGAAAGCATTTTTCCCGCTTGCATAACTACTCATAAGTATTGATAACCACCGGGGACAACATAAAGAGAAGCTTTTTCTCTTGCTGAGTCAGAGGCCATTGTCCACTGCTCTTCATAATTATCTTTTAAGAAAGGAATTCTAGCTTCAGCTTGCGGTTTTTTAATCGCAATCATATAAGCTAATCCAGCAGTCAAGCAGGGCAGAAATCGAGCTGGAACATCGACATTTAAAGAAGCAGGGCTTCCGCTGTCTTCTATACGCTCCATGTAATAATAACCCAGAGTCCATGTCTGTGACGCATCAGGAACAGGCCATACCTTAACGGTTATCCCGCTAGGCGCTCTTTCTACCCAATACTGAATAGGTCTGCCTTGTAACAGCTTATTTGTTTGATGAGAATACTGCGCTATAGAGATACGCTGCATAGTTAAATCTGACTGCCTAGTAATATCTCCAGCGTTGGTTCTCATAAACGCTTCTACTATGTCTAGTTCATTCGCATTAAGAGGATAAGCGCTAGTACCCGGCGTTAAAGTTAAGTTCGCTTCTTTAACAGTCCAAAGGCTTAAACCTCTGTTTTGCCAGTCAAGCATTAACAGATCAAGACTTCTTCGGGCAGTTTTGTAATCATAACCAGAGCGCAACTCTAAGCCACACCTCTCATAAGCTTCTTCGATTACTTCAGCTATATCTAAATTAAAGGTATAAGTTCCGCTAGTTGCCATTAGACAATCCTGCCTTTTGTGTGTCCCTGAACAGCTCTGCCATCACCAAGTCTGCCTCCAGTAAACATTTTTTTGTTGATCCCAGCTTCGCTCATAGCAATTGCCATTGCCTGATTTCGATCAGTTACTTTTTTCCCAGAGCTGGATTTAAGCTTTCCGTCCTTAAACTCTCTCATAACATAACCAACTTTCTCTTTACCTTTCATAAGCTACCATGCCTTACATGACCAGTATCTAGCAGTGAATTTATCTTTTGCAGTATCGCAGTTATGTCTTGCTCTAAAGCTCTTCCTGCGAGCTGGCTGATCTTTTTTGATTGTCATGTTTTGATCGCCAAATCTTACGATTTTTATTTCATCGCCCACCTTAGCAAGCACCGCAGATTTTTTAGCTGCTTTAGGTGTTCTCTTTGGCTTGTTATAACCGGAAAAAGTTTCTCCGCGATATTGAATCTTACCGCTTGAAGTTCTTTTTGCGTCTTTGATTGTTGCCATATTAAATATGCCTAGCAGGACGTATGCCTTGAATAGCCTTTCCTGAGCCTCTTAATTGACCACCCGCACTCATCTTTCTGCTTCTATTTGTTTTCCGAGAAGTAACAACCAAGTTTCCATCAGAATTATTTTTAGGATTCCCGTCACGATGGTGAACGTCTTTCCTATCCCCTTTGTTTACTCTTCCCTCAGCCAACAAAGAATTCCGCGCAGCATTTCTGCCAGCGCGATTTTTCTTTTGTTTTTCACTTGAGTGATAATTGTCGTACTCACGGCGATAGTTTCTAGCCATCAAACTGAGCCTTATAAGCTTCTTTAACTAAAGTGTCTTTCTTCTCTCTGCGATCAAGCTCAACACCGAATTCGCGAGCAAATTCTTCAAGCTGAACCTTAGTCATTTGATTTAGTTCAACCTTTGAAGTTTCTTCTACTTCCTCAACTATTTCTTTTTTTTTAGGAGTAGATTTTTCTTCAGAACCACCAAGAGATTTTAACTTTGCTTTAGCTTGAGATTCACTCATTAAATCAAAGACTTCTATGTCATACCAGCCGTCTTTGTTTTTAGCTCCAATCTGAAAAACAGGATCACCATTACTAAAGTTCCCGTTTTGGAACACCTCTAATTTAGCCATAATAGAATGCCTTAAACGCTTGCATAAGATTTTGTTAAAGTTAAGAGCAACATATAAGTATCTCCTGCACCAGCTCCGCTAGTGGTGACCAATATGTCTCCAGTCCTTCCTGATCCTGAGTTGTTAGGAATACCCGTTGGAGTAAAGTCCAATTGATCTGACCAGTTTTCCAAAAGATTTAACAAAGGAACATCGGTAGTAGCGTCCCAAAATAACTCTACGCCCATACCTACATTAGAATAAATTATTGATTGCAAAGTAACACCATTACAAACTTGCTTGGTAAGAGGGTCTGAGCTAAGAGTAGAGACATCTACTAAAACAGCAGCAGACTGACCAGAACCATCGCTAACATTTGTAAATTTTAAAACGGCATTTCTTGGGCCGTCTTCGATTACTTGGCTTGTAAGTGCATCTGCCATTTCATCCTCCAAAAAGCGGGGCGAACCCCGCTATTTATTAACCAGCAAAAGGAGTCGCTAAAGTTCCGGTTCCAATACTAGTACCTTCAACAAAGTATCTGTTGGTAAAAACCGCTTGAATTTTCAAACGAGTTCCAGCAACACCACCAGTAGTACCTCCGTTCATAATGATCTGGTAGTTACTACTTCCATTAGGCTGATGAAAATGAACAGCACCTAAGCCACCTTTAACAGACATAATACCGCCCATCATTAAATCAGCGGAGCTGTTGCCTTGAATAGTGGTGCTAGTACCAGAACTTGTTAGGAACAAGAAATCATACATAATACCAGTGTTGTTTAAACTATTAGGGTTTTCGTCTGGGCCAGAAGTAATAGGCTCTGCGTCATTGTTAATAGTTGGGAGGGTGATGGTGAGCGTGGAGTTATTAATAAGAATTAATTTACCAGCGTGTTCATCAGGATTGATTATGGTGTCAGCGGTCAAAGCGACAATAGAGTCGGCACTTTGCATGTAGTAGCCGCCAAGCGCTCTAAGTACACCAAACGAGCTTCTTGATCTTTTAGCCATTAGAAATACCTCTTACGAAAGGATTCGTCTTAGCGTCTTCGTAACGTCCACTGGGATGGTCGCTAAAACTAATATGTTCCCAGAATTAAACAAACAGGGAGCCGAAGCTCCCTATCTGTAACTCACTTACTCTAGGTGGCTCCGGGTGAACCGAATATACCTAGTGGATCAGAAACGCCGAAGCTGTAACGCTCTCGCGCTTTGTAGCGCACGTTACCAGTGTCGAAATCACCGTCCATTGAAGTTTCAAGCGGAGTACGCTCAAAGTGCTTCATTCCATTAGGTACGTCAGTAATTAAGTACCAAGCGTTGTTGTCAGTCAAATAGTGATTGACAGCGTAGCCTTCTGGAATTGAGCCATTATTTTTAATGGCATTGATGTCGTTGTTAGCTGTGCTAACGCGAAGCTCAGAATCTAGGATTCTAGTAGCAACAAACATCAAGTTGGGTGGAACAATCAACCGTCTTGGTCGAGCAGCGATAAGAAGTCCACGCTCATCAGTGTAAGCAGCAATCGCAATGATTGCGTCTTCTAATGAAGTTTCGTTCAAGTCTGCGCCAACAGCAGGACGATTAGAGTTGAAAGCACCATTAACAAGTGGGTGACCACCACCCCCAGCAACGCCGTCACCGACTGCTGAGAACAAGTTAGTACCATCGCCTGATTGAAAAGCGTTAGTAAAACCTTGGTTTAAAGGAATCGCACCTTTAACTTGCTTGGTGTAAGCCATCGCTCTCGCTAGAGCCTTAGTGTAACGCTGAGACAAAGATGCGTAGAGGTTATCCTCCATAGCTTCTTCAGTAATCGCGAAACCCTGAGCAATGGTCTGGTGAGTGTATCGTGCTGTGAAAGCTTCTTGCGCTGAATCATAATTGATTGCAGAACCTTCAGGCTTTACTGGAGCAGCACCAAATCCACTCAACTTTACTTCTTCTTCAAACGAACGATCAGATGTTTCAGTTTCGTAAATCATCTTATCTTCGTCTTCGTACTTTGCATACTCTAAGCCAAACAGGGCGTTAAGGCCCGGAAGTAGCTCTTTGAGCATTTGCGCTCTTGAAATAGCCATTCGCTAAACCTCCTATACGCCTGTGGCGTTCCTGTATTGATGCATCCCTTCGTTATAGGTGAGGAGTACATTAGTAAAAGCATCGCCTACGGTGCTATTTGGGCCATCCATAAACTCTAGAATCCGTAAAGGTAGAGTATTGGTCGTAGCAGCAGTGCTTGCGTTAACTGAATTCTTGCTGCGACCAGCTTGGGCAGTACCCGCTGTTTGAACAATGGCAATGTTATTGCCAAGAGTGGTTTGTGCTAAAGAACCATTAGCTTGCATTCTAAATACAGCATCAGGATCATCTAACACATAAGCCATAGCGTCAGACGCTACAGTACCAGTGGGCCAGCTTTGATTAAAAGTTGGCTGGCTGGTGCTTGGGTCAGTGTAAAAACAACCCATAAAAATACCAACCGGAGTCGCTGTTGCAGTACCAGTGTCTTTTTCGACAGTTCCAGTATTGACCAGCTTGACGAAATCACCATAAAAAATAGTAGCAGCATAACCGCTCGCTATCTTTATATGGCGAACTTTACCAGAGAAAGAACCACAGGCGCTTAATCCGCCAACTGGTTCTGCTCCCATCGGAGTTGCAGTTGTAGCCATAACAAAGTCCTCATTATGAAGACAATCCTACCAATAGATTATCTTCTACCAAAAGTTGTCCTCGATGAATTCTCTTTGTAAAGAGGCATCCGAGGGTCTTCTTCTCGCAAAAAACTATTTTCTACCGATTCCATCTGACTAACCGCCATCTTGTTATAGTATTCGTGACGTTTATCTAGCTGTTCTATTGGAATAGCACAGAGCAATAAACCGCCGTATTCTATATTGTTAGGATAACGAGTATCAGATTCTTCTCGAAAATCAATTTCAGGGTATTCTGATGCAATCACCGGAACCCACCCTTCTCTCATTTTTTGCGACACGTTTGTATTATCTGCCTGACCTAGCATAGAGGTGCGAATCCATCTGTGACGGATACCTTCTCTTTGATTAGGTTGCGGCAATGATGACGCAGGAACCCACGCATCACTTTCTCTTTTTGTGTTTTCCCTAGAGTCTAACTCTTGGGGTGCGCGTATATTATCTTCTGACATTAGCCAATCTCCTGTTTAAGCATTTGCTCGGCGTATTGTTCACTGGTAACTCCCAAGCGCTTCGCGAGAGCTTCTTGAGTTTTCGTAAGCGAGACTTTGCGTGTCTTTGCGCCATTGTTTCTATTGCTACTAGGCGCTACCACGTTGGTACTGCTGCGTTGACGGGGCGGAGTGCTTCGTTCCTCTCGCGATTCCTCAAAGTAATCAGGAAACCGTACTCGCATTCTGCGATCCACTTCAGAGTAATATCTTTCTGGATCGATGTTGGCGGTGATGCCCTCATGAAAAAGATTATCATGAATGGCTAAACCAATCGCCGTCATTTCTTTGTGCATTGGATTAATAGCTTGTCCCGGCTGAACTTGCGGCTGAAACCAAGTATTTTTATTCATCCAATTTTTTTGATCTTGACTTACCTCAACCTGTTGCTGCGGTTGTGGCTGTTGTTGCTGATGTTGCTGTTGAGCGGCTCTTTGCTTTGCTGCCTCTTGTTGCTTTATTAGGGTGCGTTTTAAATTTTGCTCCCTAGCTTCCATGTCTCTGATCTGAGCCTGTGCAGCACTAAGTTGCTCTTGGCTTTGAACCAGCTTGTCAGCATCACCTTCTTCGTGAGCTTTTTTAAGTTCCTTCTTTGCCGTATCCAGCTCTACCTGAGCCTTGCCTTTATTAGATTCAATAATGGCAGTTTGCCCTTTAGCCAACAAGGATTCATATTCTTGAATTTTTTGTTGTTGAGCTTTAGCAACAGTTACCGCTTCATCACGCATACGCTGAGCTTCCCCAACCTTGCGCCTATCGGAATGATTAATCGCCCTAAGCTGATTGATTCGCTTTTGAACGCCCTTGCTGTAAGTTTTTAATTCGTCATCCGTAAAACCGTCATCAAACTTAACATCCGGTTCAGCAAGTTCTTTCGTTCTTTTTCTGGGTTTAACTTCATCCATAGGAGTATCGTCAATGATCTCCACCTCTAAACCCTCTCCTTCTTCGGAAGGAGGCTCAGCGCTTTTAACGCCGTGTTGCGTCTTTACGCCAAAGAACTTGTCTTCGACAGACGTAGATATCTCTTCCTGCTCTTCTATTTCACCTTCACTCATATCTTTAAAACTCCTCTTGGGTCTTCGACCACAGCTTCTACACTGTCATCGTTGATGAGTCGGAACTCTTTGCCGTGAACCGTGAAACGAGTACCAGAATACGATCTCATAATTACAAAATCGCCTTCTGCACAGTAAGCACCATTAGGAAAACGCTTCGTATCAGCGTAAGCATCTGGGCCTAACTTGATGACAAACCCTATAATAGAACCGACTTCTTCCGCTTTCACGGTTTCTTCGGCCTTCAGGATTCCACCTTTACTCGACTTTTCAGGCTCAGGCAAACCAATCAAAATTTTATAGCCTTTCGGCTCAGGCATTTGATGAGCTGCGCGAGGTTCTGCGTTGGTTTCTACTCCAACGGATTGTACTTCTGCTAATGCTTCAGTCATTAGTTGTCCTAGCACTGGAATAGTGTCCAGAGTCACTGCACCGCTTTATGCGGAGATTAGTCTCGTTCGATCTGCTTGTTAAGATCGAGCAATTCTCTTTCAGCTAATGCGAGTCCTTCAATGATCCCGCATAACTTTGAGTATTCTTCCATGCTCTTACACGAACCCCCGCTAATGTGATCTGCGGTATCGTTCATAATAAGGCGTAATTTTTTATTTAAAATTTCTAATGCGTTACTACTAAATACTTCACTCATCGCGCTCTCTGTTGTCAATCATATCTTCGCGCTTAGTATCTCTCTTATCGATCATTTCTTCAATATCTCTATCTCTTTTATCTACCATCAGCTCTTTAGCAATCTCAACTCCAAGTTTTGCGCCTTCAAGCTTATCTTTAGCAGCTATCTTTTTAGACTCAAGCTCTTCCTGAGTATTGGTTTCAGCAATCTTAACGCCAAGCTTAGCCCCTTCTATCTTTTCTTCAACCGCAAGTTTGTCTCTTTCAAGATCATCTTTAGCAGCAGCCTTCACTAAGTCAGCCTCAATTCTAGCCATGTCTGACTGAGCCTTGGTTTGAACTTTGGCTGCATCGATTTCAAGTTCTGCTTTTTGAAGCTGCAATACTGGGTCTTCAGCCTGAGCTGCCATTTGTTCAGCAGCAACCATTTGCTGAGCCTTTCCTGTTAACTGCTCAGCAGCAGGAGCAACTAGCTGAGAAAGCCTGTATTCAATATCTTCAGGAAGATCAGAATCTACTGGAGGTAATGGCACACCTAACTCTTTCTCAATGTCTCTTCGATACTGGAAGGCAACGTGTTCAGCTATATGAGCTGACAATGCTGCCTGTTTCATCTGTGCGTCAGGCGCAATGTTAAGCATCTCCGCTATCTTAGGATCATTCATTGCAGCCATATGCGTTTCGATATGAGCCGTGTGATCTTGGTATATGAATGCTCTTACTGGCTCTCCAATAATCAAATTCATATTTTCTGATATAGGATCAGTTGGCTTCATGTCATCGTCATTAGGAATAATCTTGTCTGCATCACGAATACCTAACACCTCAAGCATCTGCCTGTGTAGCAGAGGAAGGTTGTACATCTGTGGTGCTTGCTGCGCTAACTGAAGTGCAGCTTGATACTGCATAATTCTTTGTGCCATCGTCCCAGCATTCGGATCGCTTACCGGAATAATGTCTATGCGCGAATCAAAGTCTTCAGAGGTAATAGCATTCTGCTCAGTATCGTAGGGATACTCAGTTGGCCCGTAATCGGCAACGATAGTGCAAAGAATGCCTAGCTCTTGCTTCATAGAAGCATGAACACGCGCCTGAACCGCGCTAATTACCTTCATCTCACGCTCTAATAGAGCAAGCGTTGTTCCTACAGGTGCTTCGCCGTTAATATCAGCAGCTTTTACGTCACCAGCAGAAGCAAACCTACGCCCATCTTCTACAATCTCCTGCAACATCTGATGCAGCACTGCTGAAGGCTCTTTGTAAGGCAGGAAAGTTATGTTATCGCGTATAACACCGCCCGGAACGTCCACATCTCTGAACTCTCCCGGCATAATAGGGGAATCATCACCCTTAATTCGTAATCCTCTAGCTTTTAAGCCACCCGGAAGGTTAGCCAGCGTACCGGCGTCAACTAATTGACGCAATAATGAGGTGGCAGACTTCGTTAAGCCCCCAATCATGTGGACTAGGCCAAATCCGTAGAAACCTAGCCCCGGCAAATACTGGTAATGAACAAAATGTTGACGCTTTAACTTGAGATCATCGTCTTCACGCCAGTTTCTGCGTATAGACAGCACAATATTAGAGGACTTATCGACAGTAATAACATAAGGAAGCCCAATTTTAGTAGGCTCATCGCTGTCAAGGTCTTCAAATCCGGGTAAATCTACGTTGACCATCATCTCAAGCAACGTATGTCGTTGATCTACCTCGTAACTTGGGTGGTCTCCTGTTAACTTGTTATACTTAGCGCTTATCTCTGTGGTGTCAGGAGAAGGAGCAGGAAGTTCAACGTCTGCGTAGAAGCCACTTTGCTGTAACTTCAAGACATCGTTTGCTTCCATCTTCATTACATGCGTAGCTCGCTCTGCTGTTTCCAGATCAGCCGCGCCATAACTCACTACAAAGTCTTCGGCAGGAACAAACATGCTGCAAGCTCTGCCTAAATTCGGATCATAGTAAACTTTTCTAAACGCAGAGCCAGCAATAGGCAACGAAAACAATAGCTTCTCTGTCTCTGTGCGGTACTCAGGCATCTTAACCGTCATCATGTAGTTAAGATAATCCTGTACTCTCTGAGCCTGTTTAACCTTGTCATCAGTGAGTGCGCCAACAATGGTTGTTTTGGCTGGGCCACTCGCTGGAAAAATTTCCATAATGGTTTGAGATTGGAACCTGACAACGGCTTCACTCAGCATAGGGTGAAACACGCCACAGGCTCCGTCCCAAGGAGTTGTTCTGTCTTCAAACTTCATACCTAAAAGGTCGAGTCCTTTTATATAGGACTCTTCCCAGTCATGCCTACTGGTCTTGTCTGCGTTATAAAGATTGACCAGCTCGCTGCCTAGCTTCTCCACCTCGTTTTGATCCATAAAATCAACAAGGTTAGCGCCATGATCCATTACAGGCTCATCATCGAACTCCATAGAGATTTCCATCTCATCGGTAGAAATAGTGACCGCTTCAGGATCAACTATTTCTATTTCGATTTCATCAGCCGAAGGAGGTGCAGCTCCGTTGGTATAAAAAGCTTTTTCTATAGCCACTAAGTGTTTTCCCTAAAGTTTCCACCTTTAATCGCCGCTCCCATACCGCGAGCCTTAACAGTTTTTGTTTTAGGTTCACCCATATCAATATTAACCGCTGTAGTAGAAGGCGCTTTCCCTCCCTTAGCCAATAAGACATCCTGCCCCATAGCCATGCGTTTATGCTGATTAATCAACATGTTACCTTGACGCTTGGTGCTAGGAGAATTAGTTTTTGATCTTGGAACAGCGCCACGGGTCATGGCATTACTTTCATTTCTGCGAGAACCATAGGACTGAGACTTGGTGCTTTCTCTTCCGTCTATGTTTCCTAGACGCTCATCAAGTCTATCTGCTCTAGTCTGACTGCCAGAAGCCATTTTCTTGATGGTTTTTCCACCAGTGTTCATGCCCATGCCTACTGCCTCTCGGCGTAGCCTATCCATCTCATCACGGGCATTACGCTCACGCGATCCTACGCGAGCAAGCTGATCACGCTTGTCTCTGCGCTCTGCTGCATCCATTGGACGGCGAGCTTTAACTCTACGCATCTCATCGGCTGCATTATCCTGTACACCAATTACTCTGGCTTCTTCGTCACGAAGGTTTCTGCCTCCACTACGCATTCCTTTTATTTTAGCTGGGCCAGACTTTTTAGAAATACCACCGCCGCCACGTTTCTTCATAGGGCCAGATTTTTTGGTTATTCCGCCGTTACGCATTACTCTTTTTTTAACTGGGCCTGACTTTTTTGATCCGCGCATTGTAGTCTCCTGTAATATTTTTTACGGATTTTATACATTCCAGATACATCGTAGGTTTCAAAGTATCTGTCATAGTAACCGCGACTAACTAGCTTGCTAGACGCTTCCTCTAATTTCGATAATCGCTGCACGAATATAAGGGCATATTCGGTATCGGTTGTTCCTTCAAAGGTTCCGTCATCAATCAACTCATTAGTTTCTTGATAAGGATGGAATCCCATTACCCATAAGTCTTTGTCTTTATACAAGTTTTCAGAAATACGCTTATTAATTATGTCGTGATACTTATGAAACCTTTCTTCTATTTTTATAAAATCAGTATCTACTATAATTACTAAGTCCTTGTCTTCATTCCAGTTTTCTAAGGTATCCGACAATATTCCATAAGACATGCTGTCTTTGAAGATAATCTCAACTTTGTCTTCCTGCCATGCTGCCTGTGCGTAAGGGCAAGCGGGTAGATTGTTAAAGTCAGGATTAGGAACTTCTAGAGCATAACGAGACCAGTCCCGTATTTCTTTTTTAATATCTTCCACTAATAATAATCTGCGGTTCTTGGCATGTGCTGCTCTTCAGCCTCATCTGATGACAGACTGAGAAAGCCGCCCTGCCTGAATCTTAGTAGTGCCTGAGTGGATGAGTCTACTAGGTCATCATGTTCCCCTGCGGGGAAAGCAGCAAATTCGTTTACTACGTCTTCAGCAAATCGGGTTTCAGGACACCATACATTGCCTGATGCGAACAAGTCAGCAACAGCGTTTACCCGCGCTATCTTGTCGTTACCCCTTGTCGGGGTGTATTCAGAAACAGGGATTCCCATTGCTCTCAGCTCAAAGATAAGAGGTGTGCCAGCAGCCTTAGCTTCCACGATAAACGCATCGGGCTTCATCTGCATGTACATCTCATAGGCTATCTTTTTTAGCTCAGGGAACTCCAGACGCTCTTTGTAGGCATCTAGGAGTATTATGTTCGGTCTTGTGCGGCCCTCATCATCGGATGCGTAGAACACTCCCCATGTGGTACAGGCTGAGTAGTCAGCGCGTTCAGTCTTGAGGAAGGCTGTATCCCATGACTGGATTACAAAATCACATTGAGGTGGATTATCTTTTTCCCAGATTTTCCACCATTCTTTTTTAACCAGCGCCCCTTCTTGTGCGGTGGGGGCTTGCTGATACTGCGAATTCCACTTACTGGACGGCAATTCATTTCTTAACGCCTCCAGCTCTTTAAGACTCCAGAACTCAGGCCACAGCGGATTGCCTGACGGCATGAGTGCCGGGAATTCTATTACTTCCCATTCATCTACGCCTTCGCGCTGCGTAGACGCTTTAATAATCTTTCCGGTGAGATCGCGCATATGCCACCGTGTCATCACGATAACAATAGCTCCTCCGGGTTGTAGACGTTGGCGAGGGCCGGATGTGTACCATTCATAAGTCTTGTCAAAGACAGAGGGGTCAATGCTCTGCCCTTCCTGCTCACTATGAGGGTCATCAATGATGAGCAAGTCAGCGCCTTTACCTGTTACCGCACCCCCAACACCGATAGCGAAATACTCACCACCTTTGTTGGTACTCCAACGCCCAGCCGCTTTGGAGTCAGCCCTTAATGCCAACTTCGGAAAAACCTTCTTGAAATCATCGTCATCAACAAGGTTACGAACTTTTCTGCCAAATCCTACTGATAACTCAGCAGTATGGGCAGTCTGGATTATTTTCTTTTCAGGATACTGTCCTAAAAACCAAGCTGGTAAAAGATAAGAGGCAAACTCACTCTTTGTGTGTCGAGGCGGCATGTTAACAATCAACCGCTTCAGATCACCTTTGGTGATACGTTCAAACGCATCAGCCATAATCTTATGATGCCTACCCTCAATAAAAGCGGGCCACATATACTTCACGAAATCAATAAAGGTATCCCGCGCCCCCTCCCTCTTCTTCGCTTCATCCAAAGAGTTCAAAAGATCAAGTATCTCTTTCTGCTGATCTTGAGGTAACTGATCTATAGTCGAAAGAACAGAAGGATCAATCTTTACAGGCATAGTTTCCCTTAATAGTTTACTTATAGTCGTAATATTACGCTTCGTTGATTAACCTCTGTTACAGAATTCCATCAAGGAATTCGCGTTTAATCACAGTCGTAATATATCGTAGACGTAATACTAATAAGTATAGCAGAGTCTACCCCTTGACGAGTACATGTCAAGTGTTACATAGGACATTTATAAAGAAAGTTACGTTGTAGTTATAGTCGTAGCTACGTTGTAGTTATAGCTACTTTGAAAAATTTGCAAAAAATTTTTTGCCGATATTTCGATGGCACTTTCCTGTGAAAAAAAGGGTAAGACAGATGACAAGTGACTTGTGAAAAATGAGGAATGTTGTAAAAGTTGGAAATCGTTTGTGTGGGTTACTATGTATATATACACGGTACTAAAATCTTATCGGGGGGGGACGGGGGTTGCAATGTGTGACACCTGACGCTTAGATAATGTGACAACTGACACCTCTATTGTGTGACACCTGACGCTTCCTTTGTGTGATACATGACGCTTAGGTAATGTGTGACACTCGACACCTACACGTTAATGAGTGACATCTGACTC
>Ga0181420_1000452_pt1 | contig 16478 bp, 10 predicted proteins | sample 43SPOviralmetaG_FD_130145 | JGI IMG/M metagenome (GOLD analysis project Ga0181420, IMG submission 130145) | Marine viral communities from the oligotrophic San Pedro Time Series (SPOT) site, San Pedro Channel, CA, USA - 43 SPOT_SRF_2013-05-22 | ecosystem: Environmental > Aquatic > Marine > Strait... | reverse complement strand
TAGGGGGTCGAAAGGCGCTCTTCACGGTTTAACGAAGTTTAGCATGGAAGATGTGCCTCCTAATCATTTCTTTTTAGAATATATAGCTAGACCACAAACAGCTGAAATATTTTTTGAAGATGTGCTTATGGCATGTGTTTTTTACGGAATGCCCATACTAGCAGAAAATAACAAACCAAGATTGTTATATCATTTCAAACGAAGAGGCTATAGAGGCTATTCAATTAATAGACCGGATAGAAAATATAACAAATTATCAGTAACAGAAAGAGAGTTAGGTGGTATACCAAACTCAAGTGAAGATATAAAACAAGCTCACGCAGCCGCTATAGAAACATATATAAATGAATTTGTAGGGCTAAAAGAAACAGGATACGGCGACGTATACTTTCAAAGAACATTAGAAGATTGGGCAAAGTTTAATATTAATAATAGAACAAAACACGATGCATCTATAAGCTCCGGCTTAGCATTAATGGCATGTAACAAACATAGATACACGCCAGGTCCTAAAAGAGAAAGGCCATTGCCAGTTGATTTAGGAATTAAAAAATACGACAACAAAGGTTCAATATCAAAAATAATAAGTTAAATGAGTATATATACTAACACAAACAGCGCTTTTCCAAGTCAGGTAGTAAGTGACGCAGAAAAAGCAAGTTTGGAATATGGTACGCAAGTTGGGCAGGCTATTGAATACGAATGGTTTGGTCAAGGTCGAACTAACGGTAATAGATATTTAACTAGTTGGAATCAATTTCACCAATTAAGATTATATGCTCGAGGAGAGCAATCAATACAAAAGTATAAAGATGAGCTGTCAATTAATGGCGATTTGTCTTATTTAAACTTAGACTGGAAACCTGTGCCCATATTATCTAAATTTGTAGATATAGTGGTTAATGGTATTTCATCTAAGTCTTATGATATAAAAGCATATGCACAAGATCCTCAATCAATAAAGAAAAGAACAGATTATGCTTCTATGCTTTATGAGGATATGGTAGCTAAAGAGTATTTAGATAGTTTAAAACAAACATTAGGAATTGATTTATACCAAACACCTAATATAGATACAATACCAGAGTCTAAAGAAGAGCTTGAACTTCATATGCAACTAAGCTACAAGCAATCAATTGAAATAGCAGAAGAAGAAGCTATATCGTCTGTACTTGCTCAAAACAAATACGATCTTACTAGGAAAAGATTAAACATGGATTTAACTGTTCTAGGGATTGCTATTGCTAAAACAGGCTTTAATACTGCAGAAGGTGTAACAGTTGATTATGTAGATCCAGCTTATGCTGTTTATTCTTATACAGAAGATCCAAACTTTGATGACATATATTACGTAGGCGAAGTAAAGTCTATAACAATACCTGAACTTAAAAAAGAATTTCCTAACATATCAGAAGAGGAGCTTGAAAGAATTCAAAAAATGCCAGGCAACAGTCAATATGTAACAGGATGGGGTAATTACGATAAAAATACTGTACAAGTTTTATACTTTGAATATAAAACATATCATAATCAAGTATTTAAAATAAAGCAAACAGAACAAGGGTTAATGAAAGCTTTAGAAAAGCCAGATACATTTAACCCACCTGAAAATGATAATTTTGAAAGAGTATCAAGATCTATTGAAGTATTATATACAGGGGCAAAAGTATTAGGCAATAATGATATGCTTAAATGGGAGTTGGCAGAAAATATGTCAAGGCCTGTAGCAGATACAACTAAGGTTGAAATGAATTATGCTATATGTGCACCTAGAATGTACAAAGGAAGAATTGAATCTATTGTAAGCAAATGTATTGGTTTTGCTGATATGATTCAATTAACTCATTTAAAGCTGCAGCAAGTTTTATCTCGTATGGTACCAGACGGTGTATACTTAGATATGGACGGGCTTGCGGAAGTTGATTTAGGTAATGGCACAAACTACAATCCTGCGGAAGCACTTAATATGTATTTCCAAACAGGTTCTATTGTAGGTAGATCACTTACACAAGACGGTGATATGAATGCTGGTAAAGTACCTATCCAAGAACTTAATAGTTCAAGCGGTCAAGCTAAAATTGCAGCACTTATACAAACGTATCAATATTATTTACAAATGATACGTGATGTAACGGGTTTAAACGAAGCAAGAGACGGCACGGCAATGGATAAAAATTCTCTCGTAGGACTGCAAAAGATGGCTGCTAATGCGTCCAATGTTGCTACTAGGCATATTAATCAGTCTAGTCTTTATATAACGCTTAAACTAGCTGAAAACATTGCTCTTAAAATAGCAGATGCTTTAGAATTTCCACTCACAAGAAGTGCATTACAAAATTCTATATCAACGTTTAATATAAAAACTTTAGACGAGGTTATAAATTTAAACCTGCATGACTTTGGCATATTCTTAGAACTAGAGCCAGATGACGAAGAGCTAGCACAGCTTGAAGCAAATATTCAAGTTTCATTACAACAAGGTAGTTTGAATTTGGAAGATGCTATAGACTTAAGACAAATAAAAAATCTTAAGCTAGCAAATCAAATGCTTAAAATAAAGCGTAAAGCAAAAGCTAAACAAGATCAAGCTAACCAGCAAGCCAATATTGCAGCTCAAGGGCAAGCACAAGCTGATACTGCAGAAAAAACAGCAATGGCTGAAGTACAAAAGCAAGAAGCTATAATGGGAGCTAATGTTCAATTTGAGCAATCAAAAAATCAAATGGAAATACAACGTATGGAAATAGCAGCGCAATTAGAAGCGCAAAAAATGCAATCAAAATTCCAATACGATATGCAACTTAAACAATTAGATGTTCAAACAATCCAGCAAAAAGAAGGAGCAATTGAAGATCGTAAAGATAAACGTAGCAAAATGGAAGCTACACAACAAAGTGAATTAATAAGTCAAAGAAAAAATGACGGCTTACCAATAGACTTTGAAAATCAGCCTGAACAAGGCATGCAAGCTTTCATATAGAAAGTAACAACTATTTAATTATATTATATTATGTCAGAAACAAAAACAAATGAACCTGTTAAACAGGAAGGTGAGTTTAAAATTAAAAAGAAAACTCCTAAAAAATTAACAAACGTGAGCGAAGAGCCAGTTAAGGTTAATATTAAAGAACCCTTAGTTGAATTAGAGCCAGACGTTAAAAAAGTAATAATACCTAAACAAAAAGAAGATGCCATTCAAATCGGAGAAGCAGAGAAGGTATCTGTGGAAGAACCATCCGGAGATAGCGCAAAGATGGGAGAACCTGTACAAAAGCCCAACGAGAATATTGAAGGGTTTTCTCCAATCAAAGAAGTCAAAGTAGATAACGTAGAAGAAGTAAAAGCTGAAGTTGAAAAAGCTAAGCAAGACAAAAAAATTCTTGGTAAGGAATTGCCAAAAAATATTGAAAAGCTTGTTTCTTTTATGGAAGATACAGGTGGGACAATAGAGGACTATGCTAGACTAAATGCAGACTATTCAAAAGTGGATGATGTTACATTGTTAAAAGAATATTACAAAAAAGAAAAGCCTTATTTAGAAGGCGAAGATATAGATCTCATCTTAGAAGACTTTGTTTATGACGAAGATGTTGATGAGGAAAAAGATATGCGCAAAAAGAAAATTGCGTTTAAAGAAGAAGTTGCAAAAGCCAAAAACTATTTGGAAGAAACCAAGAGTAAGTATTACGACGAGATCAAGTTGAGACCGGGCGTTACTCAAGATCAACAAAAAGCTATGGACTTTTTTAACCGATATAACGAGCAGCAAGAACAAGCGGAGCAACAGCATGCACAATTTAAAGAAAGTACTAAACAACTTTTTAATGACAATTTCGAAGGTTTCGATATTAAGGTTGGAGAAAAGAACTATAAGTACAATATTCAAAATCGTGATAAAGTTGCAGAAAACCAATCAAACATTAAAAACCTTGTCGGGAAGTTCCTAGACGCTGAAGGTAATGTTACTGATGCAAAAGGTTATCACAAAGCTATGTATGCGGCTGACAACGTGGATAAGATCGCGGCTCATTTTTATGAGCAAGGAAAAGCGGATGCTGTAAAGGAAGTTGTAAACAGTTCTAAAAACTTAAGTAGCACTAAAGCTAGGTCTACTCAAGGAGATGTGTTTATAAATGGACTTAAGGTAAAAGCTATAAGCGGTGCTGATTCCAAAAGCTTACGAATTAAAACAAAAAAATTTAACTAAAAAACTAAAAAATTATGGCTTTAACTCCACAATTTGGAAGCTTAATCCCTTCCTCTAGACAGGAGCTATTAAATAGCAACTATCTACAATTTAACGGCGGTGCTAACGTGGGTGATTCAAATTCTTTCGCTCAGCAGTATTTGCCAGAAGTATATGAAGCTGAAGTAGAGCGTTACGGAAACCGTACGTTATCTGGCTTCTTAAGAATGGTTGGCGCTGAAATGCCAATGACAAGTGATCAAGTAATTTGGTCAGAACAAAATAGATTACACATATCTTATGATAACTGTACTTTCGGTGGTGGACTTATCACAGTAGCACCAGCTGCTGGTCTTCCAGGAGTACAAAATGTTATATCAGTAAATGATACAGTTGTTCTTTTGGATACTACAACAGGTGCTGAGCAAAAAGGTATTGTTACCGCTTCTGTACAAGCAGTTGCTGGTGGTGCTAACGGAACAATTGCTGTATCTGCTTTTGGTGGAGCTGCCCTTGTTGGAGGTGCTGCTTTAACTTCAGGATCAATTAAAGTATTTGTATATGGTTCTTCTTACACAAAAGGAACTACAATAGGTACTGGAGTTGGTAATTCATCTACAAGACTAAGCGTAGAACCTCAGTTTACACAATATTCTAATTCACCAATTATCCTAAGAAGCCAGTACGTAGTATCTGGATCTGATATGGCTCAAATTGGATGGGTAGAAGTTGCAACTGAAGACGGAACATCTGGATACTTATGGTATTTAAAAGCTGAATCTGAAACAAGATTGCGTTTTGAAGATTACTTAGAAATGAGTATGATCGAAAGTGAATTTAGCCAAATAGGCGCAGGTGGTGCAGGTGGTGCAGGTTATGCTAACGGTACTATGCCTGGATCTGAAGGATTATTTGCTGCTATTCAATCTCGTGGTAATGTAGAAGTAGGATTTACTGCTGCTGCTGGACTTGACGAATTTGATGCAATTCTTAAAAACTTAGATACTCAAGGAGCTATTGAAGAAAACATGTTATTTTTACAAAGACAAACTGCTTTGGATTTTGATGATATGCTAGCTGCAATCTCAGGAGGATCTCAAGGAGGTACTGCTTTCGGATTGTTCGAAAATTCAGAAGAAATGGCTTTAAATCTTGGATTTTCAGGATTTAGAAGAGGTTCTTACGACTTTTACAAAACAGATTGGAAATACTTAAATGACGCTTCTACAAGAGGTGGAATTGTAGGTATCAATTCAGTAGAAGGAGTATTAGTACCTGCTGGAACTTCAACAGTATACGATCAAGTATTAGGAACTAACATTAGAAGACCTTTCTTACACGTAAGATATAGAGCTTCACAAGCTGATGATAGAAGAATGAAATCTTGGTTAACTGGTTCTGCCGGTGGTGCATTTACATCTACTTTAGATGCTATGGAAGTAAACTTCCTATCTGAAAGATGTTTAGTAACACAAGCTGCTAACAACTTTGTATTATTCAAAGGAATCTAATTGATTCAACATTAATGTAATTTTTACCCTCGTTGAACTGACGGGGGTAATTATTACTCTTATAACTATTTAATTTTATTATATTATGGCTAAACAAGCTAAAGCAGAAACTATTGAGGTTGCGCCTCAAAAAGAAGTGGTAACAAAAGTTGCTACTCCAGTAAAGCCCACAAAACCAGAGTGGGAAATTAAAGATAGAGTATATTATTTAAAAGGAAATAAAAATCCTTTAACATTAACATTACCGGGTAAACACACGCGAAAGCACGCTTTATTATTCTTTGACGAAAAAACTGGAAAACAAAGAGAAATAAGATATGCTACCAATCAAGATTCACCTCTTGTAGATGAACAAAAAGGTGAAGTTACAATGGGACATATAAGATTTTTAAAAGGCAGTTTAACTGTCAAAAAAGAACAACAAAATTTACAAAAGCTATTATCTTTATACCACCCTTTAAAAGGTAAAATGTACGAAGAATTTAGCGCTGTAGCAGAAGCTTCAGATGATTTAAACATTTTAGATCTTCAAATTGATGCTTTAAACGCAGCTAGAGCAATGGACGTAGATTTTGGAGAAGCTATTTTAAGAGTAGAAATAGGGTCTAAAGTAAATGATATGAGCTCAAAAGAATTAAAAAGAGATTTATTATTATTTGCAAGAAGCAATCCTGAACTATTTTTAAGTTTAGCTAATGATGAAAATGTGCAATTAAGAAACTTTTCTATTAGAGCACAGGAAATGGGTATTATTAAGTTATCGCAAGATCAACGAACTTTTAGTTGGGGATCAAATGATAGAAAATTAATGAACGTACCTTTTGATGAAAATCCTTATTCAGCATTTGCGGCTTTCTTAAAAACAGACGAAGGTGTTGAAATCTATAAATCTATAGATAAAAAACTATAAAAACAAGTGATACTATATATAGGCGGTTTCGGCCGCCTTTTTAGTATATAAAAATAAACAAATGGCAGTAAGTATAAACACAGTATATCAAACAGTCTTGTACATATTAAACAAAGAACAGAGAGGGTATATACCTCCAGCTGAGTTTAATAGTTTAGCGACTCAAGTACAAAGCGAAATATTTATGTCTTACTTTCCAGACGGTAATCAATTAAATCGTCAAAACCAAAAAAATACTCAAAACGATACAGAGTTTTTTAACATGTTTAAAGACACTGCTTATAAACTTTTTCCGTTCGAAAGAAATGCCACCTTTACTTATAACACAACAAACCTTGGTTTTATATACTCAGGAGCTGGCGTTATATATAAAATAGGAGATATAATATCAACCTATCCTGGAAATCCTACTTACAATTCTGTAACAGAATTAGTTAGCCAATCGGACTTTAATAAAATTATAAGATCCAAGCTAACAATTCCAACCGTTCAATATCCATTAGCGGTAACAACTCAAACAACTACATTAGTTGCTCCATCTACAGCGCAACAACTTCTTGTTAAGGTAACTCCTTTTGCTACAAATATGACATTAAACATAAATTGTCTTTTTGCACCAACTGTTCCTAATTGGGGATTTAATATTGGTACACAAGGACAATACTTATATGACGCTAGTGCTTCTGGTCCGTCTGTAGATTTTGAATTAGATATATCTGAAAAAAATAATTTAATAATTAACATATTAAAATACGCTGGAGTAATAATAAATGATCCTACTATAATACAAGTAGCTTCTCAAGAAGCCCAACAAACATCAATTAACGAAAAATCATAGTAACAAATGGGATTAATAACTGAAACAAATAAACAATACTATCAAGGTGCTCAGGGATTTTTATCTACTGGAGCAAACAATCAAGTATATTCAACTACATTTGATACAGATTTAGTATTTGGTGATTGGAACCCAGCTAATGCTAATTATGCTTTAAATAATTTTAAAGTATATACTAGCGCAAATGGTTTGCCCGGAACTTATACAGAGTATTTATTAGCTTACGCTGTTGTAAATAATGTTGTAGACATTACAGCTACTTTACCCACTGGGACTTTTGTTGTTGTGCAATTAAAAGTTTTAACAGGAGGTAAGTATGGTCAAACAGAAGCTGAAAAAGCTTATGGAGATACTGTAGAAGATAATTACGGAAGCTATGAATATATAAAGTTAACAGATGCTATAGACAACTTTATGGTTGGTTATGTAGGGGATGGTAAACTAATACAAAATGCCAAAAAATCTGATGTATTATTTTTTGCAAAAAGATCTTTGCAAGAATTTAGCTATGATACTTTAAAAAGTATTCATTCACAAGAGCTAAATATACCTGCTAGTTTAAGCGTTATATTGCCTCAGGACTATGTAAACTATGTTAGAGTATTTTGGATAGATGAATTAGGTGTAAAAAGAATTATATACCCTGCAAATAATTTAACTATAGCTCCTTTTGAAACGCCTGTGCAAGATCAAGCGGGCGTGCCGACGCAAGACAACTTTGGGGAAAACATTGAAGGAACTTCTCTTACTTCGGAAAGATGGAAAAAAGCAAATGATAGTATAATAAACAGCCAGCAGGGAAATGATATAGATGAAGTTATTGACTTTAGAAACGCTTACGGCATTGAAGGCAGCTGGAACTGGGGAAGGCAATACGGGTTAGATCCACAAACTTCTCAGGTGAATGGCTGGTTTAATATGGACGATCGTGACGGCAAAATGTCTTTTTCAAGTAATTTAGCCGGCAAACAAATTGTATTAGAATATATATCAGATGGCTTAGGGTATGACGCAGATACTAAAGTACCTAAGATGGCTGAAGATGCGTTATACGCGTCTATATTGTATTCTATGATATCTACAAGGGCAGGACAGCAAGAGTATTTAGTTGCACGTCTTCAAAAAGATAGAAGAGCAAAGCTTAGAAATGCAAAAATAAGATTATCAAACATTAAACTTGATGAAATAGTTCAGGTTATGAGAGGTAAATCGAAATGGATTAAACACTAAAATTTAATGGCACAAGCAAGAAATACCTTTATAAAAAGCAAATTAAATAAAGATTTAGACGCTAGGCTAGTACCTCAGGGTGAGTATAGAGATGCTGTAAATATACAAGTAAACAAATCTGAAGGAGATTCAGTTGGGTCTTTAGAAAACGTATTAGGCAATTATCCAGTACTTAATATAGCTACCATGCCTGGCTTAGCTGCAGGTTTAGAATGCATAGGTCAGCAAGTCGATGAGTCCAGCGGTTATGTTTATTTATTTTTAACTAATAATTTTCAATCTCTTTCATATGAAAAATTAGCTAAAAATTATATAATACAATTTGATACAAACAATGCAAGTGAAGGGGCTAATGCTACAAGAATATTAGTAGAAGGAGCATTTTTAAACTTTTCAACAGACTATAGAATATATGCATCAAATATATTAGAGGATTTTTTATTTTGGACTGACAATTATAATCAGCCTAGAAAGATAAACATAGGTTATGCAGAAGACAATGCAGCCTACTATACAACGGAAGATCAAATAAGTGTAGCAAAATATAATCCTTATCAAGCTATAGAGCTATGGCAAGCGAGCACTTTAGGTGGTGCTGGAAAGTATGAAACTACAATGAAAGATGTTACCAGCAAGTTTCTTCCAAATGGAGGCGCTGGATTTTCAACTCAAGTTTATGCTAATGGAGCAACAATAGCTCCAGTTAAAATTGATTCTGTATCTGGTCAAATAGCGGCTGACGGAACTAACCCTGCGCTTGACTCAATAAGCGGAAGGATTTACGGAGCTGCCACAATTGGCGTTGTTCAAACTGACGGTACTATATTAATAATACCAGGGGCTACAGTTACTGGAGTTTCTTATACCGCAAATCCCCCAGGAACTCCTCCACCGCCACCTCAATGGAATCTTACCCTTTCTGGCATAACTACTTTTCCTTTTGAAATTCCAAATAATGCCGAAATAGTATTAAATCCAAACCCCTATTATAACCCAGATTTTGCAGGAGATCCATCTTACCTAGAAGACAAATTTGTTAGATTTAGCTATAGATATAGATTTGACGACAACGAATATTCCATAATGGCTCCATTTACGCAGCCTGCATTTATACCTAAGCAAGACGGTTATTTTACTTACAATAAAGATACAGAAATACTTAAGCTAGAATTAGATGATGATCAAACCGCAGCGTATAGAAGTACAATTGTTTCTTTTATGGAAAATAAAGTTGACGATATAACTTTACGTATACCATTGCCTTTTCAAAAAAGTGAACTTAGCGATGCGTTAAAAATACAAGAATTAGAAATACTTTATAAGGAGTCAGACGGCTTGGCTGTAAAAGTTATAGATACAATACCTATAGCTAAGTTAACAGAAGGCACAGCAACTGACACTGTATTTGCATACAATTATATATCTAAAAAGCCTATAAAAACATTACCAAGCGATGCAATTACTCGAGTTTTTGACAAAGTGCCTGTTCGTGCTTTTGCTCAAGAAATAGCTAGTAACAGGGTTGTGTATGGTAATTTTCAAAATAAACACACGCCTCCAGCTTCATTAGATTACAATGTAGGTGTTAGCAAAAAAAGCGCATTTAATCTACAAGGCGGGTCTATTCAAGTAACAAATGCCGGCACTTATAGCGCAGGAACTGTAATAGCAACCAACCAAGGATCTGGTCAGGGTAACATAGAAGTGGGTAGCTTTGTTTCAGGATCAGGAGTTTTAGCAGAAACACAAATTACAGCCGTGTCTGGGACTGAACCTAACTTAACAGACATAACATTAAATAAAACCATAACAAATATATCAGCTGGTCAAGTTTTAACTGTAACTGCATTTAGTGACGATAAAGATACGGTTTCAATAGTAGAGTATCCTAATGCAACTGTAAAACAAAACAGAACATATCAAGTAGGCGTAGTATTGTCAGACAGATACGGCAGAACTTCTTCAGTTATTCTTTCAAATAATGAAAATTTAGTAACAGCAGAAAGCAATGCTTTCCAAGGAGACACAATATATTCTCCTTATTTAGATAATAATATTGAACAAAACTCTTTTCCGGGTAATTCACTAAAAGTATTGTTTAACTCTGTAATATCTTCGTCTAGAAACGTAGGCTTAGGAACTCCTGGTATATACAACGGTACCGCTGGCGGAAGCAGCTATAACCCTCTTGGATGGTATTCTTATAAAATTGTTGTAAAACAAACAGAGCAAGAATACTACAATGTTTATTTGCCTGGTATAATGGCCGCATACCCGCAGGATGTTGATTTGGAAATAAATAAAACATCGCACACCGTTTTAATAAATGACAATATAAATAAAGTACCTAGAGATTTAAACGAAGTAGGCCCAGACCAAAAACAATTTAGAAGTTCAGTTAGGCTATTTGGAAGAGTTGAAAATACAGATTTAGGATCTACTCCTTTTATTGCTGGAACATCAAATTTAGCAGAACCCGCATTGATGAACGATCAGTATTTTCCAGGCAGACAATCTCATACAGTTTCTACAATATCAACTCTTCAAGATTTATTTGATTATAACCCTAACAATAGGCCAAGCCCTAATTACTTCCCGCAGTTTTATTTACTAGATTCAAACCCGTTAGTTGCTAGAATAAGTACTAACAATAAAATAGGTCAAATATCTACATTAAATTATAGTCCAGGTGAAGCGCAAATAAATGATCCAGGTGCTGCCCCTGTTAATTATCCATTAAACACAGATATAAATATAAAGAATATTTCAGGAAGTATAGCAACCAATGCAATAGTTACAGGAATAGGTATACCCGACGGGACTTATGTTACTTCTTTTACATCGGGTGTTGCATTTTCAATAATACGATTAAACAACGGTGTAGTTTTATCGGAAAATGATGTTTTATATTTTGCTCCTGGCATAGCACTATCAAGCGGTGTTCGTGAATTAGCAACTCCCGGAATTCAATATTTATCCGTGTATGAAACAGAGCCTGTAGATAGTCTTTTAGATATATTTTGGGAAACTACGACTACAGGTATAATAAGCGATTTAAACACTTTAATTTTAAATTCTAGTGATGCAGCAGGTGGAGTTGGCAATTTTGTAGCTGAATGGGATGAAACTATAACAGCTGCTGAAAATATATTTAATGCACCTGTATTTTTAGTTGATGCTTTTGGAACTAATTTACCTGTGTATGATGCAACGGGTCCAACAGCAGGGGTATCTAGCATAACTCTCGGCAATGTTTTTAATTTGAATAATGTAAATGTGCAAGCAGTTAGTCCATATTTTGCATTAACATATAACAGCACAAACGGTAGCTTTAATATAAAGCCAACCGCTGAATATATAAATAATATATTTTTTAGCACAGATCAAGCGGTAAGGTTGTTTAGTTTTGAGTTAACAGTCGTAACAAAGGACATAGACGGAGTAGCTTCTACGAATATTGTGCCTATTGGAAGTTCGCCATTGGGCCCTATTAATATAGCACCTATAACAACAGAAATTAAAGTAAATGGAAATGTTGTGGGATCAGTACCTACAACTATTCGTGCTAATAGAACGCAAGTTTCATCCCCTGTTTTTGAAGTCAAAGCGCATAACGGAGCAGGCAATACTAGTTTAAGAACCGATGACTTTGATTATACTCTTACAACTTTAACAGATTTAAACGCTCCTGCAGGAAGTCAAAATGTTTTAGGCTCTGGTTATTTTCAGCTAGATCAGAATGATGACCCAGCAAATACTAATACAAAAGTAGGCGCTATAAAAATATTACCAAATCCAAATATGCCAGCCAGTAAATTTACGTTTGTCTTAGTCGCAAGAGATGCTGGCGGAGAAGGGCAGCAGCAAAGCTACACTTCTACAATAGATTTAAGTGTAACACCTACAAGTATTGTTACAGGGGAATTACAATGCCAAGACACTGATGGGAGCCCCCTTAGTTATCCTTTTGTGTTAATTGAAATACAAGGCGCAGGAGTTGGGCAAAATGGTTTTTATTTATTTCCTACTACAGGCATAGGAAATTTAACAGCAGGTAATAATATAGTTACAATAAATAATACAGACGCTGTGACTAGCACTGGAGGAACTTGCCCTAACAATCAAACTACTCCTTTTCTTAAAGCCACCAAAAGTGCTGTATATGATTTATACGCAGGCACGGGGCCAACTCACCCTTGTACAGATTGTAATACAAACTTTTCAACTCCAACTGAAACCGCTGTGGATTTTACAGGATATAGCTTTGAAATAGTATAATGGAAATGTATAATAAAATAAGTAATAATAACCTATGGGAGCAGTAGTCGAAGTAAAGTATTTTAACTCTTTTGTTTTAAAGAAGGTTGCGACAGCTGACAATAATATAATGTGGAATGGCTCAGACGGTATACCTAGCAACGTAGCTGGTGGTTATCCTGTGGTTAATGTAGTTGGTGGTTCCAATCCAAATGATTGGGCTATAGAAGAAGCACGTATAAGAGGGGGTTATAATAATACTTCTACTGATTACGGCGCTAAAGCATATTTAGTCGAAGACGAACCAAATGCAGTAACAAGATTTAATACATTAATATACTCAGGTATATTTAATTCAAGAACAGGAATTAATAATACAAATGTTTTTTCTACAGCAGACGATATAACTAAAAGTGCGGACCCAGCTAATGGTTCTGTGCAAAAACTATATGCTGAGGATACTAATTTAGTAATATTCCAAGAAAGAAAAGTTAGTAGAGCATTGGTAGACAAAGATGCTATATATGCAGCTGAAGGCGGAGGTGCAGTTACTGCAAGCAATTTAACTATAGGAGTTATACAACCTTATGCCGGTAAATATGGAATAAGTAAAAATCCAGAAAGCTTTGCTATTTATGGATATCATAAGTATTTTGCAGATAAAGAAAACAATGCAATACTACGATTAAGTAGATCAGGTATTGACGAGATTTCTGCTATTAATATGAAAGATTTTTTTAGAGATAATCTAAATAATTTGAATACAACCGCTGGTGTGGGGTCTGTTTTAGGTGCATACGATATATACAATAATCAATATGTTGCTTCTTTACAGCAATACAGCGCGCCGACAGTAATACCACAAGTGTACAACACATTATCATTTGATGAATCCATACGAGGTTGGACAAGCAGATATTCTTACGCGCCCCAAGTAATGTTTAGCTTAGGTGCTAATTTTTATTCTGTACAATCAACAGGTGGTGTTTTAAAATTATGGAAACATTACGATACTAGAGCTAGTAGAGGCAATTTTTATAGTGTGAATGGAGGTGCTAATGTAACATTTATATTAAATGCAGAGCCAGTTAGATCAAAAACATTTAAAACAATAGGCTATGAAGGCAGCAACGGCTGGAAATTATTATCTCTTTCATCAGATGCTACTGGTAAAAATTTGAATCCTTCTAATTCAGCTTTAGAAATGTATTTTGATCAATCAAGTGGCATAAACAGCTATTATGAAGGTGAATACGCTTTTAACACAAATGGAGTTGCTATACCTAGATCTAATTATGCTTTAGCAACAGGGAATAACCCTCCTGGTTTTGGAACAATAAACCCTCCTGTACCTAGATACTATGCAGGATTCAATAGAAAAGAAAACAGATATGTGTCTAATTTAATTAATGCTAGTGCACCAATGCCAGGCGAAATAATTTTTGGAGAAGCTGTTTCTGGGATAAAAGGTTATTTTGTTACGGGAGTTATGGCAACAGATCAAACAACCAACAACGGCGGCGAAAAACAATTGTTTTCAATAGAAAGCGCATATACAATGAACAATGGATATTAAAAATATAAAAATATGGTAGGAGCAATAATAGGTGGCGCTATGTCAATAGCAGGCGGAATCTTTGGTTCTAATGCTGCTAAAAAAAGAGCCAGGGCCGCGGCTAGAGAAAGAAGAAGACTTAATAATAAATTAAATAGTTTAGAAAAAAATCGTCAAGCTATAATAAACCCATACGAGGGCGTAACTGATTTAAGCAGCATGGTAAGCAATCCTTTTGCAAATTTATCTGTAGCTACAGGTGCAGCTGAAATGAAAATAGAAGAAGCTGATATATCTTTAGCAAATACTTTAGACACTATACGACAAACAGGCGGTAGTGCAGGCGGAGCCACAGCATTAGCTCAAGCCGCATTACAGTCTAAAAAAGGAGTAGCAGCTAGTATTGAAGCGCAAGAAAAATCAAATGAAGATAAAAGAGCCGCTGGTGAAGCTAGGCTGCAGCAACAAAAAATGGCTGAGGCACAAAGGTTACAGCAAGCAGATGTTGCTGGTGAACAATTTATGTTTAACACAAGAGAAGGCAGACAAGTTGCAGAATTGGACAGAACAGCTGCTCAACTAGGTATGGCCAAGTCAGCAGAGGCGCAGGCAAATAAAGACCAAGCAAGTGCCATAGGAGGTATGTTTAATTCTTTAGGTAGTATAGCAGCAACACCTGGATTATTTGGCCCAAAAACACCGCCATCAACGCCATCATAATAGAATAACACATGGAAAACGATAACATACTCAAAAACCTGTATTTAAAGCAATTCAACGAAAGTAATGCTATTGCTTATAATCAAGACTTTATATCTAAAACTAGTGACTTTCAGTTTCAGCTGTTAGACAACGCATATAGATTAGCTGGTAAGCACTATGCTAAAATAAAAATAGCTATAGAATCTAACAAATGTGAATCCGAACACTGCGCGGTAGAATTAAGCCAATTAAAACAATTGCAAGAAGCGCCTAAGGCTTCCTTAGATTTTTTAGGATCAATTGTAGCTGAGCTTAGCGTAACGGAAGAGGACAGCTTTGACCCCAACAATGACTATAGATACGCTGCAGCTAATAGTTTAATGACAGGTAAACCTGGTTTTTCTAAAACAGATGGCTATGAGGCTTATTTAGATTTACTAAGAGACGGTTCTCAGCAAATTGAGTTTGTGGGTCCTGCTTTTAAAAAAAGAGAGTTAGTTCCTTTTGATGGTGATTTTATTGAAGTGGAAGTTGATCACCCTTTAATTATAAATAGTTCCGCTTTAGGAGCTTTAATAGATTCTGATACTTCTCTTGTTGCTTCAACACCAAATATAGGTAAGGATATGTTACGTCTTCTGCCAGAAACTGGATTGTTTATGCAAGAAATGATTAATGAAAATAAAGAATTAAAAGGCAATGCTAAAATAAGTGAAGAATTTGTAATGAAAAATCCAGACGGCAGTTTTGACTATGAAATTGTTGATTTAGGCAATGGCAAAGGAAAGAACGTATTTAAGTACGACATGGAAAAGATTAATCAAAAGGTGGCTCCGTTTATAAACGCTGAGGTTGCTGGTTTAATGAGTTCTGAACAAGACGCAGTAGCCGCATGGAATGTTTATATATCTAAAGACACAAGTGTTGAAGAAGATGATCAGATGGTTCAAAATGCAAACGCAGCAGGTTCAAGTTGGAGCTATGAATTAGACTTGCCTTTATCCCAAGACAAAAAAGATCTTTTCTCAATAAAATACAGAACATACTTTATGAATAATTATCTAAATGAATATACTAGAAACCAAATACCTACGGTAAAAGAAGACGCAGCGGTATTTGATTTAGAAGAAGCTAAAAAAGCAAAAGCTCAGAAATTTTTGGATGATAACAACTTAAATTAAATTAAATGACATTACTAGAATATGTACAGTCACTACAAGAACAAGGAGCTACAGATATATCTGCTAAAGTTCAAGAGTGGAAAAAGAAAAACCAACCTAAAGTTGAGG
>Ga0181420_1000451_pt1 | contig 16496 bp, 24 predicted proteins | sample 43SPOviralmetaG_FD_130145 | JGI IMG/M metagenome (GOLD analysis project Ga0181420, IMG submission 130145) | Marine viral communities from the oligotrophic San Pedro Time Series (SPOT) site, San Pedro Channel, CA, USA - 43 SPOT_SRF_2013-05-22 | ecosystem: Environmental > Aquatic > Marine > Strait... | reverse complement strand
CAGTTCGGTACTGATGCAACTAATGGGATGCTGTTTATTAATGGTATCTTTGAGTGTTATACACTAGAGGACCAGTATCAAGCGGTAAAAGTAATGCACGAAACTTGCATACCTGAAGGCAAATACGATATAAACTTTAGAAAGACAGGTGGATTTCACGCCAAGTATACAGAGAGATATAAGAATGCTCACTATGGTATGTTACACATACAAGATGTACCTAACTTTACTTACATACTGATACACACTGGAAACTCAGATGAGCATACTTCAGGTTGTCTTATTGTCGGAGAAACTCAGCAAGACTTAGACATATCTAAAGATGGATTTATAGGTTCAAGTACTGTAGCTTACAAGAAAATGTATGCAAAAGTTGCAGGTCAGTTGCTACAAGGTAAGAAAGTATCTATAGAATACTTAAATATAAGTAAGTTATTGGAGGATAAACCAGTAGATAACAAAGCAAAAGACCACATGATTTTAGCTGATAGTGTATATGAAAAATTACAAGAGATTAATGGTGGTGTTATAGCATTAAATGCTAAGATTAAGGGTAGAATAATAAGCTAATGTTTAAAAGATTTAAAAGAAAAAGAAATTCTGATGGTACATTCAAAAAGGATGTAGTGTGGACGCCATGGAACGAAGCATGGAGTTATAAAATGAGTGAACAACTCAAAGATATGATTGAAAGAACCTCCTGGACATTTGTCGAAGCATTTATTGGTGCTTTAACAGTTGCTCCTTTAGTTGGTGTAGACGCTGAAGTACTTCAGTTAGCTGCATTAGCAGGTGGTGGTGCTGCACTTGCAGTAATCAAGACATATGCAAAGAAACAAATAACTGTTTCATCTGTAAGCAAATAAAAATATCTAAATAGTACATTAAGGTACTTTATCCTGTATACTTATATTGACAGGAGATAGTATTACACGTAAAAAACCTATCCCCAAAGAGTGGGGTAATAACTTTTACAAATCAGGATGGCAACCTGGACTTGAAGTCAACGAACAAACAGGTGTCGGAGAGATAACTCACGTAGGTACTGACCCAAATTACCGTAATAAGTTTGATGAAATCCTACGTAACTGGGGATTCGACCCCAATTTATACATGATAGAGGGTTCTGTTCGTGCATCATCATGGAATACACAGCTAAAAGGTGGAGATGTTGAAACATTTTACGCATTTAAAGGCGTTGTACGGAAAAAAAGTCCTGGACATGACAAGTATTTTCAAGAATTATTTAAACAAGCTAAGAAAAAACCCCCATTAAAACCTAAAACATATGGCGGTGACACTGCTTTTTTATTCTTCATGGCAGATTGGCAACTCGGAAAAAAAGATTACGGAGTTGAGAATACAATTAAACGTTACGACATAGCTTTACAAGATGCAGTTAATAGAATCAAAGATTTACGTAAACTCGGTGTCAATATTAATGAGATATATATGATAGGATTAGGTGACCTCACCGAAAACTGTACTCCTTTTTTCTACGAAAGCCAACCACACAATGTTTCTCTCTCCTTAATTGAACAATACGCATTAGCTAGGTCCATGATAATGAAAACTATTGATACCTTTCTACCTTTAGCTGACTCTCTCACACTTGCAGGAGTACCAGGTAATCATGGTGAAATGTCAAGGACAAGTAAAGGTCAAGTTGCTACATCTAGATTAGATAACTCAGACACAATGCACTTACAGATTTGCCAGGAGATTATGAACGCTAACACTAAAAGATATAAGAAAGTAAAGGTAGAGATACCTGATGGTTTTCATCAAGTCCTAAAAATAAAAGGTATAAATGTTGGTATGACACATGGACATATGAGTGGTGGTGGTTCTAATCCTGAAAATAAAATTGAGAATTGGTGGAAAGGACAGATGTATGGTCATCTACCTATGAAAGATGTAGAGTTGTTAGTCACAGGTCACTACCATCATTTTCGTAGTAAGCAACAAGGTAATCGTACTTGGTTTCAGTCGCCAAGTTTAGATAAAAGCATTGACTTTACTGCTAGGACAGGTATGTGGTCACACCCTGGTGTCTTATCTTTAACAGTAAATAAAAAAGGTTGGGATAACTTAAAGATATTATAAGTTACACAGAATACATATTGTATTTAACTGTAAGCTCTGTACCTGCTTCTATATCCTCTTTTGTAAATAAATATCTTTTAACCTTACCCATAATCTCACAGTTAGGTGTATCGCTATGGTTAATGAAGCCACCGAGTGGTGTTCTTAATAAATTATTAGGTTCTCCAAACCATTGTACGTGTGTCATACCTAATCTTTCATAAGCAGGTATCTCTTTTAACGTGAACAAACCTAAACCCTCTACCTTACTTGGTTTAATAGTAAGGTAATTGGGTAAAGGTCTATACATTATTCTTCTTCCTTCTCTAACTCATTTGCTATCTTAATTGTGTTCTCGTTGTGGTCATTAACAAATTCATCCATTAACTCTGATACACGTTGTGGATTTACCTTAGTCATTACTAAAGTTTTTTCTACTCGTTGTCCTCCACAAGCATTAGCTAATTTAATAGCCCACTTCTTTAGTTCTTTAGGTTCATCAAATATATTAGCCATTAGAATCCGCCTTTCTCTGCTAATCTTTTTTGCTCTGCTGTACGTAAGATTGCATTACATACTATTTCTTTATGCAAGTATGGATTGTTGTCATCTCGTATCTTAATACGCTTGATACAAAAATCGTTATTATCCATATCCGTTGCGTAAGTTAAATGTTTTTCAATAGGACATGAACCATCAAAACTTTTCTTACATTTAGTATCTAATGGTGCAGATTTAGTGAAGTCATGGTTAGGAAACCTAATTTGCAATCGTTCAACTAAACCTTTTACATTTATGTTAGTGTTTTCTAATTCACTATCAGACATTACAACCACTCGCTTGGACAATCTGTATCTCCCCATGCTTTCCAACCACAACCATTCTTTTCTTTGTAGTCGCTACAAGTCCAACTAGGAATGTTTGCGTACTTTGTGTCCTCTTGCTTTTTGCTACGGTTATCCTCTATCCATTCTGCACTATTACATTCAGGGCAATTACGTGTGTTGTCCTGGACTTCACCAAACACTTCAGTTATTAAACCTGCATCTGTATCAGTTGACGTTGCAATCTTTTCAAACACATTTAAGAAAGTACTCATCTGTTCGTTATCCCAATCCTCTACTTCTTCAGGTAACTTATGCTCAGAAATAGATTGTGTGTATGCCTCTCGTTGAAAGTCAACACGTTTTTGTGGGTTACTTTCTATCCCTGTCATTACAACTTTCAGTTGTTGTGCAACAGATTTATCTGTCTTAGGTTTAGATACAACATCATCAGCTATCTCTTTAATAAGATTCTTTTGCTCATCAGTCATTTGATTTTCTTTCTTACGCATATCAACCTTAGTAACTTTAACTTTGTCCTCGTTGTTACCTACCTTAGACATCTCTTGTCTGCTTGGTCTTGGTGCTTTGCTCCCTTGATAGTTCCAATTAGCTAACGCTCTACCTATCGCACTTGTTTCACAGTTCTCTACCCATGCATCTTTGTTAGCGAAGCCACCTTGTCCTTTAGTTTCTTGTGCTATCCCTGTTGCTATACATTTGTATTGGTCATCAGTATTAACAAATACTTCTGCTTTAATAGTCACACAAGTACCATCATCAGTAATGTGTACAACATTGGTTTCTATTTTCCCACTTGGATTATCTTTCCAATATTGTTTTAGTCTTTCCTCTACTGTTTCGTAGTTTTCTAAATTAAAGTTAGGCATTGTTGTCCTCGCTTTCTAGTATCTTATAAACTCTTTGTCTTGATACTTTAAATAGGTTTGCTATCTTTTGTATTGATAGTTCCTTGCTCATCTCTTTCATAGTTACAGCTCTAGTTCTCCTAAAAACTTTTGTCTGTTCGTTCAAGCGTTCTTCCTCATCTAACAAAGAAGTTGTAACGCTAATCCATTTGTCCATTATAATAGTCCTCTCTTTCGTAGCCACATTCATCACATAAACCACGAGTATATTTATTTATTAATGTTCTTATATAAACCGATATTCCACCACACATGAAGCATGGTATTATTCTACCTTGAAAGTAAACAGATTTAAGGGGCATTTGTTACCAAATTTAATTCCCACTGCACTTTCTTTTCATCATAGGTATCAACTAATTCATGGTAATGTTTCTTACCAACCTTAATTGTTTTAATATCCCACAAGTCTTGCCTTAAATTAAAGATGACTGCTGATATTCTTGGTATACCAAAGTCATAAACAAACTCACTTGTGCTTATCCTTTTGTTATCACTATCCCTTGCAGTTTTAAGTAACCACTCAACTAATGGTCTTTGCTTACCATTAAAACTTGGTACTGCTTGTCCTCTAAAATATTTATAATCCATTTTAAACAACCTCCCTAACTGTTTCTTTCCAGTCTTTACTAAGGTACTTGACATCATCTACCATGCTTGTTTCGTAGCATTCAGCACTAGAGTCTAGCTCCTCCTCTATCTCATTCATCTCATAGTCGCCATCAAGAACATCTTGTTTGCTGTTTGCTATAACAGATACAACTCTTGTTCCTACGACATTCTCTTTGTATTCTTCTTGTATTAAAAATATAGGCATTATTCTTCCTCCTGTACTTCTGCTCCACAATCGTTACAAGTAAACTCACCTTGATAATCTGCTCTACTAGAATTAGTTATCTTCTTGCAACTTGTACAATATGTTTGTAGTCTTTCTTCCTCCTGTTCTTTAAACATTTCCTCAAAACACTTTGCGTGTGTGCCTGTCATAATCTGTTCTCTGTCTGCTTTATTTTTGTAGAAAAATATATCTTGTATAAATCTACGTTGATTTCTTGGTGTCTGTGTGTATTCTATCCAATCTTTCTCATCTACCTTTACAATTCCAATGTTCTCACAACTAATGCAAGGTGGTGTCTTAACAAGGATTGGATTACTATATAGATAGGGCATTGTTATGCAACACCCTTATCCATATCAATAACTAACTCATTTACGTACATCATAAATGCTTTAGTGTCATCATCTGCATCTTTGTTTACGTACTCTGTAAACTCTTTACGAATGCTATCAATAGAAAACATTGAAGCCATTATAGAACCCTGTAGCTCCTCATTATCTTGTGTTAGGCAATCAACTAATCCGTTTTGCACGGCTCCTAACATCTTGACTTTGTCCTCTAACATTGCAATTCTTTTTTCTAATTCTTTACTCACTTTCGCCTCCTTTGTTTATTGGTTTGTCGTAGTTAGTATGTTTCCTACAAATTGTTATTGCTCCCTCTAAGGTTTCAATTTCTCTGTTCAATGTGTCATCAACATCTTTGTCTATGAGTTGTGTCTTAAACTCATTAAGGTCACTTAACCATAAGTTAAGCTCGTGTATTGCAAGTAGTAATGGTGTGTCATTCATTACCACACACCATTATCAAATAGATACTTATTAATGTTCTTAGCTATACGTTTTGCTCCACGTTTGTTTGGCTCTATCTCGTTGTAGTAACAAGTAGTAGCCATGAAGTTACGTAGTTCTAAGACATCAAAATTCTGTCCATTGTTCCTGCGTTGTTGGTCGTTAGCTAATCTGTATAATCTCTCGTTCCACATAGATAGAATTGATTTTGCAATCTCATCTACACCTGCGAAACGTTGGGGATTAAACGCTAGGTTACCATCATAAGTTGTAAGTAATAGGAAGTTCCTACCATGTTTCTTACTTTCATGTAGCAATGTTTCGTATGCTAGTGATAGTTTGTTTAGTTCGTTGTTCATTACATTCATAACAACGTTCATATCCTTACTAACTTTAAGCATTGGTAGTTTTGCTAACAAGTCGTTACCACCTGCGCTTACAATAACAGTATCGCCATGCACTTTTTTGACATCATTTATACAATCATAAATTGTATGTCCATCAAGACTAATATCATTGACACGTTCAGGTGCTTTGTCTTTTATGTGCTTGGGTAATTGTTCTATTACATAGTCAACAGTTCCTAATCCTGTGCCTGTGTAGTATTTACAATCTAAAACACTGTCGCCTACAAATGTTATGTCTGCTTTAGTATTTACTTTTACTTGATTAAACGTGTATTGGTTATTAAATTCTAGTTGTGAAATCTCGTTGTCAATTCCACGACTATCAAATTGTTCATCAATATACCAATGGTTGTCTATATCATCTATTCCTTTTGACATATTTTCCTTTCTGTCAATATGTATTGTAGCATACTGTAAATATATATGTACAAAAAAAAACTAGCTATCTTTCGGTAACGTATAACAAAGGGCATTTAAAAATACGTTCTTACTTAATAGCTAGTTCTCTCGCTATATTAATAGCTTGTAACACACAATTAACGGGGTCTGCAATTAGTTGTTTCGTGTCTAGGTAGTAATGAACTACCAACCCTTACTATGTGCTACAAGCTACCAACTTATCCAATAAGTTTCTTTATCGGTAGCTTATAATTAATCTAACATACTTGTAATTATATGTTGTCTTTCTTTCTAATTATTTTTTCTTTAAGTAATCTGTATCTAAAATCTAAAAGACTTGCTAACCAATTACTTATAGTTAATGCGCCTACAATGTAGACAGGCACGAGCAACCAAAAATATATTTCCCACTTATCCATTTATTTTTCTCCATATAACTTTTGTTTTGTACATAAAATTATGTATCAGTTTATATTTCCTTGGGTTTCTTATTTCTAATCGCACCATATACCAACAGTATTTTTGTATGATAGAATTTTTAATCTTATACATAGTTTCCTTTCCGTAGGTCAGAGTAGCAGGTTATAAATTAATTGTAAACAAGTGTTGCATATAATTATATTAGTGCTATCTTAGTAGTAACAAAGGAAAGGTTAAACAAATGACTAAAGGCAAAGTAAAAACCAATCAAGATATTAAATGCGTAAACCAAAAAGAACACGCACAAGAAAACAAATATAATGGCTGGGCTAATTATGAAACATGGAATGTATCTTTATGGATAAATAACAATGAATTAATGTACGCATTGGCTAATGATGAAACTGTTAAAAATTACAGGGATTTCTGTTTACGTGCAATGGATTTTGGCGTAACTCAGACAGGTGATGGTGTAAAGTTTAATGATAGAAAAGTAAACTACATAGAAATTGATAACATGATAAAAGAAATGAGGGTAAGTTAATGACAATAAAACAAGAGCAAAGAGTAGCAGATAGAGATGAGCGACTAGCCAAAGCTAAAAGCGATTCTAAGTATGTAATAAAATCTTACATGGAGCAAATGGAAAAGTATAAAAAGGAGCGTGAATCATATCTAGTTAGGGTTACATTATCAGATGATAGTAAAACAATTAAGTATCTTATGCAAAAAGTTGAGCATACAAACAACAACATTATTATTTGTCAGAAACAAATAGAGATACAAGAGTTAAAGCAACAGATAGATAAACGCAGGGATGAAAACTTCCAAAGGAAAATAGGTTTGATTTCAATGTAACAACAACCCAACAGAAACAAATCAGAAAAAGTCACCATTCGTCAGGTGGCTTTTCTTTTACTTGCAGTGCATCACACCTTCAACAAGTCCAGGATAATAACCAACCTTCAACCAATAGTATAAGTTAACCAACCATACCCAGTATTCAATCAAACAAGGTACACATCATGTAGTATGTTCTACAGATACACACACAATATATAGTATGTCTAGCAATATGGATTAGGTCTATGTCAGGAATCAGGGATATTTGTGGGCTTTTACATAGGGGGGTTTAACGTGGGGGGCGCTCTATATATATGTAATATACACTTAGAATATGCTGTTAAGTGTGGTACAAGATGTAGTGGTACAACATATAGTGGTGTACCGTACTGCTAGTAAAGAAAGGGTTTTTTTTAAATTAAGGTTAACTAATCAATATAGTAAACACAGCTAACCCTGTGTCATCCCTCCCAAACCGATAACAAACCATTTAATGACTTATTGTAATATATGAAGTAATGGGCTTTGACCCCAGTTAGAATGGTCCTGCTAGTCCACGGTAGTATACGTATTGAACAAGAATCCTTTTCTAAAAGCAGGAAGAACTCTCTGATTGTTTGTTAACTGTATCACATAAATTAATTAATTACAAGTTTCCCTATTTCAGGGCTATATGATATAGTTATTATGGGTTTTATGATTTATTCATTTGCCCTCCTTTCTGATTGAACGACCCACCCTCACGCAAGTGAGGGAGTCGTTATCAGTAAATAAAAATTTTTTCTCCCTCCTTAAATTACAACAATAGATACAATAAATATACCTGGAAAATCCAGGGGCAGCGTATGAGGATACGCTTCTATTTATAATAAGAAAGAAAGGCAATTCATCTAAATAACAGTACTTGGTGTACGTGTGGTAGAAGGAATGTTTTTGTGGATTGTTATATTTTTCATAACAGTTTGGACAACTGTACGACAGAACCTCGCTTCGGCGGGGTTTTGTGATATAGTAACACTATGAAATATAAAGTAAAAAAGAAAAAAGTTTCTAAAGGAAAGAAAAAGAAAAAAGGTTACTAATGGCTACATACCAAGGTAAGTCAGTATCTTTAAATTCGCCTTCTGCAATAGGCAAGGGTGAACCTGGGTATGGTAGAAAGAAATCTAAAGTGTATGTCCAAAAGGGTGACAGAGTAGTTAAGGTAATGTTTGGTGACCCAAACATGAAAATACGAAAAGGTAATGCGGCAGCTCGTAAGAGTTTCCGTGCAAGACATAAATGCAGTACGGCGACTGACAAAACCACAGCAAGGTACTGGTCTTGCAAAGCATGGTAATTAACAACAAACAACAATTATCTAGTAAACTACCTAAGAAGTATCAACTAGCACCTAAAGCTAATCAGAAATGTAGTAACTGTAGTTTCTATGAACCTGCAGGTTACTGTACATTATGGAAGGCAACAGTGCAATCATTTGCATGGTGCGCAAAATGGAAAGGTGTCGTAGATGGCAGCTAAAAAAGGTTTATATCACAATATGAACAAAAGAAAAAAAGCAGGAACAAGTAGGTCTAAAAAGAAATCTACAATAAGTCCTAAAGCATATGCAAATATGAAAGCAGGATTTCCTAAAAAAAAGAAAACAACACGTAAGAAAAAATAATTGAGTATTACAATCCCCTGTCCAAGGTGTGGAGAGGTGTTGCTACCAAAGGACGACATGAAGTGTAAGAATAAAGAATGCGATAAGTATGACAGATAAAAAACTATGTTACGCTGCAGGTTGTCACAGACCTCTACCACCTAGAGCAAAAAAATATTGTAGTCAACGTTGCTACAACAGAATTAATATGCAAAAGAAACGTGCTAAAAAAGCAGGTAAAGAGTGGTCACAAATTGATGATGTTTTAGAAATACCTAGTAAAAAAACTAACGTACAATCTCGTAGAGGACAAGTCTATCAAGACATTGTCGAATCAGGTTTAGCAGCAGATATACATACAGAAAAAATAACTATGCACGAAGTTGCAGAAATTATAGGCACAACACAAGGTGCAGTATCAATGGCTTACTCTGCTTATGTAGAAGATTTAAAAACTAAACAAGACCAAGACAAGTGGGCATTGCCACAAGTAGCACAAAAGTCTTTAGAAGATTTTGATGACTTTAGACAACGTTACTTTGAAACAGAACAAGGTATACCTTACGAAACAGCAGATTATCACAAGAGATGGATTCAATCTATTATGGATGCTATAGATAATGGTGGACAGCATATGATATTGTCACCACCACGTCATGGTAAGACAGACTTGTTAATTCACTTTGCTGTATGGCTTATTTGTAAAAATCCTAACATACGTATTTTATGGGTAGGTGGTAACGAAGAGATTGCAAAAAACGCTATAGGTTCTGTACTTGACCAACTTGAAAGTAATGAGTTATTAATAGAAGAGATATGTGGACCTGGAGCAAAATTTAAACCTACATCACGTACTGGTAAGTCCTGGTCACAAAGTGGTTTTACTGTAGGAACAAGAACGGTTACAGGAATTAAAAGTCCGACTATGGTTGGTATTGGTAGAGGTGGTAAGATTTTATCTCGTGACTGTGACATTATTATTGCTGATGACATTGAGGACCACACATCTACAATGCAACCTTCTTCAAGAGAGAACACAAGAAGTTGGTGGACAACAACACTCTCTAGTCGTAAAGAGGAACATACTGCAATGGTAGTAATTGGTTCACGACAGCACTATGACGATTTATATTCACATCTTTTAGAAAACGAAAGTTGGACGACAACTGTAGAGGAAGCACACGATACTGCTTGTACCCTACCTGATTGGAATGAAGATGAGCATATTGATTGTATGTTGTGGAAAGGTAAACGTACATACAAATGGTTAATGGATAGAAAACGTGCAGCAGAAACAACTGGTGGTAGAGCTATATACGAAATGGTTTATCTAAACGTTGCAATGCCTGACGGATTATCTTTGTTTGACAGAGTAGAGATAGAGGAATGTCGTGACCAAAAAAGAGATATAGGACACGTACCACAAGGAACAAGACTTATAGCAGGATTAGACCCTGCTTCTACAGGTTATCAAGCTGCATTTCTATGGGCTTATGATGCTGCAGAAAATAAATTACACATGGTAGATATGGATAACAGCTTAGGTGGCGGTATTCCTGTAGCACTAGAAGTGATAAAAAGATGGTGGATGAAATACAATTTATCACATTGGGTTATAGAGGAAAACGGTTTTCAGAAAGCTATACGTCAAGATAAAAGTATTAGAGAGTTTGCATCAGGTCACGGTATATTCTTAGAAGGACACGAAACATTTAAAAATAAATTTGACCCAATGTATGGTGTTACAGCTATGCGACCAATGTTCCAGGAAAAGAAAATTTCTTTGCCATATCTTAGCTTTGAGGCGCAAGAAAAGGTAAACTTATATACAAGTCAGTTAGTATATTTTAGTTCTGCAAAGAACAGAAGTAAAAGCGTAGGTACTAAAACTGATATTGTTATGGCTAGTTGGTTTCCAATGAGAGCAATTAGACGTATGCAAAAGGAACGTTTTGCTGAACTAGGATATGATTATAACCCTAGCTTTTCAGGGTACGAACCTAGTAACATGGATATAGATAATTGGAGATAAATGCCTTTAAATAGCGAACAAATAGGACAAAAAATAGATTACCTTAGAGCTATAAATCAAGAGGGAATGATAGACAGGTCTAGGATTCGTGACATTATGAATGGTGGTGAAGCTGCTGTAAAAGCATTACTTGGTGACAAGATGAATGTTGAGTACAACCAGTTACCTGCACCTAACTTATTTTTAACTGCACTAGAACGTTTCGCACAAAAATTAGGCAGAGCGCCTGACCTCAAAGTAGATTTACTTAATGATAATGATTCACAACGTGCTAAAAAGAAATCGGAAAAAGTAGAACGTATTGTTGCGTCATACGATAAATTTAGTTCTTTACACAAACAACTACCACAAGCTGCAAGATGGCTTCCAGGTTATGGTTTTGTCGTATGGACACTAACACATAGAAGAGATAGAAATGGTAATGCATATCCGTATGCAGAGTTACAAGATTCTTTTAATTGTTATCCAGGTAACTTTGGTAATGACCAACAACCTAATGAATTAGGAATTATTAGACGAGTACCGCACGGAATACTTGCTGAACAATATCCTGAAGCTAAACAATATATTTATGCACAAAATGAAACAGCACAAGAAAGTGCCTACTCAATATTAATAGAAACAACTGAAAGACAAGGTAGTTGGGCTAACTCAACTGGGCAAGGAAAAGTTGTTGTAGAGTACAGAGATAGTGAAGGTACGTATATCTTCCTACCTGAAAATAATAAGATTATAGATTTTATACCAAATATGCTTTCGTCAGGACCATGTTTTGTTGTAGCTAAACGTTATTCGTTTGACCAAATGCAAAGTCAGTTTCAACACATTACAGGACTTATGGCGAACATGGCAAAGATTAACATACTTGGAACTATTGCTATGGAAGATGCAGTGTTTACAGAAACAAACATTGTTGGAGAAATAGAATCAGGTAAATACAGAAAAGGTAGAGGAGCTGTAAACTATTTTGCTCCTGGTTCTTCTGTATCAAAACCAGTTAATAACTTACCATATCAATTATTTCAACAAGTAGATAGATTAGAAAGACACCTTAGACTTGGTGCAGCTTATCCAGTATCTGATGATGGACAATCACCTAACTCATTTGTTACAGGTAGAGGATTAGAAGAACTAGGTCAATCAGCTTCATTACACGTTAGAGAATATCAAGGTGTTTTAAAAGAAGCTATGGAACAATTAGATGCTAAACGTCTTGAATATGATGAAGTAATGTTTCCTGATAAACGTAAACCTATTGCAGGAATGCATAACGGTACTGCGTTTAAAGAAATGTATACACCTACATCTGACATAGCTGAAATGTATGATACACGAAGAGTGTATGGTGTTATGGCAGGATTTGATGAACCACAAAAAATAATTACAGGATTGCAATTAAAACAACAAGGCATCATTGATACACAGACACTACAAGAGAACATGGATGGATTGGATAACATTACAAAGATAAAAGATAGAATTAATGCAGAGAAAGCAGAAACAGTTTTGTTTGAATCGTTGATGTCACAAGCAGCACAAGGTAACCCACAAGCTACTCTTGCTGCAATAGAGATTAGAAAAAATCCACAAAACATGACAGACATACTAGATAAGTTTTATACAGCAGAGGGTGAAGAACCTAGTCAAGAAGAATTAGCATTACTAGGACAACAAGGTGGACCACAAATTCCTACAGGTCCAGGTGGTGGATTACCAGGACTAGAACAAGTATTAGGAGCAATAGGTCAAGGACCACCTCCACAAGGAGTTCCTAGTGGATAATGAAAAAATCTTAAATGAATTTTTTAATATAATTAATGCTGAAGATTGGTCTGAAGATGTTTTTGTAGGTACACAAGAAGATACTAAACCACCTACAACTACACAATTTATAACTATACCAACACCTCATCCACATTTTTTTATTAATTTAACATTTGAATACGAATACAATCCAACATTAGGAGATGACTTATATGGCTAAATACAATAGAGGTAGAAAAAGTAAAGCATTACAAGAAGCTACTGACTTAACACAAGGAGGTGCATTTGCAGATATTGTTGCGCCACCAAGAATGGAAGGCGACCCAACAGGACAAACGACAGCATTAGAACAACAAGCAGGTGCTATTAGCCCAATACAAGAACAATCTACACCAACAGGTGGTATGCCTAGTATGCCTAACTTACCTCCTATGAATGTTTCTGCACCAACTAATAAAATGTCAGAACCTGTAACTGCAGGAATACCTATTGGAGCAGGAGATAATGGTGGTATGCCGATAGCTACAGATACAGTAGCAAATATTTTTAAAGCAGCGAAAAGAGTTATGCCTGACCCAATATGGGATGAGCTATTAGAAGCCGACTTCGACATAGGTTAATATGGGAGTATCAGGTAATTTCTTCTTACCTTCTCAGGTAAAACAAAACATTGCAAATAAAACTACTAAGAATGTTAGTGAGATTTCGCAATTTGAAAGAGCAATAACACCTGACTTAGCAGAAGCTATGCGTGATATGGCATATGCTTATCCGTCAATGGATAAACGTCTTGTTGCTTATTTACCATTAATGGGTTTAAAAGCAGATGACGAAGATACTTTAAAAATTGCACAAACACAACAACGTGCAATGGAAAAGAAACAACGTGTAAAAGTTAAGACACAAGTAAATCCTTTTAGGAGAGGTGCGCAGTTATCTTTCTTAGCAATGGATTCTGCTTTTCAAAATATATCAAGAAACTTTAAATCATCTGTTGTTGCTGCACAAGCTAGTGATACATCAGTGTCTAAAGCAGTATTAGGAAATACATTAGCAGGTATAGTACCTGGAGATAATTTAACAGAAACAATTAGAAAAACTACATTAGGTAAAGATTTTAATGAGAAATATAATTCTACAAAAGAAGCATATGGAGAAAATGAGTTCCAACGTGTGCTTAAAGAAAGAGCAGAAGGCAGACCTTTAAACTTAGGTACTGGTATTTTGCCTAATTCAATAGCGTTAGAAGATACAGACGTATACAGTAAACAGATTAAATTAGGTAAGACACCAACAGAAGCATTTGAAGCTGCAGCAAAAGTTTATGGTAGACCAATTACAGAAGATTTTAGAAGAGATGAATACCAGTTTAAATACACAACAAAAACAGGTGAACGTATACCTATATCACCTGGTCGTGTAGTAGCAGCACAATTTTCACAAGAGGGTGATTTAAGATATGCTTTAGCTTCTACAATTATTGATGGTGCATTTAGATTAGGTGCAGACCCAATTAACTTATTATTAGGTTATGGTGGTGCAGCTAAAACAGCAGGTAGAAAAATTATTTCACAAGCTGAAGTTGCACAGTATGTAGATGATGCAGCGTTTATGACTAGAGCATTACAAACTTTTAAACCTACTAAAAAAGGTGCAGAAGCTAGACGTTTAACATTTGGTAAAACAGCAGAACAAGTTATGGATTCTAAATGGGGAGATAAATTTGTTGAAGCACTAGCACAAAATGATTCTGTTGCACGATTAAAAGATATACCTGCATTAGGTAAAGTAGATGTAAAAGTACTTAACTTACTTACAAAAGTAAAAGATAAAAATTCTATGAGAGAAATAATAAGTACACTACTTAAAAACGGTGACTTATCTGATTTGATGGTTGCTCCATACTCAGGAACGTTTATAGGTAAAGAGATAGCTGAAGCATCATTTGGAACACCGTTAACTAAATTACCTATGCGACAATCAGTTGTTGCAGATATGGCTAATGAACTAGCAAAAAAATATGCAGGACAATCTGTAGACATTGCTCCACTTAGAAATACAATAGGTGCGTTATTAGGTAAAGTTAAAGACGACCCATTTAGAGGTGTTGTTGGCATTGGTGGTGCATTAAAAAATGCATTGCCACAAAAAGTAAAAAGATTATTTGACTTAGCACCTAGTCGAATGGCATCAGTAAATCACATAGCTGAAACTATAGACAACATAGATGCAATAATGATTACTTTAGGTGAAGATGTAACTACAAGAGATTATTACATTCGTGAATTGTTAGAAGCAAGAAATCAAGATGATATAACACGTATTGTTAGAACAATGAATAAACGTATAGAAATAAAAGTCAAACAAGATAATCCTGATTTAGCTGATGAAGATGAGTTAGTTAAAGGCGTAATGGACTTTATTAATAATGAAATAGTAGAAAAAAGAAAATACTTTTATGATGATAAAGGACAACCCCTATCTTTTCCTGGTACTAAATTTAAGTATCGACCTGACAGAGTAGATGAACAAGGAAACATACTAGAAGCTACAGAGATAGCTGTACCTACAGCATTTTCTATTGGACAGTTTGCAGATAACTATACACCGCTAATTGATTACAAAGAACTTGGTAGGTCATTAGCTTCTTTTAGAAGAATGGTTGGTCCAAAAAGAAGTGGTTTAAGAAGTTTAGTATCTACTACGTGGGGTAAATCAGATTACAAGTTAACTGAAAAAATATTACAATATGCAAAAATACCTACTAGAGGATTAAAAAAGAACTTACGTACAGGACAAACATCTTTAGCACCTAGTGGTTGGATAGATTATATATACTCCGATTACATTATGCAACGTGCATTAAAACCATCATGGATGTTACGGTTTGCACTGACATTACGTGTACCACCTGAAGAAGCTGTACGTATTGCTATGTATGGTGGACCAAATGTATTTACACATCCAATGTTATTAGCTTCTATGAAAACAAATGGTCTATTTAAAAACAGTCCATTAAACGTTCAGTTAGTAGATAGCGTAGGTGAACAACTATGGACTACGTCTATAGCTGCCGACCAAATAGATTCAATAGCAGAAACATTAGGTAATGTAGATTTACAAAAATCATTGCAAACAATCAAATATGATGACATACAACAGATAATAAAAGTTACAAGATTAAATACAAATGCATCAGGACAAGTAGGCGATTCGTTTATACAAAATGTTATTGATGGTGGTAATGCAACAGACTTTGCGTTTGATGAAATAAAAGGAAAGTTAAAAAAATTAGGAAAACAACAAGTAACATTCAAATCTGACTTTGGCAATTTAGTTAGACTTGAGGACGAATTTTTACCTTTTGCTAGTTTAGGTAATTTAAAAGATAAAAATATATCAGTTGTACCCAACAAAAAATATAGACAAGTATTTATATTTGATACTAAAGAAGAAATGCAACAAATAATAAATAACTATGCAAATAATCCATCTATACAAGAACAACTTAAAAAATTAAGT
>Ga0181420_1000450_pt1 | contig 16511 bp, 20 predicted proteins | sample 43SPOviralmetaG_FD_130145 | JGI IMG/M metagenome (GOLD analysis project Ga0181420, IMG submission 130145) | Marine viral communities from the oligotrophic San Pedro Time Series (SPOT) site, San Pedro Channel, CA, USA - 43 SPOT_SRF_2013-05-22 | ecosystem: Environmental > Aquatic > Marine > Strait... | reverse complement strand
TGAGTGGATTACCTTGCTATTCTCAATCCCACTAATCCTAGCCTTTTGTGGAGACTGGGGTAATGATATAGTAGCAAGAGGCTTTGCCTCACTTGAAGTAATGCCTCAGTGGTATCAGATTGCTCTTGGTGGAATTGTATCAGCTAGTATTGGTATGAGGTCAGTGAGTAAGTTCTTTGGGAAGAAATAATGTAATACCTATCCCTCAACTATCTGAGTTGGATAAGCAGTTTATTGCATTAGAAAAACAACAAGAGTTAATACGAGAGCAAGCAAAGCTAATAGAGGAAAAACAAAATGTCTCAATTTACTAAGAAACAATATATGAACGCTCTAATTGAAAACAGTGGTAATGAAATTAACATTAATGAAATTAAAAGGGTTATGAAAAAAGACCTTGGAAAAAAAGGGTATAATGCGTTTTTTAGTAGTATGCCAAATGACTCCTTTGGAATAGACGATGGTGATGTTGCCGATGAAACAATTTATTTTAGGAAGGGTATTTCAAAAGATATTCAAAAAAACAGAACTGAAGCAGCTATGGCTAGAGGTGCAAAGCTAAGACCAAAACGAAAAGTTAAAACACCTGAAGGTTTTTCAAATCTTGTTGAGGCAGCAAAAGAATTGGGTATAGGCAAGAACAGAGGTGGCCTAGCTAAGAAAACAAAAGGTTTTAAACAAGGTGGTTTAGCAGGTACAGGTCACAATGATATGCGTAAAGGCGGATTATTCAGATGAGTTTTCAACTATCTAATCGTAGTAAAGGTAGACTAGAGGGAGTGAACCCCCAGCTAGTACAAGTAGTGAATGAAGCTATTAAACGCACTAAAGTAGACTTTGGTGTTACCTGTGGTATGCGTACCGTAGAAGAACAAGAGAAACTTGTAGCTAGTGGTGCTAGTCAAACCATGAAGAGTAAACACTTAGAGGGACGTGCAGTAGACCTAGTGGCCTACATTGGTCCTAATATCACATGGTCGTTGAATAAGTATGATGAGCTGGCTGATGCTATGGCTGAAGCTGCACGTAAGAAAGGTGTAGCTATTAAGTGGGGAGCTGCATGGAGTGTAGGTGATATTTCTAAGTACTCAGGCTCAATGGAAGACGCAATGAATGAGTATGTTGATCTTCGTCGTTCACAAGGTCGCAGACCGTTTATTGATGCACCACACTTTGAAATGATGTAATGCACACTTTTATTCTTCTCATCTATCTTGGTATAGATAGGAAGCTTATAGAAGAAACAATGGTATTCAACACAATAGAACACTGCAACTACTATGCGAAAGAAATAATAAAAAGATTTAGCACACATGGTATAGCACCAGAAGATCGTGCAGTTGCTTATTGTGTACCAAAGAGATTTGGCGTTGAAGAATAATATACTATAAGTTGGGGGTGAAGCTAGACGCCGGTGTTTCCCCCATTATTAACAAGGAAATAATATGGCTATCCCTGAACGAGTCAAGACTAAGATGAAGGAGGAAGGACTGACTAAAGTCAATGTTCCTAAGAGAACTCCTAGTCACAAAACTAAGTCTCATTGTGTTATGGCTAAGGAAGGGGATACCTATAAATTTATCAGATTTGGGCAGCAGGGCGTTAAAGGTGCGGGTAAAGCCCCCAAGACTGCGAAGGATAAAGCCCGTAAAAAAAGCTATTATGCAAGACACAATGCACAAGGGAAACCGACGAGCAAACTGTCAGCAAAATACTGGTCCCACAAAGTCAAGTGGTAGAATAGATATAAAGGTTTAAAAAATGCCCCCTGCAATATATTATCTTGGTGGAATATTAGTTAGAGCTACCACTAAAGCAATTAAAGATCGTTTGATTGCTCAAGGATTTCGTAAAGCTACAAAAGGACAAATTGACAGTAAAATTCCTGTTGTAACCGGAACTGAAAATAATCTTATTGCTCTTATTACTCGTGCTAAAAATGCAATTAAAAGTGGTAGGGTTGTAGGTTCTGGTGGACGTAATGTTGCTAGAAGGAAAAAACCTGAAGACGGAAACCTACTTGGTAATAGAGGCCAATCTGAGTTTGCAAGAAAGTATGGCAAAAGAAAAATGGGTGGCTTTGGTCCAGTTAAAAGTACCAGAGTAAAAGAAGCAAAAGATTTAAAATTGGCTCAAGGTAAACGAGCTAAAGCTAAAGCTGAATCTTCTGCACTTAAACTAACAAATGCTCAGAGAGTTTTTAAACCTTCTGCAAAATCTTCTGAAGTAGTAGGAAATAAAAGTGGTTCTACCCCAACAATAGTTGCTATTGCACCTAGTGCTTCTAGTGCAGAGGAGGCTTCCTCTAAAATACCTAGTGTGCAAACTAAAGCTAGAAAAACTTCTACTCAAGTACAACGTAAAGCTAGAGCAGATGCTGCTGCTAAACGTAAAGCTGCACTTAAAAAACCTGCTAAAGAAGGTAGTCTTGTTGGTGATGCTGGTAAGCCTAGTAACCGTAGAGCAGCTAAAGATGCGAATACAACTGCACGTAAAAAAGCTATTGAAAGGGCAGTATTCATGGCGATTACCTCAGCAGCAGAAGCTAATAAACCTACACGTCCTAAGCTACGTCCAAAAACTAAAGATATATCTTTAAGAACTTATTTGAATCAGGAAATAAAAAAGAAAAAATCTACTGTAGCAAAAGAAAAAGCTAAAGCTAAAAAGGGTGGATACACAAGTATTGCTTCAGCTAAAAAAGCTAAAAGCCTTTATTACATAAAAGATGGCAAACCAATGGCTGCAGTCTACAAAGAAGAGTTAAAAGGAAAATAAAATGTACGGGACAAAAAAGAAAACCAAAGGTTATAACAAAGGCGGATCAATGCCTATGGTTATGAAGAATGGTAAGAAAGTACCAGCCTATGCTGCTGATGGTATTGGCAAAATGAATAAAGGTGGTATGACCAAAAAGAAAACTTCAGCTTATGCTAAGGGTGGTATGCAGTCTAACCCCGGTTCAGTCAACACTTCTGTAACTGCAAGCTATCCAGCTAAAGATTCTATTATTAATAGAGAACCTATGAAGAAAAAAAATGTCATGACTTACAACATGGGTGGCATGGTCAAATCTCAAGTGGATAACCTTAAGAAGAAAAATGCATAACGGGTTTGCAATCTTGTATGTAGTATGATACACTAACTTGTGGTATAACTGTCTCTGGTCAAAAGGAGATATACCATGTTTAAACAATTCATTAAAGTACTACAAGATCACCAAATGCGTAGAGTACAATACTGGCAGTTAGTTAATATGTCAGACTCTGCTCTTAAAGATATAGGAGTAACACGTGGCGAAATTAAAGAAAAGTTCTACGGTAAAGACTACACCTAAAGCAAAGCCAAGAGGGTATGCTAAAGGTGGTTCAACTGTAAATGCGGCGGGTAATTATACTAAGCCTAGTATGCGTAAGCGTCTTGTCGCATCCGTTAAGGCTGGCGGCAAAGGAGGAAGCCCCGGCCAGTGGTCGGCTCGTAAAGCTCAAATGGTTGCCAAACAATACAAAGCAAAAGGTGGAGGATACACATAATGAAAGTAGAAGCACCTAAAGGCTATCATTGGATGAAACAAAAAGATGGTAGTTTAAAACTAATGAAACATGACGGTAAGTTTGTCCCTCACAAGGGGGCAAGCCTTACTGCTAATTTTGCTATACAGAAAAAACATGACAAAAAGTAAACCTAAAAAGATGAATACAGGTGGACTAGCTAAAAGCCAAAAAAGTCTTAAGTCTTGGACTAAGCAAGATTGGAGGACCAAGAGTGGTAAACCCTCAACACAAGGGTCAAAAGCCACCGGCGAGAGATACCTTCCTGCTAAGGCTATTAAGTCTCTTAGTGATTCTGAGTATGCTGCTACAACCCGTGCCAAACGAAGAGGCAAGGCTGCGGGTAAGCAGTTTGTGGCTCAACCTAAGAAGGTTGCGAAGAAGGTAAAACCCCACAGGAAAGTAACATGAGAAAACTCACAGAAAAACAACAGCTATTTCTTGACGTGCTGTTTGAAGAGGCACAAGGTGATCCTGTGCAAGCTAAACGTCTTGCAGGGTATGCTAATACTATGTCCTCTACAACTATTACTGCTGCATTACAGGACGAAATTGCTGAACTTACTAAGAAGTTTATTGCCACTGCTGGTAGTAAAGCTGCATACTCTATGATGCAGGTTATGACTAACCCCACTGATCTTGGCAATAAAGAAAAGATGGCAGCAGCTAAAGATTTCCTTGATCGTGCTGGCTTTGTAAAGACAGATAAAGTAGAAATTAAAGCTGAAAACCCTGTATTTATATTACCACCTAAAAATGAAAGTTAATAAAACTTGGAAGCTCCCTGAACCAGAGCTAGTGGATGGTGAGTATGAATGGTTGTCTGTCGTTAGAGTAGGCAGAGTTGTGCCATTTGGCTATAGACAAGACCCTGAAGATGATGATATACTACTACCAATCCCAGTAGAGCTAGAAGCTTTAGAAGAAGCTAAGAAGTATCTAAAGCAATACAGCTATAGAGATGTAGCCAATTGGTTGAGTGAGAAGTCAGGTAGATACATTTCTCACGTGGGTCTAATGAAGAGAGTTAAACTTGAACGAAAACGTAAAGCAGAAGCTTCAACGCAACGCTATTACGCTGAACGCTACAAAGAAGCGGCGGCAAAAGCGGAAACCCTCGAAAGAAATCGTATCGGAGCCAGAGCTTCAACCAGTTCCAGCGAGAGTGAAGCCAGAGCCGATTGATGTAGAAAAAGCTCAAGACGTTATCTTTGAGCCTAATCCCGGCCCTCAGACAGACTTTCTTTCAGCATCAGAACAAGAGGTACTATATGGTGGGGCGGCTGGTGGTGGTAAGTCTTTTGCTATGTTGGCCGATCCTGTTAGGTATTTTAATAATCCACTATCTTCTATGCTGTTGGTACGGAGAAGCACAGAAGAACTCAGAGAACTTATCTCAGTCTCCAAACAGCTCTACCCAAGAGCAATCCCCGGGATTAAGTTTATGGAACGTGATAAGACGTGGGTAGCTCCAAGCGGTGCTACTCTTTGGCTTTCATATCTAGACAGGGATGATGATGTACAAAGATACCAAGGACAAGCTTTTAACTGGATTGGTTTTGATGAACTTACACAATGGCCTAGCCCTTATCCTTGGAACTATATGAGGTCTCGCCTACGTACTACTAAGAATAGTGGTCTAGGTTTATATCAAAGGGGAACTACTAACCCCGGCGGAAGTGGGCATCAATGGGTTAAGAAGACTTTTGTAGACCCAGCTCCACATAATACTAGCTTTGATGCTACTGACATGGAAACAGGAGAGGTTATTGCTTGGCCTAAAGGTCACTCAAAAGAGGGTCAACCATTGTTTAAGCGCAGGTTTATTCCTGCTACTTTATTTGATAACCCGTATCTAGCTGATGATGGTCTGTATGAAGCTAACTTATTATCACTACCAGAGCATCAACGTAAGCAACTTCTTGAAGGTAACTGGGATGTAAATGAAGGTGCTGCTTTTCCTGAGTGGAATAGACAAGTACACGTAATAGAACCCTTTGAGATACCTAGAAGCTGGTCAAAGTTTAGAGCATGTGACTATGGGTACGGTTCTTACTCAGGGGTTGTTTGGTTTGCTGTATCTCCTGATGAACAACTGATAGTTTATCGGGAAATGTATTGCTCAAAGGTCATAGCTACTGACCTAGCTGATATGATACTAGAAGCAGAGGACGGAGAAAAGATACGCTATGGAGTACTTGACTCATCTCTTTGGCATAAACGTGGAGACACTGGCCCAAGTCTAGCTGAACAAATGATTATGCAAGGCTGTAGGTGGAGACCTGCTGATAGGTCCAGAGGTTCAAGGGTAGCAGGTAAGAATGAAATACACAGAAGGTTACAAGTAGATGAGTTTACTGAAGAACCACGGCTAGTATTCTTTAATACTTGCACTAATACTATATCACAAATACCAGCACTACCTCTGGATAAAAATAACCCTGAAGACGTAGACACACACTCAGAAGATCACCTGTACGATGCAATTAGGTACGGGGTTATGACAAGACCAAGAAGCAGTTTGTTTGATTTTGATCCTGCAACACAACGATCAGGCTTCCAAGCAAGCGACCCAACGTTTGGTTATTAAGGAAATACTATGGACGAATTTGAAGAAAGCATGGGAATGGACACTGAAGAGGCAAGCTCTTTAGAGGACATGAAAGAAGATACATACAGTGATCCTCTTGCAGGTACTATTGTAGGTCTTGTACAAAAACAATACAAGAAAGCTTCTGATGCAAGAGAGACAGAAGAAAACCGTTGGGTACAAGCATACCGTAATTATCGTGGTATCTATGGGCCTGATGTACAGTTTACTTCCACAGAAAAATCTCAAGTATTTGTTAAAGTAACTAAGACTAAAGTACTTGCAGCTTATGGTCAAATCATTGAAGTACTCTTTGGCAACAACAGATTCCCAGTTACTGTAGATCCTACTACCTTACCTGAAGGTGTGGCTGAGTCTGTACACTTTGAATCCAATGATGAGATAAAGAAAGCACAGGGTCCAAGCCTAGAGGATACAAGACTACTTCCCGGCGAGACTATGACTGACCTTAAAGAACGTCTAGCTGGTCTAAAGAATAGCCTAGCCCCTGTAGAGGATCAACTTAAAGAAGGTGTGGGTAGTACACCTACACAGATTACATTTCATCCTGCTATGGTAGCAGCTAAAAAGATGGAAAAGAAAATCCATGACCAACTTGATGAGTCTAATGCAAACAAACAGTTACGTGTAGCTGCCTTTGAATGCGCCCTGTTTGGTACAGGCGTAATGAAAGGTCCGTTTGCTATAGACAAAGAGTATGCTAATTGGAATGATGAGGGAGAATATACCCCTACTATTAAAACTATCCCTCAAACCTCTAGTGTATCTCTTTGGAATTTCTATCCTGATCCTGATGCAGCCAACATGGATGAGGCTGAGTATGTAGTAGAACGTCATAAAATGTCACGTACTCAACTGCGTAACCTTAAAAGACGTCCTTTCTTTAGGAGCAATGCTATTGATCTTGCTGTATCTGATGGTGAGTCCTACACTAAAGAATGGTGGGAACAAGCTATGGAAGATGATGCTCAGGAATCTAAAGCTGAACGTTTTGAAGTCCTTGAGTTTTGGGGTAGTGTAGATACAGAAGTTCTTGAAGGACATGACATAGATATCCCTGCAGAACTAGCAGATATGGATCAAGTTAATGTAAACATCTGGGTATGTAATGGTAAAGTATTGCGTTTGGTTATGAATCCATTCACTCCTTCTATGATTCCTTACTATGCAGTACCATATGAAGTAAGCCCATACAGTTTGTTTGGTGTAGGTATTGCTGAGAATATGGATGATACACAGACATTGATGAATGGCTTTATGCGTATGGCTGTTGACAATGCTGCACTATCTGGTAATATGTTGATTGAGGTGGACGAGACTAACCTAGTTCCCGGCCAAGACCTTTCAGTATATCCCGGTAAAGTCTTTCGTCGCCAAGGCGGTGCGCCGGGACAAGCTATCTTTGGCACTAAGTTTCCCAACGTATCTAATGAGAACATGCAGATGTTTGATAAGGCACGTGTATTAGCAGACGAGAGTACAGGCTTTCCTAGCTTTGCTCATGGTCAGACAGGAGTACAAGGTGTCGGACGTACAGCTTCTGGCATTAGTATGCTCATGTCTGCTGCTAATGGTTCTATACGGAATGTAGTTAAGAATGTAGACGACTACCTACTAGCACCACTAGCTAAAGCATTCTTCAACTTTAACATGCAGTTTGATTATGACGAAGAAATTAAAGGCGATCTTGAAGTTAAAGCACGTGGTACTGAAAGCCTAATGGCTAATGAAGTACGTAGTCAACGCCTAATGCAATTCCTTGGTGTGGTACAAAACCCTGTACTAGCACCCTTTGCTAAGATGGATTACATTGTACGTGAGATTGCTAAGTCTATGGATCTTGACCCTGATAAGCTGGTCAACTCAATGGGTGATGCTGCAGTACAAGCTGAACTACTTAAGAAGTTTCGTGAAGAGAATCCACCACCACCTCAACCACAAGCAGGTCCACCAGCTCCACAAGGAGGCCCACAGAAGCCACCAGCAGGGGCACAGGTACAGGATACTCAAGGTAGCGGAGGGGGTACTATAGGTACAGGCACAGCACCTCAGCCGGGAGAACAAGGCTTCTCAGCTAACACTGGACAAGGACCAATGCAGTGAGTTTAAAACTATTAGTAAATAACCCAGAAGCATGGAATGCATTTGAAGCTGAACTAGATGAACGCATTCAGGCCAGTTACAAAATGTTTTCTCAGTCGGATGAATCTCATGTAATGTATAGAATACAGGGACAGATACATGCACTGCAAGCTTTAAAGCAACTTAGACTAAAGGTTAATGCTAATGGCTGAACAATCTTTAGGGTTAGAATCTGTACCTTTTTTTAAAAAACCATTAGATGCTAGTGAGTCAGACCGTATTGTAGGTCAAGATGATGCTGGTAATTTTGTGTACCAAACATTTTTAGGTAACAGATATACTGTAGCCCGTGACCCTGATCAACGTACTACTCGTACAAAGATTGAAGAAGATGTTATACCTGCAGTAAAAGCTTATGCAGAAAATCCAAGGCTACCCACAGGAGAAGAGGTAGTAGGTGCAGGTAAAGCTATAGTAGAAGGTGCAGTAGAAACAGCAAGTATTCCCGGGGATCTACTTACAGGTAAACGTAGTCCTACAGATGTACAGATGGGAGATGCTTTTGATATTGCTGGCGGTGCTTCTGTAGGAGCTGGCTTACAAACCCTTCCTGATAATGCTGTTGGAAGTATGGTAGGTGCTTTCAGACGTAAAGAAAAACCTTATGTTGAAAAATCTATTGGTATTAATCTTAACTTAGATAAAACTCTATCTTTAAAAGATGCGTTTGGTGAAGAAGGTGTAGAAAATTTTTATGCTATTAAAAATCCTGCACGTTCTGGACGTTTTGCTTTTGCCAATAAAATTTTTGACGGTGTAAACATAGGAGATTTTTTAGAAAATGTGTACTCAAAGTTAGACACTAAAAAACTTTCTGAACCCCGTGTTTACAGTAAATTTTTATCTTCTTCAGGAGAAGATATAATCAAAGAGTATTCTGATAAATTAGTTTTTGATTCTTTAGAAAATATTATAGCTAAAGGTTCTTATTATCCAGACAATTTTTCTGAAGTTTTACCAGACAATATTTCTGACGCTTTATCTGATAACTTTATAAAACTAGTAGATAATCTTCGTAATCAACAGTTTAATCTTGATGAAAGGGCTAAGTTTAAAAATCTTAGACCTTATGATATATCCCCTGTTAAAGATAATATCTTTGTACCAACAGAAACAGAACTAGCATTTCCTTCCCCTCGTTTAGAGCAAAAGACAGATACTTCTTTTTCTTACCCAACACAAACTATAAATCTTAGTGGTCCTATCAGCTCCTATGTAGAGACAATGAATATACCTAAAAAAGGTATAACAGCTAATAACTTTTTAAAAGAAATACGAAATAATTTAAATGTTCCAGTAAGAGTTTTTCCAGATAGTTTTGTTGATAGTAGTAAAAGATACACCAGAGAAGAACTTCTTGACCTTGTTGAACAAAAAGAATTTAAAGTAAAAGCACAAGAACAAGAGATGTACCAAGGTACACAAAGACAGAATGAAGCTGGCTTTACATATGGGGATGAACAAGAATATTTCTTTATGAACATTGCAGCTACTACAGGTGCAGGTAAGATTACTCCAAGAAGACAACATTCATCTAGAGATGACATAGGGCATGTTCGTGGTTCTATTATTACTCCTAATGTAAACTCTCCGTATTCAAATTCAGGGGCAATAACAGAGTTTAATAATGTTACAGAAAATAAACCTTTTCTATTAGCAGAAGAATTTCAATCTGATCTGTACCAAAAAGGATACAAAAAAACTAATCCTAAGTTTATGCAAGAAGCAGTTAAACGTTACTATGGTGGAGTTTCTAAAAAAGTTCAAAAAGTTATTGAAGACAGTTCTCTTGCAGCAAATAAAATAAATCTTCCTGCTGTTAATGATTATGGTTATATTAGAAATAATACAATGATTATCACTGACGAAGCCATAGAAAGAACTATGAAGGATGCTACAGAGCGTGGCTATATTGGTGGTGACACTTTTGATAGTATTAGTTTTTCTGTTGATAGATTAAAAGGTGTAGAGACAGATGAAGTTTTTAAACCTGCGTATTTAGACCCATTAAGAATAGAAAACACTGTAAGGATGCTTGCTGAAAAAGGTGTTAGTATTAACCTACCAGAAACAGAAGTTTTTAGAGGAGAGATGTTTGTTCCTCCATCAATAGACGTAGAAACTATTTTTAAGGTTGATCCCCTATCTTTGTCTAACTCTTCTTTTATTGCAGATCAATCAACCTTTTTAGACTCTAATCCACAGGTTTTATCCAGAGTGCAAAGTATGAACCCTGATACAGCAGAAATATTTAACACTACTACTATAGGCGAATTAAATGCTGCGACACAAGAATGGTTAGAGTCATTAGGTAGGTCTGCGCAAAGTCAGGGTATAGAAAAAACTATGAAGGCAGCAATAGGTGAAACTAATGCAGAAAGAATGGGTAGGGGAGATTTTATAAGTGCTGATGATATTGGAGGTAGAACTAGTGGAGATATTGGCGACCCCGGCACTATCTCTGAGGTTGCAGAAAATCTTGTTCGTAAAAAATTAGGCCTCAGTTTAAATGACGAGAGTGGATATCCTGATGATATTAATAGTTATTTTAAACTTGTAAATGCTTACAGTGATTTAATATATCAACAAATATCTTTTCCCAACGACACCGTTAATGTTTTGGGTAAATTAAGTGCAACAAAAAAGACTGACGACAAACAAATTAAAAAACTAGAAGACTACATAACAAAAACTACTCAGGGTATTCTTGATTATAGAACTAAAATTGTAGATCAAGAAAACGAAATGGATAAACATTTTGAAAAATTTGTAGATAAACTTGATGGAACGGAAGTTACATCTGAACAAGCTAAAGGTTTGCTTAGGGCTGCTTATACAGACTTAAAAAGAAATACAAACGACTTCCAAGGTTTAGATGCAGTAACACCTCCTATTAATAAAGTTAAAAGTGTAACAGATGAGATGCTTAAAATTTTAATAGTTAAAGCTGCAACATCTGGTGTAGACAAAATTGTTATTCCTCCAACAGATCGTATTGCTGCAATAAGATTTAGGGATCACCGTGCTTCCCCAGAAAAGTTTACACAACTTTACGATGAAGGAATTCCAGCCAGTATTCAAGAACTTAAACAAAATTATCCTGAAGTAATAGTAACTCGTGATGTAAAAATGCCTTATGATAATAGTATGTATCCTCCGGGATATAATGATATTCCAAGTAATCAAGGTACTGTAATAGACCTAGAAGCATTCTTTAAAAAATATGACGTGTCTCCTGATGGATCAGTAAGACAGTTTGCCCAAGGAGGGGTAGCAATGAAAGACCAAATGGAAATGAGCTTTGCAATAGGTGGTGTTGCAGAGACAGTAGACCCAGTGTCAGGTAATGATGTACCCCCCGGCTCTTTACCTGAAGAAGTACGTGATGATATCCCTGCACGTTTATCCGAAGGTGAGTATGTTGTACCTGCTGATGTTGTACGTTACTACGGTGTAAAATTCTTTGAGGATTTACGTACTCAAGCAAAAATGGGCTTGCAACAGATGGATGCTGATGGTAGAATAGGCGGTGAGCCTATGGAGCCACAACAAGCAGAGCTTAGTGATGATGACTTAAATAGTATTATTGAACAGGCAATGCAACAAGAACAGCCTATGATGGCTAATGAAGGTGGTGTTGTAGGTTACTATAGTGGCGGTGGTAATTTTGATTACTTAGGCGGAAGTATTTTTGGACCACAAAAAAAAGCTACAGATACAACTGCAGCTAATCAATTTTATGATCCTGATGTAGGTGGTTATAAACCAACAACAGGTCCGTATGGCCCAGACCCTCAAGCAGCACCTGTAGTAGCAGCCGCTAGAGTTGCAGATCCTGTATGCCCTACAGGATTTAGATACGACAGAAACCAAGGTAGGTGTGTACCTAAAAGTGAGGGTCCAGATGTTGTAAATCAAACAGTTAATACAGGCGGAATTAAATTTGGAAAAGACTTTGGAAAAAGTGTAGATTGGAATGATGCTACTGCAGTACAAGAGTTTGCCCTTGGTACTCCCGGAGATAGTACTAAAAGTGGATTAAACACCCCGTTTAAACCTTTTGGTTTAGATAAAAAATCTCAAAACCAATTAGCAGGTGCAGCTCTTTTAGTAGGGGGAGTAAACCCTGTTTCATTACTTGCAGGTGCTGCAACAAGAATATATCAAAATGTAGACGCAACAAAAGACTTAGCAGGTTTAAGAGCTTCTGAAATAATTGCGTATGCAAAAGGTCATAATGAAGTTGGCGGTAAAATTAATAAAGCAATAGGTCAGTATGTAGAGCAAGCTGGAAAAGGTTATTCTAATAAATCAGGGTTACTTAAAAATATTGTTGGTACTGGATACAACTATGCTTCAGAAGTTTTAGGTGTTAAAAAAGAAGACCTTAAAAACTTTATGTCTATTGTTGATAACACTAACTCAACAGAAACAGAAGTGGCAGAAGCCCAAAGAGCTTTACAGAAAAAAATGACCCAAACCGCAGAACTTGTAGTTCAGTCTAGCAAACAAGAAGATAAAAGAAAACAAGAAAAAATAACAGCAGCACAACAAGCAGTTCTTACAGCACAAAAAACTCCAATACAATCAGGCAGACTAGAAAAAATGCTAGGTGTTCCTAGCCAAGGTCGTCCAGCAAGAGATAGTGAAGGTAATGATCTTTCAGGTCTTGATCCAACAGATTTAAACTGGGAAGAAGTAAGACAGTTAAGAAGTCATGATAGTGCAGCTAATAGACAAAAACTTGCTGAGTGGGAAGCTGCTAGTGGTAAAGATGGTTCTTCTGGCGCACAAGCAGGATCAGGGGGATGTTTCTTAACCACTGCTATAGTAGAGCATAGAGGTGAAGCTGATGATGGACCTACTTTAACAAAGCTGCGTAACTTCAGAGATACTTATTTAGTAGACTATCCAGAAGAAGTGAAGAAGTACTACCAAGTTGCACCTAAGATTGTTGCAGCTATACCAAAAGATAATCCTACATGGGATTGGGTAGGTAAACAAATTGACTCTGCTATTGAGCATATTGATAATAACATGCTGGATAAAGCCCATGAAACTTATAAGAGTATGGTGCTAGAGTTAGAAACAAATTGGTTAAAGAAAGCGTAGACTATGGAAAAAGATGCTCACAGTCAATATCTTGAAGATGTAAAAAACCGTGTAATAAATCTTTCTGAAGAAGAAAAATCAATGCTTATGCAATTTAGACAAACACCGGAAGGAACTTTAGTTGCCAGAATAGTTGGTCCTGATGTTGCTGGAATAGGGGGTGTTCAAGTAGATCAATTTGCACAGGCTGATAATGTAAAAAACAAAATGCCTATGCCACAAGGCTTAGGTGCAAGACCACAACGATAAGGCTACCCAGCTACTGCTGGCCCCAACATAAGGAAACAATATGCCTGAACTACAAACTATGGAAACACCAAAGACTGCAGGGTTCGTAAACCCTAATCACAATAACCGTAATCGTAAACGGATTGAAGAAGACGAAAAGGAAATGCAAGAACTTGAGGGTAAGACCCAAGAGGAAGAAGAAGTAGCAGTAGAGGCTACTGAAAAAGAACCAGAAGTTGAGGACAAGAACCTTAGCCGTGAAGAAAAATCTTTTAAAAAACGTTACGGTGATGTACGGCGTCACATGCAACAAAAAGAAAAAGACTGGGAAGAAAAGTTTGCTGCACTAGAAGCTCGTCTAGGTCAGGAAAACATTCGGCCTCCTAAGTCAGATGAAGACATTGAGACATGGGCTGCAGAGTACCCTGATGTAGCAAGCATTGTAGAAACTATTGCTGCTAAGAAAGCTCAAGAAATGTTTAACAAAGCAGAAGATCGTCTGCAAAGACTAGATGCTAAAGAAGCTGAAATGTCACGATCATCTGCAGAGCAAGATATACGTAAGGCTCACCCTGACTTTGATAAACTACGTGAAGCAGATGAGTTTCATGATTGGGTTGATGATCAACCTAAGTGGGTACAAGATGCTCTCTATGAAAACTCAGATGATGCAGCTTCAGTAATTCGTGTCATTGATCTATACAAAGTAGACAATGGTATGACAAAGAGTGACTATGCAGCAAAACGTAAAGCTGCTGCTGGTACTGTTAAGAAAGCTTCCAAAGCATCTGTTGATGCAGAGGACACATCTGGCTCATTCAAAGAGTCTGATATTGCTCGTATGTCTGCACAAGAATACGAGAAACAAGAAGAAGCAATAACTAAAGCAATACAATCAGGTAAATTTATTTACGATTTATCTGGTAATGCACGATAATATATACTTGACAAATAAAAATTTGTTAGTATAACTAGGGATTAGTATTCAGAAGCCACCATTAGGTCTACCTTCTGTACTAATCCCCTCATTAAAGCTCAAACAAACTAACTAAGACTACCTGTATTAAGTATAGGCCCGTTTACTCTAAACCGTAAAATTGATCATTTTACTTTAGACCGTAAATGCACCCTAGAAAACAATCAGCCTCTTCAGATAATGTTTAGCTCAACAAAGCCTAAACTTTATAGGAGGACTTATTATGGCTTTTACAACCGCAACAGGTTATGGGAATCTACCTAATGGTAATTTTAGCCCCGTAATCTATTCGAAAAAAGTACAGCTTGCTTTCCGCAAGAGTACTGTTTGTGGTGATATCACAAACTCTGACTACATGGGTGAAATTTCTGCCCAAGGTGATACTGTTAAAATTATTAAAGAACCAGAAATTTCTGTTTCGCAGTATGCACGTGGTACAAGTGTTACAGCACAAGACCTTGAAGACGAAGACTTCTCTCTTACTATTGATAAAGCTAATTATTTTGCTTTCAAAATGGATGACATTGAAGAGGCTCACAGCCACGTCAACTTTATGGACCTTGCAACTAATCGTGCTGCATACCGTCTTGCTGACAATCATGACCAAGAAGTTCTTGGCTACATGGCTGGTTATGCTCAGTCTGCTAATCACAGTGCTGCAGGCGCATTAAATACCACTGTTAATGGTACTAAGGCAGTATCAACTGCTGGTTCTAACGAACTGCTTTCCTCTATGCAACTGCATAAGGATGACTTTGGCAACATTACTACAAGCTCTGCAGGAACACACTCTATTCCTCTGGCTGCACGTTTGCCCGGTGCTACTGCACTTCCAACTGCTACGGCTTCACCAGCAATGGTTGTTGCTCGTATGGCTCGTTTGCTTGATCAACAGCAAGTTGACAAACAAGGCCGCTGGATTGTAGTTGATCCAGTATTCATGGAAATTCTTGCTGATGAAGATTCACGCTTCATGAATGCAGACTTCGGTGAATCAGGTGGACTGCGTAATGGTTTGACTATTAGCAACTTCCACGGCTTCCGTGTGTACTCATCGTCTAACTTACCTTCTGTAGGTACTGGACCGGGTACTTCAGGTACTGCTAACCAACTGACTAACTTCGGTGTTATCGTAGCTGGTCATGATTCTGCTGTAGCAACAGCCGAGCAGATCAACAAGACAGAATCATATCGTGACCCTGACAGCTTTGCTGACATTGTTCGTGGTATGCATCTATACGGTCGTAAGATTCTTCGTCCTGAAGCAATCGTTACAGCCCGTTATAACGCAGCTTAAGGGAGTAATATAATATGGCTACTTATGACATGACTTCCAGTGATACTGCTGGCGTTGGGGCAAATGTTCTTGCTGTTCCAACTACTGTTGGTAACACTGTACGGACCATTGAAGCAATCTTAGATATTGATGCAATGGTTGCCGCTGGTTACTCTGGCGCAAACGGGGATATCTTTCAACTTCTAGAAATCCCTGCTGAATCAGTTATTGTTGCTGCTGGTGCAGAAATCATGAAGCCTTTTACAGCTTCTTGTACTGCAGATATTGACTTCGCTGGTGGCGATGACATTATTGACGGTGCTGACTTGACTGCTGCTGCCGGTACATACCTTGCAAAAGGTACTAACGGTGAAGCTAACGTTGTCAATACAGGCGCAGCTTCTACGTTTGCTGCTGCTGCTTTGGCATGTGTTGGTGCTGCTGATACCATTGACGTTCTTGTTGCTGGTGCTGCACCTGCTACTGGACGCCTTCGGGTATATGCAGTAGTTGCAGATGTTTCGGCTGCAAAAACTGAGGCTGCTGTTGCTCAACGTGACCTCATTTAATAAACCTATATACTTTGGGGCTGGCTATATGCTGGCCCCATTGGTG
>Ga0181420_1000449_pt1 | contig 16516 bp, 17 predicted proteins | sample 43SPOviralmetaG_FD_130145 | JGI IMG/M metagenome (GOLD analysis project Ga0181420, IMG submission 130145) | Marine viral communities from the oligotrophic San Pedro Time Series (SPOT) site, San Pedro Channel, CA, USA - 43 SPOT_SRF_2013-05-22 | ecosystem: Environmental > Aquatic > Marine > Strait... | reverse complement strand
TTATTTTTTTCTTTTTTTTCTTTTTAGGTATTCTAAAAGCATATGGTGTCATATAAGCACCAGCTGCTCCTGACATTGATGTTTCATCTACAGGTGTAGCTTTAGTTTCACCTTGAGCTTTTTCTAAAAATGCTCTAGCTTGTTTTATAAATGCATTCTTTTGAATACCTTCTTGTTCTTTTTCTGCTACTGCATCCCAAGCATCTAATATAAAATCAGCAAATCCTGATACCGTAGTAATTGCATTATTTGCTTTAGTTTTAGTTATATTAGGTAATTCAACATCAACATTTTGTGCTGCTTCACCAATCCTAGTCATTCTTTTATATTCTTCTGGGTATTCTTTTCTAAGATGTGTTCTTGTTTTATTTCTTAATTTACGAGCTTCTTCATATATGTCTCTAAATACTTTATCATCTTTAGTTTTTACATAAACTCTTTTAGCTACATTAACTAAATCATCCATTTCATCATATAACTTATCAAACCCAGGCAATTGTGTAATCTTCCAACTAATAGCTCCTGTTGTATCATCTATATTAGTTATAGTTGATTTAGATTGACCATCATCACTGAAAGTAACTTGACCTACTTGGAATTTTTCTCCATCTTTACGTTCAAGTTCTTTTGCTGCTGCTTCGGGTGAAGCAGTTTTAGACATTTCGCTAAGTTTATATTTGTACCCCATTTGCTACTTTTATTTCTTTTACTAGTTCGTAATATTGTAACAAATCAACTAAATTATCATTATCTACCTTATCAGTTTTATTTAATTCAGTTAATAATTTAGCTACTTCTGTTATTTTAATTTTAGTAGCTTTATCTTTTATGTTATTTGCAATTTCAGATAATGTATTTTTTAATATACTTACTTTTTCATTATAAAAGTTTCTCAATGATGGAGTTGAATCAACTGAATGTATAAATTCTTTAAGTATTTCTTTTTGTTCTATACTTAAATTATCATACTTATCATTAAATTTTTCTAATAATATTCTATAAGTTAAAGTTCTTAAATCTTTATCATATCCTGAAAATTCATTAATTACCTCATCTTTGGCTGGTTTTGATACTTCTGATTTTGTTAGAAATTCTAATAATGTTATTTTATTATTATTTATTTGATCTAAATCTGTAATTTCTTTTGCATTATAACTTTCTATTAAGTTATAAACAGAAGCTATCTCTTTATAATTTTTTATTTTAGAACCAAAGAAAGATTCTAAATTATAATGTTTTTTAATTTCTTGAATTAATTGATATTTATTTCTTTTTAAAGAACTTCTATTGAATTTTTTAGAATTTTCAAGTAATGTTGAGATTAATGAATTAGCCTGACCTTCAGATATAACCTTAGACTTTAATACAGATTCATATAATTTATACTCACGTCCTAGTTGAGTTTTAACAAAGTATTCTTTAAGAATATCTATTGCTGGTGAATCGGTTCCTTTTAAAGTATCTGCTGTAATTTGTCTTACTAGTAATTCGAATAATATACCAGTATTTTTAAATTTTGAATGTTTTATTTTCATCAAAAATATATTTATTTATAAATATTAGCTTTTTAGTTGAGATTCATCAAGTAACGAAGATGTATTTTCATCCTCTTCAAAGATTAATTTCTTTTTGTTAAGGGATTTAAATATTTCTTTATTTTTTAAATACGTTACATGAGCGCTTTCACTTTCTCCTAAACTTGGTCTTCCATCACCATCATTTTTATCTGTATCTTTCATACGTTTAGTACCTAATGGGTCTTTACCAAAATTATTTTCTTGTTTACCTCTATTAGTAATACTATCAACTGGTCTTCCTAATTGAGCGTCATCTTTATTATAACCTGGGGGTACATTTGCTGGGTCAGATTGCATTCTACCCATACCATATAATGAAGCTAAATCATGAGGTGTACCATATGATTTACCTGTAGTAACTGGGTCATTACCTTCTGCTTTAATTTGTTCTATTCTAAACTTACGTTTAGCATCCTCTCTAGCTAATTCTCTCATTTCATCATACTGATCTTCACTAAAGTGGAATACATTATGATAAATCCAATCAGATGATACTAAACCTTGTTCTAATAATGAACCTGCTAATTCTGTTTTTGATTTTAATAATTCAATTTTTTCTTGGTCATATATAATTGATGGAGTAGTCATTGACAATTCAAAATTAGTCAATGTTTCATCTGTATAACCTTGAGTATATAAATGTACTAATGCTATTTTATTAAATTCAGATAAAATAATTCTTTGTATTCTATCAATTGTACGAGCAAACCTAATATCCTCAGCAGCTAATGTAGCTTTACCTTCTGTGTTTTCATCATATCCTAAAAATGCTTTAGGTATTTTAAGTGCTGCAAATAATTTATCTCTTAAATATTCTACATCTTGGATACCATCATATGATAAACCTGGTGTTGTATCAATTTTAGTTGCATTATCATTACCTCTAACTGGTATGTAAAAATCTTCAAGCATGTTTTGCATGTTGTACTTCAGGTTATATTCACCTGTTTTTTCATCCATCATAGGAGTACGTTTCATACTTGAAATAGTTTTTTGCATAAATGCTTCTACTTCATTTGGAGGAATAGCTCCAACATTTACATAAAATATTCTTTTTTCTGGGGCACGAGCAATTCTATGAATTAACATCGCATCTTCCATTAATGTATATTGTTTAAATAATTTTCTAGCTGGTTCGATATAAGCTCTACCATAAGGAAGATAATTAACATCAGCTACAAATCTAAAGTGAGCCATTTCATAATTATCAAATACTATACCTCCTCTATCATCATCAACATTTTGATTAGGTACATTATAGTAACCATAAGAACCACCTGCAAATCCATCTGGGTTCCATCTAAATCTTACTTCTGATGGGTTTTCAGAATTTTGGCCTTCCATTCTTTCAATGTGGTATGCAGTGTAAGGTATAACATTATAAACACCAAATTTTTCTGATATTTCCATTTTAAGGAAAAAATCACCATATTTACACATTTGTCTAATCCACATCCAAGCATTAAACTCAACGTTTAATACATCATAAAATAAGTTATAAAGAATTTTTTGTATATCTTCATTTGAACTTCTAATTTGAAGTACTTCTCCCATATCATTTTTAAGAGTAGATTCATCAGCTAAAATATCTAATGCCGAAGCTATAATAGCATCTTGATCCATTATATCGTATTCAGAGTATAATTGAGGTCTTAAATAATTGTAATTTAAATTAAATTGTGCTCCATATAAAGAGGAAGGAGCTGTAGAATATACTCTATTGAATCTATCAACTAAAGCATTAGTTTCATACTCACCACTAGATTGGATGTGTCCTGAATCTATTGTTTTGATTTGATCACCTCCTACATTTCGTATTACTACATCAGTTGAAAATAATCTTCTTAATCTTGAAAATACACTAGTATTTGCCATGTTTATATATTATTATTGTTATAAATATTATTATAATAACCAATCAATGTTTTCTTTACCATTATTTGTGTCTATTTGGTATGGATTTTTAACGTTTTGATTATTACCATAACTGCCTTGATATGCTGTTCTGTTAACTTGCATATTTTCCAGCGATTGTCTTGTGAGATCTATACCTCTTTGTCTAAATTTAAGGGCAGTATCTCGGATATACATAGCAATACTAAAAGCCATAACTAAGTCATCATTGTACCCTGACTGAGCTTCTGGTCTTCCATTACGCCATATAAATGTTTTCATTTCTTCTATTAATCTTTTAGACTGTATCGTAACCCCTTTATCTCCAATATATTCTTGGAATTTACCTATCACCATAGGTCGTGTTCTTGATGACATAGTAAATCCAGGAACCATTTTTGTATGGTCTTGATATTTATCAAAATACGAATTAACATTGGCTTCTCCACTCTTTTGTGAATAGTAAAGATTTTGATATGCTCTATCAATTACTACCTGTATAGTAGCCCAACCAATATTAGCATTTTCTATTACTAACATTGCTTCATTATATTCTGTAGCTATACCAACTAATAAGTGTCCGTATTCTTTAGTACCAATTTGTCCTTTATATTCAGCTACTTGTACATTTGTTTCTGTGTCTATAACATGGAATGCAGAATAATCTTTACCATCGCCTCTTGATACATCAGCTACTACCATATAATTTCTTGAATAATCTGCTTGTTCCCAAACCCATAAGTTTTGGTCATTACCTCTTCTTTCTAGTGGATCTTTAATAAAAGATTTTTCATAATATTCTATATATTCTGGGTAAAATACTATATCACCTGATGTACTAAAATCACAATCACACTCTTGTGCCGCCATTCTAGGATCACCTAATAATTCATCTTGTCTTTTTCTCCAAGCTTCATCTCTTTCTGGGTGTACAAACCATGGTAATTTTATAGGTAAAAAGTCATTTTCTGCTGCCTCCGCTCGAGTCCAGGTTTGATGAAACCAATTACCTGTACCATAAGGTGTAGATAAAGCAATACAACCACCACCTGTAGCTAGTGTTTGTTGAGCTGATGCCCAAATTTCTCCAATATTTTCAATGAATGCTGCCTCATCAATTAATAGTAATGATACTGCTTCTGATCTACCTGCATCACTTGAAGCTGATGTAGCTTTAATTTGAGAACCATTTTCAAGTCGTAGGTTTAATTTATTATTTTCAGCTGCTTTAATTTTAATCCATGAAGGTAAATTTTCATACATAAATTTTACCTTTGTAACCATGTTTTTAGCTGTTTCTTGTTTTGTTGCAATACAAAGAATATTTTTATCCTTATGGAATGTCATTAGCCATAAAGAATAACCTGCAGATAAGGTAGATAAACCTAATTGTCTAGATTTTAATACTATTGAATATGGATTATCCTGGAATAACGACAATACCTTTTCTTGGAATGGGAATAAATTGAATTGTATACGGCCCCTTTGTGGGTGTTGTATATAACAATATTTACGCATAAAATGCACTGGATCTTTGGCGCATTTTAAATATTCTGATCGTATTACTTTTTTTATATCTTGACCCATATTATTTAGCTAATAACAAAACTATTCCTCCAACTAATACAGCTCCTCCTCCAAGTTGAAATAGTTTAGTTTTTGCTTTTTGTTTTTTTAAATCAGTTTGTAGTTTTAAAGACAGCTCTTGTGATAAAGCTAGTTGATTTGTTCTGGTAAGCATTAAGGATTCAAAATTTATAACACTTTTATTTAAATTTAGTATAACACTATCTTTAAAAACTATTTTTGTTTCTAATAAGTTTAATTTTTTACTTAATAAACTTAATTCTTCTTTAGCACCGTCACCAGTTATTAAATCTTTAATTACGAGTTTCGCTATTGGTTTTTTTAATTGAATCGATTTGTTTATATCGTTCTGTGAAAAACCTTGTAAGCTCATCGTCATTAAAATTATCAACGGAATTAACTTTTTCATTTACTTTATATTTTAAAGTGACAATCTTTTTATCTTGTTGACCAATTTCTAGGTCTAATTTTACAATTTCTTGATTTAAAGTATCTATTTTAAATACTAAATCATCATTTATATGATGCAATGAATCAACTTTTGCTTCTAAAGCATCGATTTTAATATTATAATCTTCAACATATTTTTCATCCCCTAAAAATACAAAATAAATTAATGTACTTAGTAGAATAAAAATTATACTATAAGTAATTAATCTTTCTTTAGACAACATCTTTTTCTAATTTTGCAACTAGTGATTCTAACTCTTTCTTTTGTGGAGTTTTAACTCTTAAAATATCTTTAATTCTTTCTTTTTCTGCTTCGTCACCTGAACTATATTTACGAGCTAATGACTTCATTTCAGTCTCTATATTTTTTAATGCTTTAACTGCTAAATCTAATTTTTTAAATTTACCTCTAGCACCTTTAGCTGCTTTAATTGCTTTAGCATCATCATCGTCTGCATCTATATCTTCGTTCATATCGTAGTCACGGATTTGTTTTGTAACTTTATATAAACGGTCTTCTAATTTATTCAGTTCATTACCATATCTATCTGCAATTGCCCCACCTTCTGGTTCTGCTTCTTGCTCCATATCTCTGTATAATTGAGCTATTTCATCTTCTAAATCAGCTTTTATACCTCTTAAAGTTAAAACTTCATCAAAGTCAATTTTTTCAGTTAAAGTTTCAATTATATTTTCTTTTATAAACGATTTTAATTCAGATTTTCTCATTATAGTTAGATTTTATTATAAATATGTTAAGAATTAATAACATTTAATATTTGTTCAATTCGCTCTTCTGTAGTGCCTTTTATAGTTTCTACATTTTTCATCATGTATGCATATTTTCTAATAAAACTTGTAATAGTAAAATCTATAACATCTCTATAGTGTTCATCTGTTTCACGTACACCATTATCTTCAATAGGCAAGCCATCAGGAGAAATATAAAAAATATAATCATATTCTCTAATAAATTCTTTCGCATATTCTACAAATTTATCTTTATCTTGGTAAGGTATAGATTTAGCATTTTGTGTAAATGACATTACATCTATTATTGTTCTATCAGTAATAATATTATCATGCATTAATTCAGCACAACGTTCAGCTAAAAATACTGTTTGGCCTTTTAAAGTTGAATCAGTATTTAATGGAATACCTAAATCATTTAAATATTTACTACGTTCTGTAGCAAAATTATAATGTTGAAATTCCTCTGTATTTTTTAATGCTTTTACTAATGTAGTTTTTCCTACACTCATTGTACCACATAAACCTATTTTCATAATTAATTTCTATGTGTAGTTCCTTTTGGAGCAGGTTGTTTATACCATGGTAATCCTGTTCTATTTCTAACTACTTCTTTAAATTCACTTTCACTATATTTTATTCCATAAAGATAATATTCTCTTTTTTTCTCATTACCCCCTGGTATTAATGCTGGTCCTTCCCAATTATGAAATTTATTATCCCAAATATAAGCTATTGTACCATCCGCCTTTTTTAATCTTTGACCACTAGGCCACTCATTGTCTTTATTTTTCATACTCCAATATACGTAATTTATTTTACTCCTCCAAGATTTTTTCAGCAACTAGTGTACCATGGGCCCCTGATACTGAAATACCCCTTGCTGACAACGCATCACCAACAAAATGCACATTAGGATATTTAGTTAATGATAAATCAGAATAATTAACTAGTGGTTCAGGAGCTAGGTATTTTACCTCAGGCACATAGATTCCCCAATCATCTTTTAATGTGGGAAATACTAATTTCATATCATTGATAAAATCTTCAATATATTTATAATATCCTTGAAACGCATCTTTAACAACATCTAAATTTTCTATTTTAGTTGATGATACATTTACTCCTTCTGATGTTGTAGATGGTTCTCTACTTGGGCTATAAAATAATCCTGTGCTATTTTTTTGTACTTTACCTACTAATTCTCTTGCCCATTTAAATGGTTCTTTAATACCTTGTACTTCCATTAATATACCAAAATTAGTCATATTATTTCTAAAAGCTTCATCTTTTTTAGCGTGACCATTATAACTGTGGTCTCCATATGTTTCTTCTACTGCTACATATGCTGCATTATTATTTGTACAAAATGATCTTAATGATACACCTTCGTTATCAAATTTTCTATATAATTTAAAATCATAAGCAACATCAATTAACTTTTGAAAGTGACTTTGTGGTGCTTCAAATCTAACACCTACTTGAGCTGGTTTTTCTTCTGTTGGTAAATCATATTTTTTCATTATATCTGAAGTAAAATCAATACCTGATTTACCTACACCAAATATTAATCTATCATAATTTAACCATAATTCACCTAAATCATTTTTAGCTTGAACTAATGTATCTTCAAAATCAATATCACTAACTTTAGTTTCCCAGTGAAATTCTACACCTTTATTAACTAAATAATCATACCAACTTTTACCTATTTCATGTAAATAATCAGTACCAATATGCCATACTGGAAATAATCTTAAACCAAAATATGGTTTAATAAAATCTGGTTCTTTATCTGGTGATGATAATATTATTTGTTCTGGGTGGGGGTGAAATCTAGTAAAATTATCTACTACTTGCTTCATTAGCTCCATTGCTTTCTCATCACCTACATATTTAGATAATTGTCCACCAATTTGGGTAGAATAAGTTAATTTTCCATCTGACCATCCACCTGCACCCAAGTATCCTGTCATTACCTCTTCATATGGTCTTAAATATGGATCTTGCCCCATATCAATAATAGTGATTTGACCATCAAAATTATTATCAACCAATTTAGTAGCCGCATTTACTCCTGCTACTCCTGCTCCAATAATTACTACGTTTTTACTCATTTATAATTTTAATTTTAACGCCACAATATACGAAAAAAAAGCTGTGGCTCCAAATAATGGGCCACAGCTCCTATAAATTTTTTAATAAAATCGACTGGCTATGAATCAGTCTATATGTTTAGCAAGTACAACAGTTGCACTCACAAGATACTCCACAATTACACATTTTACAATTACATTTCATCATTGTTATCTATTTATTTTTATTTTTGTTTTTCTGCGTTGATTTTTTGGAATAAATCACCAATATATTTTGCTAATACATCTGTAGTTCCTACTTCTTCTTCTGTTGCCTCTCCTTTGATAATAGCATCTCTAATAAAGTCTACTAATTCCTCTACTTTTTGAGGAACTCCTATTTTTTTCATAACAGCTTCCTCTGTTTTTCTAAAGTCTTCATTTATTTTGTCTTCAGCTAAATATTTTTTTAAATCGAAATTTTCCATATTAATTTATTTTTATTTTTAAATCGGTTGTACCTTTATGTATCCTATGGACACGGTGTTTTGTTATAAATATATTATCTCCTTCAAATAACGCAAAGGGTAATTCATTATCAAACTGCATATGCCAACCTTTACCTTCTAATATTTCAATATTCCTATCTTCATCATCTTTATGCCAAACTAATTCTAGTTTTTTAACATCTTTTGAAAAACTTCTTATGTTAGAACTATCTTTATAGGGTTGCATTATTTTTTTTTAAATTCTGCTTTTTTAGTATTTTTAACAAACTGTTTGCCTTTTTTACTACCTTTAACTTTTTTAGCTACTGAAGCTTTTCTTTCTGCTTGAGATAAAGATTGTGCTTTTTTTCTAGGTAAACATCTTGTTGTTGCTTTACCTTTTTTCATTGTGCCACAAGGGCCAGTTATATTACCTGAGGTATTAATTCTTACCCAATCTTCTTTTTTAAACCAATCTCTTAATGATTCATCAACCCATTGAACTTCATCTACTTTTTCGTAAGCAGAACCAAAGGGTGCAGATTTACCTTTATGTTTTTTTTGAGATTTAGGATCTATATTTTCCTCAAGAGCATTAAGATATTTACTTATTCTTCTTATAGCGTAATCATCGCCATAATTACCTGCCATCCAATTATTATGGATATAATAAATTACATCTTTAAATCTTTCTTTATTTAGTCTAGGTCCTGATTTTATTAATGCTTCTATTTCTGGATCGAATCCATCATCTAATTCATCAAATGCTTCATTTAAATCATATGAAGCAATTTGTTTATTGATTTTATATAATTTATCTTCTAATCTATTAAGCTCAGATCCATATCTATCAGCTATTTCACCACCTTCTGGTTCAGCTTCTTGTTCCATGTCTCTATATAATTGATCAATTCTATCTTCTAAATCTGCTTTATCAGCTCTTAAATCTAATACTTGATCAAAAGAAACTCCTTCTTTTAATTCTGGATGGAATAATACATTTACTTCTACAGCATCTTTTTTAATAGATTCACCATCAACCTCTACTTCAGCTGGGTAGACTTTAACATCATCACCATACCAATATTTTATTTTATAGCCACCACTTTTTTCTAGTGTTACTAATAATCCTCTTTTATAATCTTTTTCTTCTGCTTGTAATATAACTTCCTTACCTCTAGGTAAAACTAAAGCTGCTCCAGGAACTAAATTATTGTCTTTTTCTTCTGCTTCATTTAATGGTTCTTTATTTTCCACTAAAAGTTCACCTAATACTTCAATTTTACCCATAAGCTCTTGAAAAGCTACAGGTTCAATATTCATACCGTCTTTAGTTTTTTCATATAATTCTTCTAAAAATCCTTTATAATCTTCAGCAAATTCATCTTTATTAAAATTACCATCGGATGCTTTTTTATAATAAGGTGCTTTAACTTTAAAATGGTGATAAGTTAACATTGAATTGCCACCTTTTTCTTTAGCATTATCAGCTATTGTTCCTGCGCCTTCCCCTCTACCTTCAGCAAAAGATTCCATTTTTTCTATAGGAATATCTTCTTTAACTAATTTACTTAAATATTTAGCTTGGCCCGCATGTCCCTTAGAAGACTTTTTTAGAGACTTAACCATATCTTTTATTTGTTTAGTCTCTTGTTTATTAAATACTGCTTCGTTAGTTTTTTTCTTTTTTTTACCACTCATTTGGCCCTTACATACTTTAACAGCACGACCAGATAAATAAGCAGATGATTTTTCACCAGCAGCCATTCTTCGTTTGCGATAAGCTTCACCTTTTTTACAAAGTTTTTCGTTAACTAATTTTTTAATTCTATCCATTACCAAAATGTATTCATGTTAGCACCTAAACCTAGCTGGCTAGCATATCTAGGTAGATTACAGGACCAATATCCTGCTTTTGTTCTATCTTTTTTATTTTTACAATTATGTCTTGCAGCAAATGCTTTACGTGCTTTAGGATTTCTAATTTTAGCTCTTAAACCACCGGACCCAAATGATACTTTTTTAACTTTTTTAGTTTTTGGGTTACGTACATAAACATAATATGCTTTAGAACCACCTCTTTTAGGTTTTCCTATTGGTGGATCTTTTTTTGCTTTTTTCTTTTTCTTTTTAGCTTCAGCTAATTGACTTCTTAAAAGTGGTTTCCAATTAACCATTATTTGAGCTACTCCCCTTATAAAATCAGGATTATTTAGATCGCCTTTAAATTTACCAAATAATGCTCTTACATCTTCTTTAAATTGAGATACTTTTCCTTTTATCCTAAGAGATACTTCAGGTTCCTCTTCATATTCCCCATCAAATTCGTCTGATTTTATAAAACCACTGTAAGCTTCTTCTAAATCCATTTGTTCTGATAACATAGGTAAATCTAAAGGTACAATTTCATTTTCATATAAATCAAATTCACCAATATGTGTTTTCATTAACCCTTCATCTTCCTCACATAAATCAAGTACACCTCTAGAATATAATTTTTTAGCTTCTTTAATCATAGATAAATGAGCATCAGAACCAATTCTGAATACATTTTCCATTAATGGTATATTATTATCAATATGGTATTGTAAATTTTCAGATACCAGTTTTTTAACCCTACCTTCCGTTAAGAGTGGGCCTCTTATTTTTGTCCCGCAAGTATTACATCCACATTTTTTACACATACTATGACATTATTTCGTTATACGATAATTCTCTTGCATTAGAAGAAAGATTAGCTTGTTTAGACGGAATTATTCTGTAGTCTAAACCTTGACTCATTCCTACGTGTTGCATTATAGCAAAAACAGGATCCATTTTATCTTTTTCTAAGTCTTCAAGTCCCTTATAAATATGTGAAGCTTTAGCTGTAATTACCCCATTATTTAAAGTAAAATCTTCAGCGCTCCAAGTTTTACTAACTACAACGGTTTTTGGATCTTCAGGACCAAAAACCCAATTTTCAATATCATCCTTAGGAAAATCAGGAATAATAACTTTTGTTACCCTATTACCTGTTTTAGGATCATACATTAAATATTTATTAGGATTATCTGGGTTTGGTTTTAGTTGTAAATCAGTTAAATTACCATTAATAGCGTCATTAACTAATTTATTTATAAAATCTTTATATTGTGTTGCTACTGAAGCCCATCTAAACCCACCATCTTGTTTCAATGATATATTAGCTCTTACATCATTACCCGATAATAATTGAGCATCTGATTTATCTCCTTTGCCTGCTCCTGTTTTTGATGAATCAAGAGCACTAGTAATATTTTCGTAGCTTAACGTATAGTCTGATGATGTTATAACAACAGTTGCTTCACCACCATTTTCTTCAATTAATTGATTTATATTAGATAAAAAATCAGATTCATTCATTTTACCAGCTCCTCCTGGTGGTTGACTACTTACAACAATATTAACTTTGCCAAATTCTTTTGTATCAAAAGTGTACATATTAAAAGAATTACTTGGGTTAGGAGATTTACGAGGTGGAGTAATTTTTATATCTAAAGTCTCATCACCTTCTTCATCAAATGCTTCTTGAAATAAATCAACAAAAAATTGAGTTTCTCTTTTACCTACAAGTCCTAATCTATTTGGTTTAGATTTACCCGCAAATAAATCATATTTTGAACCTAATTTGTCTATGATTTTTTTTACTGCTTTTATTGTGCCTGTTCTATTGTCTACTTCTTCTTTTAGATTAATACCTAAATCTTTAAATATTGATTCTAACAATAAAATATCTTTAGGATTATCCATATCCGGATACCCTTTATCGAATTTGTAAGAAAATTTAGTAAAAAATTTATCGAATATATTCATTATGCTTCTACATCAACATCAACATCTACTTCGTCTTCGACTTCTGGTGCTGAATCGGTTTCACTTTCTGCACCTTCAACCTCTGCTCCGCTTTCTGGACCATATTGTAATATTCGACTAATAGCTAAAGCTGCATATTCTTCTTCATCTAAATTGAGTAGGTAATATTTTTTACCTTCAACTTGTGCTATCCAGCTTCTTGGTGTAAATATAAGAATGAAATTTTGCCCATTTAATAGATTAATTCTAAAAGTTGAGGGGCGGGGTGCAATCCAATCAATTCCTTCTAAAAAGGAATCAAATTCATGAGTCATTAAACTAACTATAATATCTTTTAATTCCGGGAATTTTGTAAGCTCATCATAAGCAATAGCAGCATCATCAGCTTTAGATTGTTCTCCTCTAACTTGGAATACTAATGCACGTATTTTTTCTTTTAATTCTGATGCCGTCATTAGTCATTTTGTTTTGATAGATAAGCCGCTACAGCCATTTGTTTTTTCTTTTTATCAGATTTTCCTTTAAATTGTTTTGCATCTGATTTTTGAAAATCATCTACAAAATCTCCAACTTTTGCTTTTTTTCCAAGTATTTCGTACATATGTTCTGAAAAATCCATGTAACTAACTAAACCTGAGGGTAGTTTCATTTTTTGTTTTGATACTAATTTATCAGCTTTAGGTGCTTTAGCTAGTTTTTTTCTAACTACTTTTTCTTTAAGATTTTTTTCTAATTCATCTGCATATTCATCTCTACCACTTCTTCTTAAATAGTCTATATATCTTGGATCTTTTTCTTTAGGTCCATCATCTTGCTTATTTTTACCAAAATTATCTGCAAGCCAATTTAATGTTTTTTCTTCTGACCAATTCCAATTTTTCATTATATAGTCAACCATTTCTTGACCTTTAATTTCCTTGTTATTGTCTTCACCCATTACTTTTTCACCTGGGTCTCCTTCAAGATCTGCTCCTGATGGATCATTATCTTCTTTAACAAATTTAGCTTTAGCTTTTTTAAAGTCTCCTTTATATAATTGTTTTACAATTTTACGTCCTAATTCTTCTAATTGATCTAAATTTAATGTGTGTTCTTTTCCAAATCCAGCTAAATAACCTGCTCCTATAAGACCATAGTCAGCAGGATCGATTACATCATCTACTGATGCTTCATTAGTTAAAGATTTTACAATAAGTTCTCTGATTTTTTCTTTATTCATGCTTTCGACTTTAGCTTTAGCTTTTTTAGTAGCTATTCCATACATTACTTTTTCTGCGTCTTTACCGTATTTTTTAACTAGATTACGTTTATTATTTAATAAACCTTGAAGGACAGCTTCTCTTGATTCTAGTTCGTTTTCAGATAATTTACGCTCAAAAAGCATATTAATCAGAATTTCTCCCAACTACATATTCTCTAGTAAAGAAAGTAATTGTATTTCCAATTTGATCCGCTAATTTTTCATTTCCTAAAGCATCAGCAGCATCCATAGCAGCTTTTAAAGAATCTTGTACTATTTCTTCTTCTGGTGATAATCCAACTTGAACTTTTGCTTTAACACCTGGTCTTTCGATTTCAATATCATCAGCTCCAGCTTCTACTTCAACTTCATCTTCAACATCAATATCTACATCTACATCTTCTTCTGCTTCTGATAATGAACTTAAAATTTCAGTTCTAATTTTAGCTTTAAGTTCAGATACTTTCATTTTTTTTAATGCTCCTTCAATATCATCCTTAGCATCTTCAAATCCATCTTCATATCCTTCTTGTTCAGCATCTGTTCTAGCGTCTTCATTTACTAAACCTTCACCATATGCTGCTCTAATAGCACCACACACTTTTTTAGCACCTTCCATACCATATTTACCTTCATTATCATCTACGCATTGATCAAATGGGTAAGCACCTTCTTGAATTTTAGAATAAGCTTCTTGAACTGTTTCAGATAAAGATTCTTTTTTAGACTTTTCACCAACACCGTGTTCTTTTTTAAAGTATCCTTTTTCAACTTCCTCAACACCTTCTTTATTGACTTTATTTTTACCTTTCTTTTCAGCATCTCTTTTACCGAATTTTCCATAAGAATCATCTCTACGATCTTTCATAGATTGTTTCTTATCTTTTTCAGCACCTCTACGATCACCTAGAGATTCGTCTTCTCTATCATCGTAACCTTGCTTGTATTTTTTTTCAGAAACTTCTGCTTCCGTAATAAGGGTGTCTTCATTTTTAAAGAGACGTCCTTCTTTTAAATATTTTTTGTAGTCAAAGCTGTCCATTTTGTATATTTTTATTTATAAATATTAATTTCTTTTGTTAGAATTACCTCCTCGTGAAACACTACTACTCCTACTTACATTACTTGATGATCTTGTAGAAGACTTAACAGTATTAGACGACGGTCTATTATAAATACGAGAAGAATTACTATTATTAATATTGTTATTAATGTTATTGTTATTATTATTATTTTCAGGCCTATTATAAACTCTAATTGATCTACTATTATTATTAGTATTAGGGACATTATTAGGGTTAGTATAAACTCTAGGTTTTATATTAAAGTTATCTCTTATTTCATTAACAATATTATTAAGTACATTATTATTGTTTCTAGGTTTATTTCTATTAACAACAATTCTATTTTCTATATTACTATTAGTATTAATTCTATTAATTACATTATTAGAACCTCTTCTACCATTAATATGGGCTACATTATTATTATTCCTACTTGAATTCCAAGCTACATTATAACCTGAATTATTAAATGGACCATTCCACCAGCTAGAATATGAATAACCCCAATTATATGGTCTATTCCAATTATAAAATGGTGAATTCCAACTATTCCATCCATAATTGTATGGATAACTAAATGCCCAATCATTCCAAAATGAATGTCTATTCCAATAAACATCAAATGAATTATATGGGCGCCAGTAACTATAACGATAATTAGACATATACCAACTATAAGGTTGATTCATTGCATATGTAGCAAAATCATATCTAAATTGAAAATCAGTTCTTAATTTCCATCTTAATTGTCTATAACTTAATGTATCTATTTGTACATCAGCAGGTACTTCTAAAACTGTATCATAAATAGGGTCATGATTTAGAGTGCTCAATTGATAAGTTGCTGAGCATCCTGTTAATAATAATCCTAATAATAATATTATTAATTTCTTCACGTATTATATTATTTTTTCTGCTGTTACTTTTAAATTTGCAAGTTTCCATCCGCCACCATTACCGCATAAAGTACCATGACCACAATCACCACCACTATCTTTATACCATTTAGGATCATCATCACCAGGTGACCAATCACCATGATAAGAAGGTGTAAACCACCAACCTACTGCCATAGCATCTTTTAATTTACTCATATCTAAAGTATCACTAGCTGGGTATGCTGGTTCTGTCATATCAAATACTTTTACACTATTTGAATCTTGAGATAATGTAATAATCATATTAGTATAATCTTCATTAAATTCTACTACCATATGAAATACTTTATTAGGATCAATTTTACCTACTAAACTATGTACTCCATCTGATCCAGCTGCTGCTTCCATTTCATCCCATTCCCAACATTCTGTATTGGCTGCTTCAGTATAAGATACTTCATATCTTTGAGGTCCTTTTTTAGCATCTGCTAAATGTAAAGTATGTTGAAACATTTTTTGACCATTAGTTTCTAAAAAGTCTATTTCTTGACAAAAGGGACATGGGTAACCTGGTTGACCTTGTGTTGGCTCAAATTCAGCATCACAATAATTTCCATCTCCTTTAGGTTGTTTAGCACTACTAACAGCATAAAAAGCTGCATTTAACCAATCACCTGTAA
>Ga0181420_1000447_pt1 | contig 16521 bp, 19 predicted proteins | sample 43SPOviralmetaG_FD_130145 | JGI IMG/M metagenome (GOLD analysis project Ga0181420, IMG submission 130145) | Marine viral communities from the oligotrophic San Pedro Time Series (SPOT) site, San Pedro Channel, CA, USA - 43 SPOT_SRF_2013-05-22 | ecosystem: Environmental > Aquatic > Marine > Strait... | reverse complement strand
TAGTAGTTCTTCTATTCGCTCTTCAAGTTTTGAAACGCGCTTAGTCATCGCTTCCATGGTGCCCATTAGTTCCATTTGGATATTCCTTATCAAATCAGTCAATTCATCCATCTTACCCGAACCCAGTATATTTGAGCCTAAATCAGACCACACGCTATCTTCATCCATGATACCACCGAATTACAAAGCGGTGAAAAAGGTTATGCGGGGAGGGCGGCTCCCAGTATTATGCCCCGCAAACTATTCGTGACGAGTTACCAACGGCCATCAAAGAGAGTAGTGTCTCTTTTGCAGGACGCAAATATCCAATACACCACAGTTGATGTTGATAGTACATTCCATGGTTCGGGTTTGCTCAAAGGATTAACTGGGGAGTATCGAACTCCAGTATTGTTTGTTGATGGCGTGAAGTATGTAGGCGTGGGGGAAATTAGAGATGACTTCCTCGCCTCCTAATTGGGATTTTGAAATAGATTGTCTCGACGCAGACTCTATCGACGAAAGCCAATGCGGGGTGTCTTCAGGAGAAATATTTACTTCCAGTAGCGGTCAAGTGGCCTGTTCAGTATGTCTTTTAGTTATTGATATTGAAAGTGATTTAGAAAGCGGTCAGCAAATAGGAGACCAATATTCACAGGCAGATGATGATGATGATGACGGTAATGCAGACAATCCTGAGTTCAATAACGCTCAAGATGTTATTTCGGACATCGGAGTAAATTGGTCCCCGGAGTTAACATTCAAAAACGAGATAACTGATAAGTTCTTTAGCATTGCTAAGATACTACAAGAACAAGAAGATGATGTATCAAAAGGTTATGCTGCTTTGATTTATGCAAATTTAGACTCCTTAGTCCCTTTGTATATGTTTTACTCGCACCACGGAACAGGACCAAATATATTCAAGAAAAATCTATCTCGTCGACAGCGGAGATGTTTAGCGATTATATCCGTATTTAGACAAGAAAGAGGGATGATATTCGACGAATCCAATTTAATAGAAAGTGTAGGTGAAGATTACAGGGCAGTGTCCACGATAACAAAGTCACTAATAAACTCAAGAAACCCAATAAGGAAAAATCAAGTTAGGCACTACATCAAAGCAATAGCAGGAAATATGAAAGTACCAAGTCAATCTATTAAAGAATCTTTAGAATTATGGGAACGAGACGAAGAGATGGGTCTCGCTGCAACACCACAGACTCTTGCATTAGGTTGGATTTTGGCTTATTTAGAAGTATTCCAAGAGGATAAACGAAGTATCTCTGGCCTATCTAAACTCCTCAGAATTAGCAGAGCAACAGTGTCTAAAGTAAAAAAAGAATATCAGAAAACACTGCAAACTATTATGACCGCTTTGTAGTACCCATTGTTTATGAGCAGCCTATCATGGAATGAGTTTCGCAAAGAAAACAAAGGAAAGAAGATGGATGAAATTAAAGAACTTTGGAAAGAGTACAAGGAGGGTTTAGATGAAGAAACAGACACTATCGAGATTATTGAAGAAGTTATTAGTGAGCCCATTGAGGTTGCTGAGGAAGTTGCTGAAGTCGACCACCGAAAAGAGTTCCTCCGATTGTTCAACGAGGTATTCGTCATCCCTGAACCCAACCAGGACCAGAAGTCCCTTCACCGACAACTCATGATACACGCTGAGAAGACCATGGTTCCAGGATATGTATGTGGACCAAGTGACGGTTGGACATTATATTTGGACCAGACAAGCAAAGCCCTACTTGTGAATGATACACGACGAGTAGCCTTTGCTATTACAAGACCATACTTCCACAAATTCTATCAGGGCGCTGCTTTGATTGATGAGCAAATATTTGATGATAGCACAGGTATCGAGAGGATGAAGAAAGGTTTCTCACGCTCCGGTAGTCTTGTCAGCAGATACCCGATTCCTAATCACGATATCAAGGTCCCTCGTTCCGCTCTTGATATTCCATTACCATCAGGTGTTGAGTGATGGATAGCGATGCACTCGCTACACAGTTAGCGGAGATGCAAGCCCAGATACTTCAGTTGAAAGGCGGAAGTAAGCATGATGATTCCCAATTAGAATCAATATGGGCAGTATTCAATCCAAGTAAAGTTTCAGTATGGTGTGAGAAATCTAATTGTCCTGTTACAGGGAGAAGGACTTCACTTTCTAAAATAGAATTGAAGAAATCCCAAACACTATCTGCATCTTTAGATGGAGAAGACATCGAAAGCGTTACAGAAGATGAAGACACAGTTACTGAAGTAAATGTACTCAGAGATGAAGGCCCTAAGTTTAGACACCACCCAATGGGAGTAGTAGCCGCATTCAGAACCCAGCGGGGGGCACAGAAATATATTGAAACATATTATCGTGCGAACCAAGATTCTCTTGCTGCTATGAATATAGATGATGTTCCCTTGTTTGAAATTGCAGAAATACACCTATCATAAATCGTAAAGGTTTTGGTCAGGTTTAGTTACCGTCTAACCCATGCCCCGTTACAAATGCGCTGTTTGTGATAAACAACGCACAATTCATACTTCAGTCCGACCTTCGTGCTGTTCCCGTAAAATGAATAGGTTAGATAGTGAGCGTAAAAGAAATATAATTCGCATGAAGCCAACCGGCGCCGTAGGGCAAGGTGGTTCAGCCCCCAGCCCCCACCGTTGTAAAGTATGCGGGGGGTATCATTCTCAGCATGGAATAAGGGCTGGTAAAACATCAGGGTTATGTCATAAATGTGTTGCTCGTCCTCCGAAAGAAGACTGGTGCACAGAAACTACTGCGCTCGGAGAACAGTGTAAGCGTCTCGGAGTTAAGGATGGTAAATGCCCATATCACTACAAACTATCCCAGTCAGCATCATCAAACTCAAAGTCTTCGTCTGTTAGTGAGTCAAGTGAAGCCCCCAACTCTTCAATTTGAGAATAAAGTCTTCCCCTATTCACCCGCTGCTTAATTGCTTCACGATTCATCTCCTTACCATCGACTTGGTGCATTTCTCTTAGTAAGAAACCATTGTAAGGACTCGAACCCAATAAATATAGCCATAAACATCTCAAGCCCATTAGTACCAAACCCTTGTTACTAACCATTTCAACATCAGGTCCTTCTATTTCATTTTCATCGTATCTCAAGTTTCCATCCAAAAGAAATTGGAAAACATCATTCGGAATGTATTTCCACATGTGACTATCATGCGCTGAACGAATCTGTTCGATGAAGTCAACTTCATGTCCCGTCAACTGAAAACTCGCAACAACTTTCTTGCTATTCTTTTTGGGACTTCTGTATGAAAAAACATCTTTCAACCACTTAATACGCTTTCTTTTCCAGGCCCGAGACTTCTTTAATCTCTTATACCCAGGACTCAACTCTTCTTCTCCCATATCCCTATGGGATATGCATATTGAACATGAATGTTTTGAATGAAATAGTATGTGTAGTGACATTGGTTTGTATCATTGATAACAATAGAACTACCAATTCCTTTATGTTCACTATTCAATGCCCTTAGTCTCATGCAAGTTAAGGCAGCGCTGGTTAGAGTCCGTTCAGTCGGTAATGAAGAGAGTAGTTTCGAAAAGGTTTCAATTCTTCTTTCTGACTTTGGAGTGTATATCAAAAATGAAGATTCGTTGCATCTATTCCCTTGGGAAAAGATACTTGAAATCAAGTGGGATGATATGAAAGTAGTGGAAAGAGTTTGGGCCGAAGCAGTTCTCGATACTCTTGAAGATTTCATGGATGATGATTTCTTAGATGAAATCGACGCTGAAGAACCTGAAAAAGAAACTAAGCCAGATGACCCTAATGCAAACCCTTACGAGTGAGGTGCTTTAGTTGAGCGAAGTAGTAACGGAGGAACTTGAGAATGCTCTCAAGAACCATAAAGAACAGATGAATCTTTACTATGCTCAGTTGATAGCCAATCCATTTAAGGCACAGTCTCTCATCGACGATATTCGCCGTGAAGTGGTTTCAACCGCAGTGAGCCTAATGGAAAACCGTATTCCACTTTCAATTCCCAAGAAGCAACGAGAGTTGGTCGATGTTTTACAAGAAGCGGCAGCCGAAGCCGGTATGATGGTTGGCTCTAATGCTATGGCAGCAGGGGTCTCCTTCTTTAGGAATGTAAAAGAAAAAGTCCAGCAAAGCGCAGCAGAATCAGAGCCTCCGCTCAGCGAAGCAGAGATAGAGGTATTCGAGGACGAAGAAGGCAACTTCTTTTTCATCGACTCTGATACAGGCGATGAAATAGATTGTGATGCTTGGGGCAATCCCTTGGAGGAATGAAAATGTCTGATGAATTTGATATGACGGAAAATGATGAAGAAGGAGACACTCAGTGGATAACACTGAACCCGACAGAGCGGAAAGAATTATTGAAAAATGTATTCGTCGATAATAATTGGTACGATACTATGCCATTCCATGAGGGAGGACATTCTCACCCACCGTTCAGCGAGATATCTCAGCGGGTTGGTGCTGATAGAGACACTATCAGGAAATACTACATAGCGTGGTTGAAAGCAAGAGGGTTTGACATAGAATCCATTAAGACAGCATTGACAGCGGGGGCAGACCCATTAGCAGGAGTTACAGTATCAGCCCCGGTAGTTAGTGAGCCACAGCCTTCAGCAGCATATCAACAAGAAATCAACCGTATGCAGGAGTCTGCATATACTGAATCGCAGCAAGACCCAGTTATCTCCCTTCAACCACCAAAGGGAAATGGTGATTCAGATTCAATGTTTGCTATGATGCAATTCATGGCTATGCAGCAACAAATAGCAGCAAAAAGCCAGCATCAACAAATGATGATGCAGATGGAGCAGAGGCGTCTTGACCAACAACGAGAGTCAGAATTGAGAAGAGAATCTCAGGCCCGAGACCAACAATTTTCAATGCAGCAGATGGGATTTATGAGAGAAATGCTCCGTAACAAGGACAGCGATGGTTTCTTTGATGGTGATATGAAAACTATATTCAAACAAAGAATGGTGGAACAGATGCTCGACGGTGGGCAAAACAGTGGAGCCCTTGAACGCATAGCGTCGAGGCTACTACAACCTGAAATGCTCGGGACAATAGCGAGCGCTGCAAGTAATGTGATTCCAACAAGGAACAAGGTTCCAGCAGGATATGATAGTCCAAATTACGACCCATACGCTCAACCTGTGCAAGTTCAGCATCAACCCCAACCTCAACCCCAGGTGAGCCAGCCACCGATTCCACAAGAATATCAATCCCCAGTCGAACCATCGAATAATTTCTTTGAGGGGCCCGAAGTACAACAAGAGCCAGAGCCAGAGCCAGTTGATGTTGATATAACACCAGAGCAATACAAACACGCCCTATTAGAGCAATTCAAAACCTTGATGGGTGCAGAGTTAGAGGACCCTAAGACACTCTCTGCAATTCAAGAGCAAATTGATATTTCCGTGGATAATGTATGTATTGAATATCCATCTCTCGCCCCTCAAGTTAAATTGGACAAGATGGCAGAGAGAATGGTGTTGGTTAGGTCCTTACGCGACATTGGTCGTGGTATGCAAGACGCCTTAACTAAGATAGAAGAAGGGACCGACGAGAGTTTAGTATATTCATTCATAACCTCCGAATTAAAGAAAAACGAAGTATTTTGGAGCATCTTCCGTAACAATACATACGAGGAGTTGTTAGGAATAATCGCCCCCTACAAAGACTCAGGAGGAATCATCCATGACTACAATTTCTTATTGAGAAGCGAAGTAGCCCATGTATGTAGGAACATACTGACTCAAGTACAATCGGAGTAGTGAGAACAGATGTCTGAGATGACGCTCGAAGAAGCGCAAGAATATTTTGACGAGGACCGAGGGTGGTCAATACCAATATATTTGGCATGTTTCTTTGTTCCAGCAATTCTGTCTATACTCCTAATGAAGTATTATTTCGAATTAGACATGTTGTTTAGCGGGATAGTAGCCTTGGCAGTCATGAATGGTTCAATCAATTCAGTGATAGCGTATCTTACCATTAGGCTTGATGATAAAAGTTCAGAGTCATTACAGCATTTAGAATTCCTCAATAATGAAATGGATAGGTTAGAAAATACATTAGAAGAGGCCAATACAAAGGTTCAAGGGTTCACTGGTGATTTAGAGGAAGCGAAGTTAGTATTCCGCAAGGTAGGTGTGGACTTGACTGAACTCGACCTTGAACCGGTAGCCGATGTCGTTGAGAAATTGAAAGAGAATAAAGATGGCCTCACAGATATCCTTGATAATCTGAGAGATGTTGATGTGATAGAATATATAGAACAGGCAAAGAGAATCAATTGGAAGCAACTTCTATCAGCAGCCGAAGAAGTGATGGGCTTCATTCAAACAAGAAGTGCTCTCGCCGATTCACCAATAAAAGATTTCAAGCCAAAACTGCCAGCATTTGAATCTGTTCCCGCCGATGAAGAAGTTATGTGGGTGGAAGAAGAATATTATGAGCCAGAGCCAGAGCCAGAACCCCCTAAACCAAAATTATCTTTACAGAGGAAACCTAAGAAAAATTTAGTTCTCAAGAGGAATTGAATGGGTCAAGGCTCTCCACTAATATTGAAACAAATGGGGCGTCTCCTTGCGCTACTGTAATTTTATCCATTACGATTTTACTTACTTCAGCATCTCTATGGAACACTATGCCTTCCATTGCATCGCTGACACCTTTGTATAGATTATCGAGGTCCGGGCGCTTCTTGTGATACTCGCGCTCCCTCGGTGTTCTTTTGCGCCACTGGCTTTTAGGAAGAGGGAATGCGAACCTTGCACGAATACATAGTGGTCCATCCATCGGCTTTTCTATACCAGCCTCATCCATCGCTTGCCGAGCAAAGTCAGCAACAAATGCTTTCCAGTTTTTAGATTTCTTAGGGTCGAAAGCCCTAACAAAGCCTCCATGGTTAGAAAACCTCGGCCTACCCTGAGCGATTGGTTCAGCAGGTATGGTTATCTGTACTTTCACAATGCCTTTTTTGTTGAATCGTGAACATAAAGGTTGGGTCAACTTCAAGTGCAGAGGGACCTTCCGCCAGACAATGGCGGAGCGAATCTTACGAATCAAATTCTCCCCAGGAAGTAGTTTGGACTACCGATTCGAGAAGGTAGTTAAGTACCTCATAGAACTCATAGAAGATGGACTGCGTGACGAATATGTTCGCAGGAAGGCAGTTCAAATCGTTAATAGAGCGGGTATTGGGTCACATGACGAACTTGGTGAAATCCGAGCCATCGTTAAGTGGGTTCAGAATAATGTGATTTACCGGAAAGACCCCATAGAGGTGGAATATTTCCAGACAGCGCGCAGACTCATCAAAGATGTTGAAGGTGGTCTTTCAGCCGCAGACTGTGATGACTTCGTAATTCTTGCTGGGGCTCTTCTCGGTTCTCTTGGCTATCCAACAGGCGCTTTAATTGTTGATTCCAATGCAGATGGAGTATTCAACCATGTCATGCTTTTGGTGAAGACCCATGCAACTACTCGCGAGTTTGGTAACAAGTGGATTCCATGTGAACTGATATTCCCTACCTTCAAAATAGGGGAGTCTGTTAAGATTTCCAAGGTATATCCACTTGTGGCAGACCCATCGACAGCAAGGACTCCTGTGATGAAGAAAGCAATCGCTGGATTGGCTGGAATTTCAGGAAAACAACCGACAAGCAAATATCAAATACCCGTTGTGCGTATGTTGAACGGGCTCTTTGGGGGGCGATGAATTATGGCTTTTGAATCATTTATGGGTAGTGCACCCGACGACTTTAGAGACGACGGATTCATAACAATCCAGGAAACCACACCCGAGCCAGTAAAGCGAAACCCACACATGAAAAACTTCGGTAATACTGAAATGGCAGAGTTCAAGAAAGACGAGTCTGCCATGAATCTTGTAAATAGTACACCAACAAGAGCCGCCTTCGGGATAGGTTCTGCTCCATCTCCTATCGGTACAACACCAAAACCAACCAAGGGAATACTTGGCGCTATCAACTGGAGGAGCAGTGAAACTCTAATGGTCGGCGGCGCCTTCTTTGTTTCTGGGTTTATGGTTAAGGTTTTATTCGATAGGTATGTCAAGTAGGTGAATTGAATGGCTAAATATATTATAAGAAAAGAACGAGCGACTGGGATGAGTCTGAAAGATTTATTCTCATTTAAGAAAGACAGACCTTATTTCGATGAAGAATACGCCGGAGGTAAGATGTTCGGTGGTGGCCTATCAGGATATTACGGTAATGACCGTGAGAGCCTCGCTACTGGTGGCGCTAATCTTGTCACTAAGAATCTGTTTGGTCTTGGCTCGGCATGGCGCCGACACAGCCGCGCACCAACCCCGTCTGATTATCACAATTCACCATTCTTTGAAACCCAAAGACCACCCCTCTTGGCTCCAGCCGATGCAGAAGAAATAGCAGGATTGGGTAGCCTCGGTTCAAACCACTGTGGTTCTTGGTACGGCAACGAGCCTGAAGCAAAAGTCGCTGGTGGAGGCAACCTACACTCCAAAAACCTCTTTGGATTCGGGAATGTCGAAAACGAGACTATTGAATATCTTGGCGCCGGATTCTCTCAGAATAACATGCTTGGAATCGGATTAGGTATCGCAGCGCTATATTACTTAACAAAGTGAGTTGGTCCTGTGTCTTACATTCCAGCCGAATGTGCCCAGTGGGCAAAATTATTGGAATATTCACAGAAGAATTTACATAAGACTTTAGATAAATACGAGAAGGTTTCTAAAGACCATGAGATACTAACAGACAAACACAATGAACTTCGTAAGGATAAGGAAGAGATGGAAGCAAGGTTGAGTCAGTATAAACAGAAACTCGATGAACTACAATCACAAGATATCGCTGATGAAGAAGAGATTGCTAAGTGGATGCGTGCATATAGCGCCGCACAAAAAGCGATTGCTTCTAAGAAAATAGAAGTTTTTCAGATGAACCAGACTATCAATTACTTGAATAATCAAACAAACGAACTTCAAGCGAGTCTTGCCACTGCTAAGAAGGATTTGAAAGTAGCCGAGGCAGAACATGAAGCAGCCCTCAAAAAACAACAAGACAACCTCGCCCCTACCGTGGCGTTGGCGATGAAACAAAACACACCAACCCTTCGTGAAGATGTTCAGCGTCTTCGAAGGAAGGTGCTACCATTTGGCAACATTGGTAGCCCCCAAACCATAGCAGGGAGTACATTGATGTGGACTCTTGCTTTGCTCGCAATTATTGGGAGGATTGAATAATGTCAATGAAGCCAGGTCTGATGCCGATTAACCCTAAAGATGCAAGAAGTGCTATTCGAGCATACAAGATGCTTGAGTCGGATATTGTTCGTATCAACCAAGACATGAGAACTAAGCGAGTATGTGATGTTGAAGGGGCTCGATTTTCTATCCAGCGTAAGCAGCGCCAGTTGACAGACCTTAAGAATTGGATGCGCTCTTACCATGTGGACATGTCTCAATTTGATAGATTGGAAGCACAGCGCCAAGAACAGGCTATGCGTAAGCAGCACGCTATATTCGAAACACAGCGAAAGGACGGCATTCCAGTCAAAGGCTCCCCCGAGCAAAAAGCCGCAGTTCATAACCAAATCATCGAGAGTGTTCCAACCCCAACACTTCCTCCAGCGACACCACCGTATGTCCCCCCGGAATTAATTATTGAGCCACAGACTCCCGTACCTAAACCAAAAACACCCCCTCTCCCACCTAAAGGAACCACTCCAGCAATCACACCCGACCCACCTGAAATGGATTCTAATTGGATTGAATTAGCACTTACCAAAGCAGATTGGCTTAGATATAATCGCTCAGACCCAGTTTGGCTTCAGGATGTAATATCTCACCAAAGGCTCCGTGTTAGGAAAGGTGAATATCGAAACATAGTTGAAGCCAAGGCTGCTACCGAAAAAGAAATCCAGAAAGCAGGACAGAAGCAGAAGCAGGAAGCGATGGCCCGACAATTAGCATTAGAGGAATCCCAGCGCAGAGGGCAACAGGCTTTACTCGAAGAGCAAGCCCGACAGGCTGCTAAGCAAGCAGAGTTAGAAATGAGATTGAAGCAAGCCGAAATGGAAAGAATCAAACTCGAAGAAAGCAATGCTAAGCATGCAAGACAACTCCTTGAGCAACGACGAGAGCGCGAAAAACAGTTACTTCACGAACGCCGCCTCGCTGCTAAAAACGAAGAGCGTCGCCAGCGAGAGGCTGCTGAAGAGGCTGCTCAGCGAGCAAGAGAACAAGCCAATGCTATACGCAAACACGAAGACGAATTCAAGCAGATGGAGCAAGGTCGCCGCCGACAAGAGGAAGGTAGGCGCCGAAACAGGGATGACTTAGACGCTGCAAGAAAAGCAGCAGAACCTATATTCGAGGAGATAAATGAAATCGAGACTATGATATTACCGGGTCTCGATAGGGAGATGCAACACTCTAAGATGTATAATCCAGAAATAATGCAGGACCTTGCTGGGGACAGAGAAAGGCACCTTAGTCACCTGAAGATGCTAAAGAGCCAAGTTGCACCATTGATAGCAGCAGTCAGGGCAGAAAGTAACCGTAGCGGTGGAGTATCAGTTGATAATACCGCAGGACTAAGAATGTGGCACAAGAACCTATTCACCAATAAGAGTAAAAGAAACTCAGCAGGGCTTTGTAAGTATTTGGAGTCTAATTACGACATCAAGTCCCTACCTACCAATGCCCAAGAGAAGATTAGAAACATATTGTCATCCTACGAGTATGGTAAATACGGGAGCGAATCAGAAGCCCAGTCTGCTCTGGATTCAATCATTTTAGAGAACCAGTTACAATCGGGCCAGGCTTCGAAGAATGCTGCTGCGCTTAGCGGGACTCCAAGACATATGAGACATGGGAAGTCAGCCCTACTACCTAACAACTATCAGAGTCTTCGCCGACTACAATCGAGCGAAGAGCAAGAAAGAGCCGTGATTGCTGCTAACAAGCAGGTTGCTGAGAACAAATCTCAACTCGCAGGTATGTTCCCTAAACTGCGTGATTCAGTAACACGGATGGTGGGATATTGAGGAACCATGTGCTTGCACAGATGTCAAGCCGTAGCCGTCGCTATGGCCGCATAGGTAGTGTAAGCACTCCACCAAAACCTGAAAAGAAAAGTACCGGGATAGTCAGGAAAGTAGTTGCTGAATATCCTCACCTCAACATAAGAGAAATTGTTTATGAGGCAAGTAGTAAAACTGAGCGGCCTATTAGGGATTGTAGTGAAATAACCCTCACAATCTTAGCAAGGCCCTCTGTACCCTTTTTAGCATACGGAACATATAGCGACAACCAGGGTGTTAAGGCATGGTTTGCCCATAAAATTATCAAGCGTCGAACTGTAATCTCTGCTTTGATACCAGCGAGTGCTAAGAATCTCCGTCTCCATTTCTCAGACGGTGTGCCTCATGATGTTGATTTCAGTAACTTAAAGCAGAAAGAGAGGAAGTTGATTGGCAAGCACGCTCTCATTCAGAAGCAGCCATTCATGTCTCTCGGGCTCATTCCTCTCGACCCAAAGAACTTCGATGATGGTAAGGCTGACCCCACAGGAGGGAATCCATATTGGGGTGGTAGGAAGTCAGAGTACAATCCGAATGTGCATGGGGCAGGTTCGCATAGCCAAAAAATGTATTCAGATTGGATAGGAGACCCAGAATACTGGGAGGATGACAATACCTCTGATAATAAAGTAAAGATGCCCTATACAATCGCTGGTCCCGAGTTCGACCACCCGATGGTCCCAGGTGGCACATTGTGCAGCAATTTCATGTGGATAAAAATTGCCGAGTTGAGAGATGGTGGGTGGAAAGTTCTCAACACAACCAACGGTGCCCGGACAATTGTTGCAGGGAAAACATACGCTATCATTGGTGCACACTACTACCCTGTTAACGCAGCAGGGGGTACTTGGGAGATGGCCCCAACAAAAGGAACAGATAGCCATGTACCCGATGTCCCAACGATTGCCTTTTTCGATTCCAATACAGTTGCGAACCGAGGCGAACAGGAAAACACTTGGGCTAATGATAACATGGTTCAAGGGTACTACGGTGGCGTGGATGGTGGCTATTATACCTATAATATACCGGGTGGAGTTTTGTATGACTTGGAGCCCAATTATCTCAAGGACTTGGTGGAAAGGGAAAATCTTGTAGTGAATGGAGAACTTACTGAGCGGGCGAAGGGGATGGGTTTGGATATGGATGATGTGGAGAACCCCACACTATTGGATTTCGCAGTTGCTGCCGAATGGTATAATTGGAGCGAGGGTAAGTGGTATGATGGGACCAGCAGGACATCGCGTACAACGAGTACATTCGATAGCAACGGTCTATACTGTCAATACTTCCGGTTCCCCCGTCAATTGTTCCCTAAGCATCCAGATTATGGGAAGAATGGCGATGTGTGGAAAATGGAGAAGTCTGCGTGGGCTTACCCGGAAATATCGTCTTACTCAAAAAACCCTGATTTGAAATTCAGTCAAGTCGGCCACAAAAATATGGCAATCAAAGGAACCGAACACGATGTGGAGTTGCAATATCGAGAAAGTGTTCAATTGGACATAGCATTACTCGACCACGGACTGTTTGAGGCAGACTGGGACGGCTCATTCCATCACAGGAAATCGGACTACTTCGTAATGTCAAATCATACGATTAAAGTCGTTGACCCAGACAGTTTGTTGTATGGGGCTCATAGTGCTATTGATAGAGTATTCTTTGCAGACGGGGACTTTGCTCCCGGTGGTACAGTTGTAATGATTGGCCGTGGTTTAGATAAGGTGGATAATATACTAATTTCAAAGGAAGAGTTTGGGAGAGGGAAAGCAATTGAGCAGACCTTCCATGACCAATATTGGAGTGAGAGCGGGGGAGAGATTAACTCACAACCCCACGGGTTCATAAAAACATTCCATAGTAATTCCAGAGACCATATAATAAATACTAATGACTTAATAGACAACACCGTAGGCCCAGCCGAACAAGATTTTCAGACCGCATTCCAGAATATATTTGAGACCCCACTAACCACAGACTTCTTCAAGATACTTGCATCAGAAGAATTAGTTTTGGCAAACGGTGAGAAGGTTGCCAAGTTATCTGGTAGTTCAGCAAACACTACTGTCGAGCACCATCTCGAAGGCCGTGAGTGGATGTATAAGATTACTGACTCCGATGGTAATGTAGGCGAGTTCCCTTACACCATAGCCATCTTCCAAATCCACAGTGAATATAGTGGTCCAGGAGTTGAGACCGATGTAACCTATGGTGAGAGGAACGGAGTACCAGGGCAGGTTATTGGTTACAAGGTAACAGATAGAACACCGGACAAAGTATGGGTTCATTTCCACAATCTATTTGGTGTGGTCGACGCCGCAGTTGAGGTTGACCTTACAGCAGAAATAGAATATCAGTTAGAGCAATTGAAGCAGGGACTTGAAGAAATAGAAGTTCTTGGAACCAAAGACCTCACTGATTGGGACATGGAAAACCATGAGGGTCTGAATCAAGGGGTAATCGAAAGTGAAACCGATGATGATGGTAGTGATGATGATGATAGTTCTCCATTTGGCTTCAATTTCTCATGGCCAAACCCATTCGCCCCATTTAAGACTGATAACTGGGTGCGTCAAAACACGCTGATACCCTATGGAAGTCGAGATGTAATCGAGGAGGATGATTCTAATGTATGAAGTAACAGATGTCACAAGCAGGTATTCGGCTGACCACATTACATCTCTTGGGAGTTCTCATACACAACGATATAGAATGGATGAGTTATATCTGCTGAATGGTGGCGACGATTTGAATACTCAAGCAACCCAGATTACGATTGTAGGGGGCTTAGCAGGTAAGGCCGCTCAATTCAAACCAAAACTTCGACCAGCGATAGGCTCTAACAAAGGAGCATTCTTCCGTAAAACCCGCCGCAACCTTGGCTCTTATTCTCCTAATTACATGACCCGCTCAACACTATCTTCTATGAAAGAAGATGTCGACTCATTGCAGAAACAAATTGATAGTAAAGCCAAAGTTCCTGATTGGGCCGAATCTTACATCTATACAGCAGGTGATAGGATAAACAGTGTGGATGACTATATGTCACACCGACAAGGGCTCAGTGGCGCATCTAACCTTGGCTTCGGCTTCGAAATAACGGATGACTTCCCATACCTTGCAGCAGACGCTGAGTTGAAAATGGCGACTACAATTTTAGCAGGTGCTTTTGGGCTATATCTATTATGGACCCCCATCACCGGTATTATCAAGGGCGGACTTGGCGTGGTCGAAAAAGTCTTTGATGTGAGAGCAGCGTGGAAGAGAGGAAGCAAAAGAACAGATTGAGGTGAAAGCATGGTTGACCCAGAAGCATTGAACGCATTAATTGAAGACTACTTAGATAAAGTGGATAACCATATCTCTGCATATGGGATGAATGATAAGCGAGGAACTGAAGTCCTTGATACCATACAGAGCGAGGTTGATTCCACTACCAGTCGCATTAGAATGAACGCACCTGCATCAACAATATCCAGCCTTAGACTCGATGTCCACCGCTCTTTAGACCGAGTCGAGGGAATACTGTGTAACTTGACTAACAAGAGCCTGTCAGGGCTCGGTACTCTTCCAGAGGCACTATCAGTCTCCAAGAATGGTGCGTGGTCTCAATCCATGAGTAGTGTGACTGAGGCTATATCCTCAGTTACAGATAGGTTCTCAAATCTTCTTGTTAACATGGACAGCAACCGTAGCAACCAGTACGATACTAATTTCAGTAAAATTGTTGACCAAGGCAACACTCAGATGCACCGCGACTCTTCAACTGCGTCAGCAGACTCTTACAGGAAATGGGCTCTCTCTGAAATCAAGAAGATTGAAGTGAACCTTACTAACCTTCAAAACCAAAGCGCCGCAGAAATGCTTCAGGTATTATTACAAGAGAAAGACGCAGAGCGGCTTTCCCTGATATCTCAATCCAAGTCTCTGGAAAACGGCATGAGTAATGCTAACAAGAGCGTGATAAATACTCACAATCAGAAAGCAATGGCAATTATTCAAGAGATGGCTAAGAATCCAACTACTTACGACGCATCAGTTAGGCAGCGCAAATTCGACTTAGTCGATAAGCACCTTGCTAACATTGAGCGCCTCATAAGGGGTCATTCCTTCGGTAGTAATCTTGAAGGTGGTATGTTCACCTCATCGAAGAATATCGCTGGGATTCACAAGAGGAGAAGCAGCAACCTAACTAACTTCGTTCCTTCAAGGACATATGTCCAGGGAGCCCCACCTAAGAATACAAGGGCAGGAAGAATAGGAAACCTTGGCGGAGAGCCAGCCGAGTCAGACGACCAAGGAGTGTTCGAATTAGAGCCAATGCAAGAAGCACTTGGGTATGGCACAAGAGCGGTTAATACAACTCTGTTGTTGGGTGGCGTGGCACTCGCTGGCTACTTGGCATTAGGAAGAAAGGGGGCTTGATTTATGGTAATTGATAGAAGATTTGATACAGAGGCGTCATTAGTGGATGGTGACGGGGAGGCGGTAGTCCCGTCGATTTATCTCGAAGATACAGATTTCGTCGAATCAGGTGAGGCTATGAACAGAATGGAAGCAAGGCAAAACGCACCATCTCTTAGAGCCGATGGCCCATCGAGAATTCCTTGGCAAGCACTTCGCCTTCCAGGCGCTCGTAGTAGTGAAAGAACAAGAACCCAGAGAGCGAAAGAGACTCTGGCTGCACTATTTACACAATTCCAAACAAGCGATGTCCGCTCATCCCCTTATCTATATTTAGTTACAGCCAACACTTGGACTAAGTATATCACCAACATGGATGCTCAAGATGTAGGCGCAGAACTAAGCGCTCCTATCTCTATGGAAGAGCGTGCATCATTATTCCTATTCGCCGAAGAATGGCGTACCGATGTAAGCCACCAGCGATTCCGCAACCGACTTATCGACAGTTCAAGCGTCAATATGACAGATGAGATACAGAAGGGACAGTTAGTGTATGATGTAGTAACTGGTGTTATTCAGCCAATGTCTCGCCCCGGAGGAATGGCTGGGAATGTTATGTATCGTTTAGGAATGGATATTCTCCAATCAATTCGATTCCGCTACTACAATTTCTATTCAGTAAATCTCCTTCACCGTGATGAGGGGTCTGCAATTTACGAGGAGTTCCTTTCAAGGTATATTCCATTAGAGGCACATGAGGTAGCAATCATTACCGAAATGAGTACAGGCATAGCCGCACAGGGCCGTGCTTATGCTTCTCAAACTACATCTCCAGTCACCGATGCTGTCCAAAACTTCGCATTGATGAACCGAGCAGTTGAGTCGTACCATATAGGAGATACGAGGACAGCACGCGCTGCCATTACACTTCTATTGGGCGCTCCTATATCCTACAATACTTCAGCCGGGTTCAGTGTTAATACAGACCCACTTGGCCGCTCTTATATTAC
>Ga0181420_1000443_pt1 | contig 16578 bp, 33 predicted proteins | sample 43SPOviralmetaG_FD_130145 | JGI IMG/M metagenome (GOLD analysis project Ga0181420, IMG submission 130145) | Marine viral communities from the oligotrophic San Pedro Time Series (SPOT) site, San Pedro Channel, CA, USA - 43 SPOT_SRF_2013-05-22 | ecosystem: Environmental > Aquatic > Marine > Strait... | reverse complement strand
TATTTGGAACATATACGACGATATTTGGAATGGTATGACTTTTAAAGAAAGTTTATCTGGATATGATATTAATAAATAATAGAAAGGCAAAAAATGAAATTACAAATAGAAATACATAATAAAAAGAGTTTAAAAGATAAAGAGATTTATAGAGTAATAGATTTTTTAGAATCTATAAATTATGATGATGTTATAAATGTTTTAGATGGTAACTATATAACTCTTGGTAATGATGATTTTTTAAGTTTTAAAAGAGTTAAGTAATGTTAATAACTAATATTATAACCCTTATATTTGGTTTAGAGTACGGCAATCCCTTACCCCTAAGATTAGTCTTAGAAGTTGATTGCCTTTATAACCCCCACATTGTGGCTCGTCATACGGCTCGTAATATTTTATAAATGAACTCGTCTATTACGATTAATCCCAACGATTCGGCTATGTTCAAACCCCTCTTTGTAACCGATTTTATAACCAATATCGCAAAGAGTTGTAAACCAAAAACAATATTGGGTAACAAATATAAAATGACTAGATTTATAAAACAAGAACTATTTTAATTTATATTAACAGAAAATAATAGTTGCATAAAAGAAAAAGATGTTTTAATTTAACAAAAACGTAAAGGATAAATAAATGGGAAGATATAGAAACTTAACAGAATTAGAAAAAAAAGACTTAGCAAGATATACTAAGAGATTAAAATTTAACCCCGATACTCAAAAAGATTATTGGGAAATTATAAAAGACGGCAAAGAAGTAGTAGGAACTGCGTCTTACTCAATGTTTAAATAATATAATTAAGGAGAATAAATGTTAAATAATATTAACGAGGTAATAAAGTCTAAAGGTTACACAAAGAAGTTTGTGTGTGAGAACTTAGATATTAATCAATGTGTGATGAGTTTATTTATAAGTGGAGTTAGGCTTCCATCACAAGATAGAGTAAAAAAAATGGCGAAGTTTTTGGGTTGTAAGGTTACAGATTTATATCCACAAGCCAAAGCCAAAAGAACTACAATATATACTTTTAATTAAGGAGAACAAAAGAATGAATAAAAAAATAACAATAGATATATCAGAATGTGATATAGAGCAGTTTGAAAAACTTGTTCATCACAATTACGACCCATTTACTTGGACATTTGATGGAGTAGATGTAGAGTTTGTGAAAGCAGGGGAGGAAGAATGAATAAAGTAAAGGCGATAAGTAAATTAAGAGGTATGTTGGGTTGGAGTGATAGAATAGGCTCCGATGAAGTTTCTGAGATTTGTGAAATTATAAATTTGTTAGATGACAACAAAATAAATATAAATAAAACCATTGATAATTGGAGGAGGAAATAGAATGAATATGAAAGACTTAGCAAAAAAGTATAACTTAACTAAAGACGATTATTGGAAAGAGCAAAGAAGTGGTAAATATATAATAACTCACGATGCTTGTGAGAAAATAGCCTCTAAAGAAAAGATTGTATTTGGACCACCACAAGTATTAAATACAGAGCAAAACTTTGTAAGAATGGTTGTTTCAGGTAAAAAAGGCGAAGCAGTTGTTTGGAGTATTGGCGAAGCAGATAGTAAAAATTGTAAGAACTTATATATGGGAAGTATGGCTGAAAAACGTGGTAAAGATAGAGTTATACTAAAACTTATAAATGCCTATGAGTATGGTATATATTCAGACGTAGAAGCAGATAGTTTCGCCAAACCTAAATCTATGTATGAACATAGAACTGAGGAGCAGGTAAAAGAATTTGTAGAACTCAAAGGACACCCTGCATTTGAGGGTTTAGCAGATTACTCAAATAAACAATGGAAAAAATGTAATAGTATAAAAGACTATGAAGATGTCTTAGTAAGAATGAGAAAAGAACGTGATAAGTTTGACGAAATAACAGAACAATAAAAAGGAGAAAGAATGAACTTACCAATACCAATATATTTTTGGGAAGATGATGAATCTGATTATAAACATTATGATTTTGAAGAAATGGCTAGAGCATTAGAAAAAACTATAATGGAGCAACTTAAAAGAAAAGTTGCAATAACAATAATGGAGCAACAATAATGAGTCATCAACACTTAATCAAATTTCACGACTCCGAAGAAGCACAAATGTCTTATTGTAAATCAATAGGTTGTTACTTTGAGTGTGAATGGTGTGTAGGTTACTCAGAATCAATGCCTAAACGTGTAGAATACCCTAAAAAAGCAAAGATTATTGAAACTAAGGTACAAGTGTCAGAAATATCAAAATTTGATAATTTGGCTAAAAAAATAGCAAGTGCTAAGGATTATCCAAATTGCGACCACCCTTTACTTTCAGAAATACTTAGGGTATTTAAAAAATGAAAATACCAAACTATAACAAAATGAGAAAAATATTATGTGTTGATGTGCGTAATGACTATATGTCAATGTCTGATGAAGATGTTTTATATGAATATGTAAAGCATTTTGGAAGCATATTACCATTAAAGGAGAAAGAATGAATAAAATAAATATGGTAGATTTTGCAGAATCTATGTTTGGATATGCAGAGCCTGATTATGATTTAATTAAGTCTGAAATACAAGCAGAATGTAATGATTTTGCTAAAAAGTTAATGAGTATGCAAAAAAATGTACACATTGAATTTAGTGTGTATACATTAAATGAAATAAAAAATGAAATAGGAGAAGTAAATGAAAATAAGTAGAATGTCAAAAGGAGAATGGTCTAAGATAAGAGCATTTTTTGATTTAGAAACAGAGGAAGGCTTTACCTTAAAAGGTTTTAAGGTGGTTGAGGGTATATCAGGTATGTTTGTTGGTTTTCCTAATCAGAAAAACAAAGATGGCGAATATAATGATACTATTTTTGCAGATAAAATATTAAAGCAAAAAGTGAATCAATTAGCATTGGAACATTATAATAATGGTGGCTCAAACCCACCTAAAAATGATGAGGATTTACCATTTTAGTGGAGATACCAATAAGAGAAAATGGGAGAGTTAGGTGGGTAAAGTGTAGCAAGTCTATAATTGAATTATTGACAAGTGAAGCTAAGAGGACTAACCTCCCAATTTCATCAACACAAGAATTTGATAAGTGGTATAACTTGTATAACAAAAAGACTACAAAAAAATTAGCAGTAGCATATTGGAAAAAACATATAACAGAAGATTTAATATTTAAAATTATGAAGCATACTAAAAGTTATGTTAATCAAAATGAAAAATGTTATAGACTAGACCCAATAAGATATTTAAAATATGAAAAATATAATGATGAAATTATTGCTACAGAAAAGAAAGTAGATTTAGATGAATTATATCCCTTTGATAAAAGTGGCTCTGCAAGGCTTGGTAGATGTGCAAGTTGTAATGGGATAGTATTTGGTAATAAATTCACTATAGCAAAAGACGATAGTGATTGTTGTAAAGCAAAAATAAATAAATATAGGTAACTATGGATATAGATATTCAAAAGCTAAAAAAAGATTTAGAAATAGCCGAGCAAGGTTTACAGGCTATTATAGATGAATCTAATGATGCAATAGCAATCAAAATAGCAGAAGATACTTTAGAAGTAATTAAATAAACTTACAGGGCAAGTAGATACATTCGCACAATGTCATATCCCTCCTTAGGATACTTGCCCTCAAAATTGGAGAATATATGCCTAAATTTAAAGGTAGAGAAAGAACGCATAAGAAAAAATGTCCAAGATGTAAAACAGATGATAGAACAAAATGGACTAAAAACGGATATAAATATTCTAGTTATTGTAGAGAGTGCCAAAAATACTATAACAAAAAAAAGAGTAAAAAAATTAATGATAAAATTAATAAGGCGACCAATAATGGTAAATGTTGGTGGGTGCATCAAAGCATTATAGCAGAATTAAATAGCAGGGGTGGTGCAAAATGATTAAAAAAGAATTAGCTTTCGTATGGATTACAAGCGATGGTAGAAGATTTTTAGATAAACAAGATGCCTTGATGTGGCAGGAAGGAATGAACGAAGATGCCGAACAAGAGTAAAGCTAAAGGTAATAGATTTGAACGTGAGATTGTTGAAGCAGTAGAGTTGCACGATATAAAAGCAGTTCGTGCTTGGGGTAGTAACGGAAAAGCGTTGGGAGAACACGAAGAATGCGATATACTTATTGAAGGAAAAATTAGAGTACAAGCTAAAGTTCGTAAGGCTTTGCCGAAATGGATAGCACCATCAGAACACGTAGACGTTCAGATTATAAAAGAGGACAGAGGAAAGATGTATGTAGTACAAGAATTAAATGATTGGTTAGTTAATTTAAAGGAGAATAAATGAAACCTAGAAAAGAAAAAGAATCTAAATCAACACTTCGCAGTAGTTCATATTGCACTAATTTGCCACCTGAAGTTTGGAATGATGTAATGAAGTGGAAAATAAGTGATAATATCATACTTGTACCTAATGTAAAAGATGATACTATTACAATAATGAGAGAAAGAAGAAGTGAATAAACTTAAAATAAAAAGGAGAAATAATGAACAAAGTTAATTTAAACACAAGAGGCAATAGTATGCCATCAGGAAGAAAGTCTATAAGATTGTTTTATGAAGAAATGATTGAAGTTTCAAAAAATAATATAGGTTGTGTAACTGATTTTAATACGATTATTGATGAAAAATTTATATCTATTTTAGAAAAAAGACTTAAACAATTAAGCTATTAAAGGAGAAAAAAAATGAAAAAAACAAGCAAAAAGAATAAAGTATTAGCACATTTAGTATCAGGAAAATCAATAACACCAATGGAAGCTCTTGAGCTTTATGGAAGTTTTAGACTTGGTGCTATAATCTTTGAATTAAGAGATATAGGACATAAAATTAATACAGAGATTGCAAAGGGTTCAGGACACGCTATTTATAGATACGTTAAATAGTATTTAAAATTAGAGATAGGTGGTGGGTTTTGTTCATTCTTCCTACCTTTGGCGTTTTCCCTTTCTTCGCACTATCTCTTTAATTAAGGAGAATAAATGAATTTAGATATAAAGAGTTTTATTATAGGTATGTTAGTAATAATTGTATTATTAATTTTAATGGGTTTTAATGGTGGATTGGGTTCTACATCATATAATCCAGTTTATGTAAAAATAGTATAAAGGAGGGTTTATGTTGATATTTGAAATATTTATTACAATTTATGTATTAATGACTTTACACGGAATGTATTTAACTTATAAAGATTAGGAGAAAAATGGATATAATATTTGGATTTTTATTAACTGCTATAGGTGTTATGGTTATTACGGCTATAGTTATAGAATCAATAGAAACATATTATGATATGAAAGAGAGAGCATCAGATGACAATTAATTGGTATAAATTAATAGCTTATTCATTAATCGTATTTGTTGGTTGTTCATTTTGGTATGCAGTTATAAGCCGATTTATACAAGCATTTTAATGAAAGATTATATTAAGTATATTAAGTCTAAGCATTGTATAGTGTGTGGGGTATCGCCAGTAGACCCAGACCATTTAGAACATTTAGCGATGGGTGGTGCTAATAAAAATGGATTAAAAGACTTTAGTTGTGTTCCTATTTGCAGAAAACATCATACTGAACGTCATAATATGGGTCTAAGGCGATTTGAAGAAAAGTATAATCTTAACTTATGGAAAGAAGCATTTTATTTATTGAGAGGATATTTCGCAGAATGAAATTCGCAGGTAAAATAAAACAAGGCAAATTAACACTTGATGATAATCTTGGATTTAGGGATTATTTAAGGCTAATTGAGGGTGATGTTCACTTAGAAATAAAACCTACCGAAAAGGTGCGTTCTCCACAACAAAACGCATACTATAGGGTTATAATAAGGATATTGTCTAAGGATTTAGGTTATACTGAAGCCGAAATGCACAAGGTTATAAAAGAAAAGTATAATGTAGAATCTACTAAACAATTATCTAAGCCAGAGTTTACTGAACTCATCGAAGAAATAAAAAGATGGGCAGTTATAGAAATGGGTATTGTGCTACCTAATGCTAAGCCAACTCGTCAATCGTCATACTAACCTTATAAACATTATGTGCTTGTTGTTGCACACTAAAAGTATTCTCTCTAAATGTACATATAGCAAATTGGTCAGGATTTCTTCCATCTTCACTATTATCAGGTTGAAATATAAACGGCAGAGTACCACCTAATGTACAATTCCATACAAAATTAAAGCTATTATCTGATAGCATAGGACTTGGTTTAGTTACGTCAGGCTCTACATTATCTGCTATAACATTATTAGATACTTCGTTTTCTATCCACATATCAGTTTCTGCTATATAAGAGAATGATAGTTTCCAACTTCTTAATCCTTTTCTACCTAAACCACTTTTAACTCTTTGGTCAAAATCAGTACCTGTAGTATCAAGTTCAAATGGTGGGTATTTATAAGTTCCATTAGGACCATTCATAGTCCATTCTGTTGGTCCGTCATAATAAATGTTTGATAACGTCTTACCACCTATAGTCTTTTGTGATTTAATGCCATCAAACCGTCTTGACATTGTAAGATTAAGGTCAGGCGAATTAGGACAATCAAAATACTTGCCTACTACTAAAGAACCAAGCTGTTGTGTTCCTACATCAATAAAATTGCTAGTTCCATAATATATACTAAAACTTCTCCAATATTCGTCATCAGAAGTAAAATCAAAAATAGTTGTTCCATTGTAAGTAGGGTTTATTTCATCAGTTGTGTGATAAGAATTTAATATTTCATTTACTGGATTAAATTTAACATCAGTTGTTGTAGGTGTTAATCCGTGCTTACCATAAAATTTAAAAGCATTAGTATTAGAAGCTAAATTGTGATTTAGCAAAGCACAAAAATTAACAGGAAAAGATGTTTTTGTTGTGTTGTTACTTGAACTGCCAATACGAGCCACTTCTTCTGTTCCTTCTTCGTCTACTTGCTTTGTGTAAGGATTAGAACAATTCATATATAACAATTCTGCACCACCATTACTATCATTCCAACCCAATTGTCCTGTGGCGTGTAAAAATGTAGGCATATCTACATAAAATCTTGGCGTTTTAACTTGTTTTCCCATTAATATCCTCCTGTACTACGAGAAGTTTCTCGTAATTTTCTCGTAAAATTCTTGTATTTTTCTCGTTTTTCTTTCGTAATCTTGTCTACTTTAGGTATATCATAATCAGGTAAATTGTATTTAGTTTTAGTGGCTTTGCCTTTTTTAACATTACTTTTGAAATTATCCCAAGTATCTGCTTCTATTGAAGTATCCCAATATTGATTTTTCCAAGTTGGGTTTACATTTTGTATGTTACATAAAATACGTTTACCCTCTTTGTTGGCTACAATTACCTTTTTTATCTTAATAGTACCTTCATAGGTGAATAGTTGTAAATCTTTAACGGCTAACCCTTGTAAACCTATTAGTAGCATTTTACTTTTATTACCTTGCATTATCCAACCCTCTGGAAGTGTTGGCGTAATATCTGCCGTACCTGTAAAATCTATTTCTATACCTAATATATCTACATTAGATTCAATAGAGCAACTACCATCATTACATATAATTGTAGATTTACCTGTTGCTAATTCTGTTTTATTGTATATCATTTAATTACCTAATATTAAAGCTATTAAAATTACCATATCTTGAACATTAACATTACCATCACCATTCATATCTGCTATGTTTATACCATCTTTATTAACAGGGAAATCTTGCCAATTATTATTAGTTATCGAATTTACAATAAAAACAACATCTAAAACATTTATTCCACCATCTCCATTTACATCGCCCATTAAAACATCTGGTTTAGTTATAGTTTGTGTAAAAAATAAATTATATGTATCTTCTGAAGTAGAAGATTTTACTCTTAATTCATAGAATAAAGTAACAGAATTTCCTTCAAATTGTACATTATCTACAAACATTTTAGGTGTTATTTCTACATTATCTCCGTATTCTGAACTAGTTTCTAATATTGTTAAATTAACTAAATCAAGAGCATTTGTATTTTGGGAACCTACAGGTATTGTATTCCCATTGTATAAAACCTCACCATTAGAGTTCCATATTTTTAACATATCAATTTCTACTCCTGTTTCATAATTAGTGCTAGTAACTGCTGATATTAAACCTGTTTCTAAATTTCCATTATCATTATACCAACTACCATTAAAATATTCTTCTTCCTCGTCTTGTATATTTTGATAAACATCATTTAAATAAGGATTAGGTATTTTATAGTTACCTAAATTATCATCACTCATACCAAAGTCGCCACGATGCACTTGAACTAACTCTAAACTTACTTTACTTAAAGATTTAGATGCTTTAGTAATAAAAAATACAGGATATATAAGTTGTCCATTTTTAGTAAACTCTTGTGTATAATCAAATCCAAAAGCAAGTTTACCACCCATAAGTTCATCAAACTTAATATAATCTCCTACTTCTAAATGTATATAACTTAATGGTAAATCTATTTTTGCTGTTAAATGTTGGTTAGCATACCACATTAATAATCTTCTTTGTAGTTTTCTTGCCGTATCTTTATCTCTAATATAATCAGTTTCTATTTCTAATTTAGCATCTTCTTTTTTTATACCATAATAACCAATATCATAAACCATATTTTCAATATCTAATTGTTGAGTTAGTTCGTCTAATGTATCTTCAAAATTACCATTTTTATCTTCTATACCATAAGTAGTTTGTTCTTCATAATTATTAGAAGCATAATCTTTCTTATATTTAACATTAATTTGATTTTTAACATCTTCTATTTTGGTTAAACCAAATGAATAGTTTATAACATCTAAAATATTTATTTTTTCAAATTGTTCATAATCTTCTATGTTTTGTTTAAGGTCTATAAATTTAAAATTACCTGTACTGTCAAAAGAAGGTATGTAAATAGATGATTTACATAAATTGTTTATAACATTTTTAGCTTCTTTTTGTTCTGTTAATGTGAAGCTATTAATCCAATCATCATTAATATCATCACTTGGAAAATTAAAGTCTTTTTGATAATCTAATTCTTTTTTTAATATATCTTCTAATATTGTATAAGGTTTTGTCATAACAACATCATTGTTTACCCTGCCTTTTATACTTCCATAAAATTTTTCTTGTGTATAATCTGTTATCAATATATCTTGTAAAGTATAAAATTCTTTTAAATTTGCTATAGTTGAAGTCATAAAACTTGTGTCTACGGAAGGTAAACCCCAATTTATGCTATCAAAAGCATCAGTTCTATTAAATGCTCTAATTTGGTTAGTGTATAAATCTCCACCTAAATCATTATTAGTATATCTAAATTCAGTTTCATTAGGCTCAAATGAATGTTGATGGTTTGGAACTTCACAATCAGTTTTCCAAGTATCTGGATTAGGATAATTTTCATCCCATTTATTTTCATTTGATACCATATCTTCAAAAGTAATGTTATCTAAAAGATTATAACTAGTATCTCTTTCAATCAATTCTCTTTCTGACCAAAAAGTAACAGGATACGGAACAACAGTATTTGACAAATTATTATGCGTAAAATAATCTATTTTATAAAATATTTTAGTAGCACATACATAACTTCCTATATCACTAGAAAATTGTAACCTAGCAAAACTTCCTGTATTAGCTCCAACACCATTATTTTGTGCTGTTAAATGTAACCCACTAGAGTAATTTGCATTTTGTATCCATTGTACAGGAAATGTAGATACTTTATTTTGTGCAATATAATTGTTATCTAAATCTTCAAACATTCCATCAGAATCATTTGTGTTGCTTACATTATTTAAATCAGTAGGTTTCCACCAAGAAAATGTAGCATTTAAATTTGTTTCATCCCAATCTGCATCATAATAAGTATCTCCAATACTAAACAAATTATTTAAATCTTGTTCAGAAGAAATATTAGTATAATTATAAACTTCTTTAGTAGCATCTAACATTTCATTATTATTAAAACCAAAAAACTTATTACAAGAACCAAAATAATAAAAAGTCTGACTATTTCCATAACCATCTTCATCTACAAACTCTCGAGGTCTGTGATTATTTGCAAAAAAAGACACTTTTTCAACAGGTCTATAAATTCTAGTTGGTATACCCTGTTTATTTTCATCAGGCGTTTCACCTAAAATCCAATTTTCATATAAAGTAGCACCAACTATTTTAACTTTTGCTGAAGTGTCAACCGTAGAATTTTCATACTCATATATTGTCTTTCCATCATAACTTTCAGAATATTGCCTTCCATAATTATATGGTAATGTTTCACATATTGGCAAATAACCATTGTTATAACAATATATATGACTGTTTTGAGGAATATAATTTGGGTATAATATAGTTTGTCTAATGTATGGATTTAATTTGTCTATATGAGAAGGGTTTGACCATAAGCCACCTATTTCTGTGTTAGACTGTTCTATAATTAATTCATTATCTTTAGTTAAAATTAAAGGCGATTTATCAACATAACCATAAACTAATGGAAATGGTTTGCCTTGTGCTTCTTCATCATAAACAAACTTATTATCTATTGTGGTTTTAGGTATTAAAGTTTTAAGTTTTTGCTCTGTTAAATCTTCTAAAGTAAGGCTTAGAGTTTCAGCCGATTGAGAATAACGTCTAATAGTGCCTGTATAAACAAGTAAACAATCATCTAAAGTGTCTAGTCCATTAGCAGCATAATACACTTGTACTACTGCATTAAGTAAACTAGGAATATCGTCTGAAAAAATCTTACCTTTATAGGGAGCATTTGATATAGATAGAGATACACTTGAAATAGTGTATTTATTGTTTATAATGTCTGCTTTTGAGCTTATAGAAGGACTATTAAGTAGTAAAGGGTTATACGCCTCACCACCTATGTTTGTTTCCTTAATTGATAAATTAATTACTTCTGTTACCGAATCTAATGGTTCATCTATCTGTACACCTTTATATATCCTAACCAAAGGATATAAAGACGTTCTAGTACCATTACCTAGTGCTTGTTTAAATTTAGGAGGTAACGTCAGCATTAACCAATCCCAAAATCACTACCCCTACGGACAGCTTCTTTAATTGATTCTGCAAGTTCACCTTCAACAAAATCTTGTGTTAAAACATTACCTGTAATGCTTACATTAATACTTCCACCACCACCTGATTGATTCATTTGGTTGAGTGTTTCTAAGCCGATAGATTCTACTGCATTTCTACTCATTACAAATTCGCCACGTTCAGCTTCTATCATAGTACCACCTTGTGAGTGTAATCTTCCACCAACATAACCACCTTCAGCATATTGACCTACTGGAGAATTACCACCTCCACTAGTAGCTGCTTTATTAGAAGATGAACCTGAAAGTACAGCACTTAATGCTCCAAACATAGCTGCACCTAATGCAGGAACGACTATATTTGCAGGAAATGGAATTTTAGACATAGCTCCTGCCATATAAGAAACTACTGCTTCTTGCAGTTTAGCTACAATAACTTGTTTAGCAGCAGCTTTACCCGCAGCACTTGCCGTTTTATAGGCTTTACCCATTGAAATAGCAGAATTTAAAATGTTTTTATTAAGTGATATTTCCTTTTTTAATAGAGCTTCTTTTGCTTTAGCAGATTTTTGGTCATCTGTATTCAATTCTTTTTTAACTGCTTTTAATTTATAGTATGCTTGTACTAAAGAAAATAAACCTTTCATTTCTTCATTATTTAACAATCCTTTTTCTGCTAAAACTGTAGCTTCTAATATGTGAGCTTCTATAAGTTCTAATTGAGCTTCTTTTGTTTGTTTATAAGCATCTCTTAATATATCATATATGTCTTTTTGTGTTTTAACACTTTCGCCATCTTCTATTCTTGATAATTTTAAATCTTCAATATTTTGGCGTAATGTATCAATACCTTCTGCTTCTGCTTTTGTTAATTGACCCATCATATTCATTAATAATGCTTTGTTTAGCATTACTTCTGCTTCTTCTATTTGAGTGTCTACATCATCTTTTCTTAAATCTATTAAATATTCTTTTAATGATATAATATCTTTTTCAGCGTCTCTTAAATTTTGTTGTACAGATTTTTTATGTTCAAGTGTTGTTATTAATTGTGCTTCACCTGCTTCTAAATCTCTACCTAATTCTATTTCTTTTTTCTTTATTTCTAATGCTACACCTTTTAATTCAATTTCTGCTTGAATTGTATCTATTTGTTTTTGTATTGCAGCTTCAGATTCAAGAACACTTTTAATATAATCTATTTGACTTTCATCTAACTTGCCTGTTGCATTGCGAGCCAATTTCATCTCATCGGCTACTTTATTAATTCTTTCGTTAAGTTTCTTTTGGTCCTCAGACAATTCGCTTGTAGATGCAAAATAAGACGCAATACCAGTAACTAAAAAAGCAATAGCTGATGCTGCTGCTACATAAGGATTAGATTTCACAGCCATATTAAAAGCTCTTTGTACTACAGTAGCTTTGCCAGTTACTAACATTAATCCTATTTTACCTGCTTTTAAAATAGCTAAACCACTTGTATATGCAAATGTAGCAGTTTTACCAGCAACAAAAGCAGCAGTTAATGATGTTACAGCACCAATTAAACCTCTTAATACAGATAAAGGTAAAGCTTCTGATATGCCTCTTAAGGCTTTAGCAAATGCTAATACCATAGGGACTAATGCTTCACCTAATCTTTCTTGCATATCACCAAAAGCGTTGCTAGTTTGTGCTAATTGACCTTTTGTAGTTTTAGCCATTAATTTAGATAATTCACCAAATTTTTGTTTAACTCCCTCAGTAATAGCTATAAATCTTTCTTGTTGTGATAATCCAGATTCAAGTTCTACACCATACCTTGATAAAGCATTTGTAGAAGAACCAAATGTTTTGGCTATTAATTGACCTGCTGTATTTAAATCTATACCTAAACCTGCTGCTAAATCTAATGTTGCCTCTGTTAATCCTTTAGCTTGTTCTTCATTAGCTCCAAAAGCACCCATAGTAGCTATAACACTATTAATTGTTTCATCACCAAACATAGTAACTTGTTGTAAAGCACTAGAATATTTTCCTAAAGCTATTGCAGAATCAGTTCCAAATACTCTAGCCATTTTTAAAACACTTTCTTCTTGTTCACCAAAAAGTTTTACTTGTCTTAATATTGCAGAAGAAACTAATGTCATAGCAAATGATGCTAATAATAATTTAGAACGCATTGTAGCAAATCCGTTAGATAATAATCTACCACCATTAGTAATGTTTAACATACCTTTATTTAATTGTACTGTTTTTATACTAGCGATACTCATAGCTTTTGACATTTGTCCTAAAGCTGTTGAGTTTCCTCTTAAAGCAAGTTTGACTGTATTAAGATTAATACCTAATTTTTGAAATGTAGTACCTGCAGCTTTAACAGATGCAGTCATTTTGTTTAGTTGTAGTCTAATTAATTTTTGTGATTGTGCTAATTGTTTTTCGGCAGCTTGTTGTTTTTTTAATAAAGCAATTTCTTTTTTTCGTTGTTTTTCTTTTGCTATTAATTGTTTTTCAGTTGCTATTCGGTCTTTTTCTCTTTGTAAAATAACTTCTTTTAAAGATTGGAATACTTTTTTATTAGCTAGTTCTTCTTTTTTAGTTTCTATAGCATTTGTTCTTTTTGCATCTATACCTTTAATAGTTGCTATATTTTGTTCATTAAGGGCAATAGTTAATTTATCAATATTTTTTGCACCTTCGTGATTTCGCTTACTAAATTCTTTTAATTGTAATAATTCTTTACCTCTACCTGCAACAATGCCTACAGAAGCATCTATTTGACGTTGTGTTGCTCTATTAAGAGTATTTGTTGATTGTTCTAATTTTTGATTAGATTTAGTTGCTTCTTTTGTTCGATTATTTATTTTTTTAAGAAATGTGGCTAAACCACCATCATCAACCCTAAACTTTATTTCAAAATCATCAGCCATTTGTATTTGCCTCTCTCGTTGCCTTATCTCTCATTCGTTTCTCTTTCTTGGCTAGAGCGTTTTTAATTATAAAAAAGTATTCAACCCATATTGCAGGTTGTTCTCCATAGTCACCTTTATGTGCAGGTGTACCTGTTTCTGTACAGTATAAATACTTATTAATTAATTTTAAATATTTATCATTACGAATATGATTTAGGCAAGTAAAAAAAGGTATTTGTGCTATGATACTTTCAACAATATCAAAACTCTTACCTTGTTGCTCATTGAAGTTTATTGCTTCTTCTCTAAGCAAACTTATTACTTGCCACACATCATCTACATTTTCAAATGTACGAGTTTCATAACCATTTTCAGTTGCTATTGGCAACTTTGCATCGTAAGGAAACTCACAATATGAACAGCCTCCACAGCCATCCGACATTAAAGTCAGTTCTACTTGGAGGCTTTGCCTTCCCCCACAAGATAACGATTCTGCATTTCTGTAAAAATAGCAGTTTTATCTTCTAGGGATAGTGTTTTTAGGAACTCATCTGATGTATCACCATCAACACCTATACGAATCCATTTAGTCATTGTTGAGTGCATCATTTTTACACCTAACACATCACCATTTGGTTTATAATCGTATTGTACTGAATCAAGCATTTCATCTCTTTCGTCTATTGATACATCTTTTAACTTAATTTTCATTCCTGATTTAAGTTTGATTTCCATTGTTTATTTCCTTATTTATTTGTTAGTTATTAAGCGTTACTTAAATCAATGATAAGTAACTCATCTGTTCCATCATCTACTGCTTTAATTGAACAATCAAGCATCATTATATCACCTTCTGAAAGTGCTACGTTAGTCAATACTCCATTAGCAGTATCTATACCAAATTTACCATTATTTACAATAATAAACATATCTTCTGCTTTAATTGCTCCTCCGTCAAAAGTTGATATCATATCTTTAGTGTTTGTATCATATTTAATTTGACAATCGTGAGTAACAGCACACTCAACACCTCTACTTACAACTTCATAACCTCCACTTGTAATACCTGTAAACACAGCAGGGTAATCAATTGTAGTAGTAAAATTATTCAATACTGATTGAACGCCATATACTAAAATGCCACTTGCAGCAGCTAAAGTTGTGCCATCGTCATTTCCATAAGCTGTGATTGTTGGTGTTACTTGAGAATCTAAATCAGGTATTCTTCCTGTTTGTAGAGTTGCAGACCATTTATATCTACCACCTTCAGTACCTACATCAGCAGTAATTGAAAAGCTAGTTACTACACAGCCAAACAATTCTATACCTCTTTGATTAGTAACATCTGATGGTTGCAATACTACAGTTAATGATGAAGCATTGTTTGTTACTGCTGCACCATATCTTTGTCCTACTATTTTATGAGCACTTGCTATTGTTTGATTTGTGTTATCTGTTTGTGCAGCTCCACAAATATTAGCTATAAGTAATCTGTGTCCAACATCATCGTGTAATGTGCCTGAAAGTCCTAACTCTACTACTCTCAATGTTCTATCGTGAAAAAAGTCCTCTGCCTTTAGAGTAGCTCCAACCCCACTTCTAACATCTAATGCTTGTGTAACATTAAGTGATGGGAATGATATTGAATCAACATCTAATTGATTCATTGTAGTGCCTATACCTGTAGAACCTGCATTTGTTGCATCTGAAACTACGGCACATCTCCACTCTTTAGGAGAAAACGCTTGTGGTGCATTTGCCATTATTTACTCTCCTTTTTGCTTGTTGCTTTAACTGCTGAAGTTTTTACTAAACCTTCAATAGTTTCAGCGATTTGTTTAACTTCTATTTCTTTACCATCTTGTAATTCATCCCAAGCGTCTTTATCTACACCACAGGACTTCCAACAATTAGGTAATATTATGTTTTTATCTTTTAGTTTTATTTTCATAAAAACTCCTATTCTATGTTACCTAGATGTTGTCCTCGCCATACTAGCTGAACAACATACTCGTTTTCGTCATCTAAGGCATTTAGCTGTGTTGATTCAATTCGACAATTAAAACAATTACTACTATCTGTCAATACCATAGATATGTTATCGTGTATTAACGCCTCAATTCTTGATACAAACCTTAAAACGTGGTCTAATGATGTTTTGTTCACGTTAGGGTCTGCAAAATAATAAAACATATTAACTTCGTATTCTCTAGTTTCACTATGAGCCATATACTGTGTTAATGTGCTACCTACAGGGTCTAGCCTTAAATATTGATTACCTTGCTCTTTTTGCTCGTGACCAATATATACAGGTAAAGTACCCTTAAATTCTGTTCTTAATGTGTTACGTAATTTATTAAGAATATTAGTAAAATTGCTAGTAAAATTTACAGGCATTAGTAAACCCTTCCGTGTTTTCTAATTCTAGTCATTTTTACAGCTTTACCACTAGAAGCATCTATATCTTCATAAGCACCGAATACTTCTATTTCCCATTCATCGTCTTGTATAGCATTAGATGAACCTGCAAATCTTATTTCTAATCCACTAGATAGCTGTTGATAGTCGCCTGTAATAACTTCATTTTTTATTACTTCTATTTCT
>Ga0181420_1000437_pt1 | contig 16716 bp, 15 predicted proteins | sample 43SPOviralmetaG_FD_130145 | JGI IMG/M metagenome (GOLD analysis project Ga0181420, IMG submission 130145) | Marine viral communities from the oligotrophic San Pedro Time Series (SPOT) site, San Pedro Channel, CA, USA - 43 SPOT_SRF_2013-05-22 | ecosystem: Environmental > Aquatic > Marine > Strait... | reverse complement strand
TAGTCTTGATAAACTCCGCAAGGCAACTATCAATTGGGTAATGCAACCCCTAGGTATTAATACTACCGATAAATATTTGGATAAAAAATTTTGGCTGGATTCTAGTGATCGCTTAATGTATGAGGGCAAAGCCCCTGAACTTTCTGCAACTAAATCAGCACGAATGCCAGCTTTCTTTGAGCATAGTAATGTCAACCTCCCCCAATACGCTTGAAGTCCTAGGGATGCAATCCCGTGGTCTCGTACATCAATTAGAAGAATCATTCCCACCAACTAACCCTAACCCTGAAGATACAATGGAAAAAATTATGTTTAGATCCGGGCAACGTAGTGTTGTGGAATGGATCATTAATTATATAGAGGAAAATTAAATGAGTTTTATTGACACATACGGTGGTAACAAAGAGGCTAGCGCCTCGGGCATGGCTGCTGTACAAAGAGCAATAGATGCTGGGATGACTATCAGTCAAATTCAAGCACAAGCTAAACGAGAAGGTATTGGTTTTGGAAGTAAAGCACAGAACTATATTCGTGAACGCGAAGGTTCATTTATTGCTAAGTATGGCGGTAATGAAGCGACAATGGCTAACGCTGGTGTGCAAGCAGTAAGGGCTGCTAGTGCTGCAGGATTGTCATATGACGAGATGCGTCAGCAAGCAGCTGCAGAAGGTGTGCAGTTTATGGGTGGTGCACAAGAAATTTTTGCACAAGCTCGTGAATCAGACTATCAAAATAAGCTTGCAGAAATGCAACAGCAGCAGAATGCATATTTAAAGCAGTTACAAATACAACAAAAGAGTAGGGCTGATGAACTAGAAGCTAATCAGCTTACTTACTACATAAATCAAGCTAGATCTAATAAGACAGGTGCACTACATATTGGTGGTTCTAATAAAACCCCACGAACCAGTGGTACACAAGGCTTTAAACGTAGGAAACTACAAATTAATCCTGTTACTGCTAATGCTCTTTCAAGTATTCTTGGTGGTACTAAATCTGCAACAACAACTAACACATTGAACGTCTAATGACAGCTAAATCACGTTATGACAGATTGTCTTCAGACCGTTCCCAGTTTCTTAATACTGCTAGACAAGCAGCAGATCTAACTCTACCTTATCTTATCCGAGAGGATGAGACCTATTCTAAAGGCTCACTAAAACTTACAACACCGTGGCAATCAGTTGGAGCTAAAGGTGTGGTGACGCTTGCAAGTAAACTAATGCTTGCATTGCTACCTCCACAAACCAGCTTCTTTAAGCTACAGGTTAACGATGTTAACTTGCCTGGAGAATTAGGGCCAGAGATTAGATCAGAACTTGACTTGTCATTTGCTAAAGTTGAACGCACTATTATGGAGTCTATTGCAGCCTCTAGTGATCGTGTTGTCGTTCATCAAGCATTAAAGCATCTTGTAGTAGCTGGTAATGCTCTTATCTTTATGGGTAAGGAAGGGCTTAAGCTTTATCCTTTAAACCGATACGTAGTAGATAGAGATGGTAACGGTAATGTTATTGAAATTGTAACAAAAGAAACAATCTCGAAAAAATTAATTAAAAAAAATTACCCTGAATTTAAAGAACCTCAACCCAACACACCTAGTGATAACTCATCACGTCATGATGATGAATGTGATGTTTATACACACTGCACTAGAGATAACAATCGTTGGGTCTGGCATCAGGAAGTAGAGGATCAAATGCTATCCAAGTCAATGAGTAAATCACCTATTGACGCAAACCCTTGGCTTGTGCTACGCTTTAATCATGTAGATGGTGAGGTGTATGGACGCGGTAGAGTAGAAGAGTTTATTGGTGATCTAAAGTCACTTGAAGCTCTGTCACAAGCACTGGTTGAAGGAAGCGCAGCAGCTGCTAAGATAGTGTTTACTGTTTCACCATCCAGTACCACCAAACCATCAACGCTTGCAGCAGCAGGCAATGGTGCTATCATCCAGGGACGACCTGATGATATTGGTGTAGTACAGGTAGGTAAAACAGCTGACTTCCAAACTGCTTATCAAATGGTAGGTAGCTTAAGTCAACGATTAAGTGAAGCATTCCTTGTACTTAATGTAAGACAATCAGAACGTACTACTGCTGAAGAAGTACGTATGACTCAAATGGAATTAGAACAACAACTTGGTGGACTGTTTAGTTTACTTACTGTTGAGTTCCTTGTTCCTTATCTTAATCGTAAACTAAACGTTGCACAAAAGACAGGTGAGATTCCACGTTTACCTAAAGGTGATGTTGTTAAACCTACTATTGTTGCAGGTATCAATGCACTTGGACGTGGACAAGACAGAGAAAGCCTTGGTCAATTCCTACAAGTTATTGCTCAAACAATGGGACCAGAAGCTATTCAACAATTTATTAATCCAGAAGAAGTTGTTAAACGTTTGGCAGCAGCATCTGGTATTGATGTATTGAATCTTGTTAAGAGTATGCAAGAGATACAGCAAGAACAACAACAAGCTATGGCTCAACAACAACAGATGATGGCTCAACAACAAGAACCACAAATGGCTGCTGTTGATCAGAAACGTGAGCAAGCTGCAGCCCAAATGATGCAGCAACAAGAACAACAACCACCACAATAATATGGCAGAAACACTTACTATCAATGAAACCCCGGCTGATCAACCAGAACTTAATGCTGATGAGCAAAACTCACTAGAAGTTGCTGAGTCTATTTCTGGGGAAGATCAGACGTTACTTGCAGGCAAGTTTAATGATGCTAAATCATTGGAACAAGCTTACCTTTCTTTACAAAAGAGACTTGGTGAACCACGTGATGAACCAGAAGTTGGTGAAGAACAAGAGCAAGAAGAACCAGCGGCTGAATCCCAAGAAGAAGCAACAAAACCAACTGAAGACTCTGGTAAACTAACAGAACAGCAAGCCAATCAATTGTATGATATGGTTGGTGGTGAGTCTACTTATAAAGACATGCTAAGCTGGGCTGGTGAGTCCCTTTCTCAAGAAGAAATTGAGATGTATGATTCAGTAATGTCTGATGGTAATGCTAATTCTATTTACTTTGCTGTTCAAGCATTAAATAATAAATATACAGATTCTGTTGGTAAAGATGGACAGCTATTAACTGGTAAGCGTTCCGCTGCACAGCAAGACGCTCAGTTCCGTAGCCAACAAGAACTTGTAGCAGCAATGAATGATCCACGTTATGATAATGATCCGGCTTTCCGAGATGATGTTATGCGTAAACTAACTAACTCTGACCTTGATTTTTAATGACTGTTACCACCAACGATCGCGGACAACAAAACCTCTTTGCTAAAGAACCCACCATGTACACTGATGAAAACTACACTGTGAATCATAACGACAAAGCAGAAAAACTAAACGGTCGCCTTGCTATGCTAGGTGTGATTGCTGCGCTTGGAGCGTATGCACTAACTGGTCAACTTATCCCCGGAGTATGGTAATGCCAATGGTTAATGGAAAGAAGTACCCCTATACCGCTGCAGGTATGAAGGCTGCTTCTGGTGCAAAGAAAAAAAAGACTACTAAAAAACCTGCTGGTAAAAAATACTAATGGCTAAGAAAGGTCTTTATGCTAACATCCATGCTAAACGGATGCGCATTAAACAAGGTTCAAATGAAAAGATGCGTAAGCCTGGTAGTTCTGGTGCACCCACTGCTGCTAACTTCAAACGCTCTGCTAAAACTGCTAAGAAAAAATGATTGAATGCCCACAATGTACTGTGCAACAACAGTACGTTCTAGAACAACTACAGACATCTGCTGGTGTTACAGATCGGACTGCACTTGCTGTCATTCTGGGAAACATCCACCAAGAGTCTACCTTTAAACCTAATGTTTGTGAAGGCGGTGCTATCGTTCCTTATGATAGATGCCTTGATGGAGGTTATGGTTTAATTCAATGGACTTCAAAACATCGTTACCTTGGTCTCGGTACTTTCTGTGCTAAGCGTAACGCTGATCCAAGTGGTTTGAAATGTCAAACTGATTACATGATACATGAGATGAGGTTTAGAAAAGATCTTTATGCTTTTCAAACCAATCATCAAACAATACCTTATTACATGAATGCTGCATACTACTGGTTAGGCTGGGGTGTCCATGGTAATAGAACACAACATACTTACTCTTTTTTAACTAAACTACAATGAAATTTTTTGCTATCCTCCCCGCTGCTTTGTTTGCTGCTTCCCCTGTACTGGCTTCACCTTATGTAAACGTTGAAGCCAACTCAGGTTGGTCTGGTACTGATTATTCTGGTACTGTTATTGATAACCACGTTGGTTATGAAGGATCTAATTGGTATCTCCAAGGTGGTCCTAGTATTGTTAGTCCAGATGGTGGTGACTCTGAAGTAGAACTGTCTGGTAAAGCTGGTGGTTCTGTACCACTGGGTGAAAAGCTTGGTGCATATGGTGAAGTATCCTTCATGACTGGTGATGACAACAACGGTTACGGAACAAAGCTTGGTGTCAAGTATAGTTTCTAATAGCTAAATAGAATAAGGGAGGTGCAATTCCTCCCCCTTGGGAGTTTAGCTCAGTTGGTAGAGCGCCTGCTTCGCAAGCAGGATGTCAGGAGTTCGAGTCCCCTAACCTCCACTTGGACAGCCAAGTCCGAAAAATGGTCTTACTTACTAGAACAAAAAACACATGAACTATTACTTAAATGGCTACGTCTACAATTGCGCTACAACAACAAAAGAATATTTGGAACAACTTCTGTGACTGGGTAACCAGTACTAACAACCGACTGTACGTTGGTTGGTTCGGAGTCTTGATGGTTCCAACACTACTAGCAGCTACAGCCTGCTTTATTATTGCATTTATCGCCGCACCCCCAGTTGACATTGATGGCATTCGTGAACCAGTTGCAGGATCGCTCCTGTACGGAAATAACATTATATCGGGAGCAGTTGTCCCGTCTTCAAACGCTATCGGACTACACTTCTACCCAATCTGGGAAGCAGCAAGTCTTGATGAATGGCTCTACAATGGCGGCCCCTTTCAACTGGTCGTCTTTCACTTCCTTATCGGTATCTATGCTTACATGGGACGCGAATGGGAACTTAGTTACCGACTGGGAATGAGGCCCTGGATCTTTGTTGCATACTCCGCACCCGTGGCAGCGGCATCCGCTGTATTCCTTGTTTATCCCTTTGGACAGGGTTCTTTTTCAGACGCTATGCCTCTTGGCATTTCCGGTACTTTTAATTATATGTTGGTATTCCAAGCCGAGCACAACATCCTCATGCACCCCTTCCACATGTTGGGAGTTGCTGGTGTTTTTGGTGGCAGCTTGTTCTCAGCTATGCATGGATCTTTGGTTACATCTTCTCTCGTACGTGAAACAACTGAAAATGAATCGCATAATAACGGCTATAAGTTCGGTCAAGAAGAAGAGACTTATAATATTGTTGCTGCTCATGGGTATTTCGGTAGGCTTATTTTCCAATACGCCTCCTTTAATAATTCTAGGAGTCTACATTTCTTCCTTGCTGCTTTCCCTGTTGTGGGAATTTGGTTCACGGCTTTGGGAGTGAGCACAATGGCATTCAACTTGAATGGCTTTAACTTCAACCAATCCATCCAATCATCTGATGGACACGTAGTTGGAACCTGGGCTGACATCTTGAACCGAGCAGGTCTCGGAATGGAAGTCATGCACGAAAGAAATGCACATAACTTCCCGCTTGATCTTGCGTCAACTAGCTCCACACCTGTGGCCTTAGTGGCACCTTCAATCGGCTAAGTGAGATAGATCTTACAGAGGGGTGCAATTCCCCTCATCACTATTGGCATTGGCCCTTACGAGGATACCCTTTGCCGTCTAGACGGTGGGATAGACCACAATAAAATTAAATAACTCAAAGATCTTTGAGAGTCGATATACTATTACTCTCTTTTTAAATGGCTTTTCAATCTTCTGTTAACCCCGCTCAGCTAACTCAGCTGGGCCAGGCTAACATGGCCGGAGACAAACGTGCACTGTATCTTAAATTGTTCAGTGGCGAAATGTTCAAAGGCTTCCAAAATAACACAATCGCTCGCGATTTGGTTATGAAGCGTACCTTGAAGAACGGCAAATCAATGCAGTTCATCTATACAGGTCGCACCAAATCAGAATTCCATACGCCTGGAAATAGCATCCTTGGTGATAGCAACAATGCTCCTCCTGTAGCTGAGAAGACGATCACGGTTGATGACCTGTTGATCAGCTCAGCATTCGTTTATGAATTGGATGAGGTACTCTCTCATTACGATTTGAGGTCTGAGATTTCACGTAAGATCGGCTATGCTTTGGCCGAAAAATATGACCGCTTGATCTTCCGTGCCATTGCACGTGGTGCTCGTGCAGCATCACCGATCACTAAGGCTGGTTATGTTGAACCAGGTGGTACTCAGATCCGTGTTGGTACAAACAACCAAGCATCTGATGCTTATGTTCCTGCTTCTTTGATCAACGCTTTCTATGACGCCGCAGCTGCGATGGACGAGAAGGGTGTTAGTTCAGAGGGACGTGTGGGTGTACTTAACCCCCGTCAGTACTATGAACTGATCCAAGCTGTTGGTTCTAATGGTCTTGTTAATCGTGACGTACAGGGTACTGCCCTGCAGTCTGGTAACGGCATCATTGAGATTGCTGGTATCAAAATCTACAAGTCAATGAACATTCCATTCTTTAGTTCCTATGGTACTAAGTATGGTTCTGCTTCTGCTACTAATCCTGGTGTTGCCGATCCTGGTAATACTGGTTCATTTGTTGCTGAAGCTGTTGAAGATGCTGCTAACGATGTTACAGGTATCAACAACGAGTACGGTGAAGAAACCGAATTCGCTAACAGTTGTGGTTTGATCTTCCAGCGCGAAGCTGCTGGTTGTGTCGAAGCAATCGCTCCTCAAGTCCAAGTGACTTCAGGTGACGTTTCTGTTATCTATCAGGGTGACGTTATCCTTGGCCGTTTGGCTATGGGTGCTGATTACCTGAATCCAGCCGCTGCTGTTGAACTTGTTGCAGGTGCTGCAGCCGGTTCTACTGGTAACGCTGCTTTCTGATTTTTATATATCATGTGGGAGTCTCTTCGGAGGCTCCTTTTTTTTAATTCTTTATTGAGAATAATACTCATTATCAATTTATGGCCTTCCCTACTACTGGCTCCAATACTGAGCTACAAGCTGTTAATCAGATCCTGGCGTCAGTTGGTCAGGCTCCTGTCACTACACTGACAACTGATGAAACTTTCGTACTAAATGAAGTTTCAAGCTTTACTGGTTCTATTTCCGGCACCACTCTAACTACTACAACAGCTAACATTCCAGTCGGCACCTATATTGGTGGACCTGGTGTAACTGTTGGTACATCTATTGCCGTTGCAGGTGTAGAAGTATCCCCAGCTACAGACCCTGTTACATATAATTATACTGTTAATATTTCTCAGACTGTATCCAGTCAGATCTTAACACAGTCTATTGCTACAAGTAGAATTGAATCCCAAACCAACCCGGACGTTGCGATTGCACTCAACACCCTAAGAGAAGTGTCTCGTGAAATACAATCAGAAGGCTGGTCTTTTAATAAAGAATCAGACTATCCAATTACACCTGACTCATCTAATGAAGTAATCATTGCTAACAATATACTTCATATGGATTTGAATAGAACTTATACACAAAATTTAGATAGAGATAGTATTAATCGTGAAGGCAAACTTTACGATAAAACTGCCCATTCATTTACTTGGACTGATGCTACTTTATACGTAGATGTTATTTGGTATTTTGATTGGCCTAGTATTCCTACTGTCATTCAAGCCTTTATCATTGCAAGAGCTGCAGCAATTGTGTCTAGTAGAATTATTGGTGATCCTAATCAATATCAAATCCTAATACAAAAAGAAGCTTTTGCTAAATCTACAGCTTTAGAATACGAATGTAATCAAGGAGATTACTCATTCTTTGGTAGTCCTAAAGGTGGTAATTTCTATAAAAGCTTTCAACCGTTCCATACTTTACAACGCTAATGCCAGCAGTAACTCAGCTAATACCAAACTTTCTTGGTGGTGTCTCACGACAAAATGATGACAAAAAATTATTAGGACAAGTAACTGAATGCGTTAACGGTTACCCTGATCCTACCTATGGTCTATTAAAAAGACCAGGGATGAAACATACTAATGTATTAAAGAAAGCTGATGGTACTGCATTTACTAAGGCTGAACTAGATGGTGCTGCTTGGCTCTTTATTGAACGTGATGCAGCTGGATCTTACATTGGTGCTATTAAAGGTACAAACATTTATGTATGGACTGCAGCTGATGGTACGTGGTGTACAGTTACTAATAACGGTGCATCCTATCTAACAGGTACTAAACAGAATGATTACCATTTTCGTAGTGTACAAGATGTCACAGTAATCTCAAATAAAACCGTTACAACTGCTATGCAAGCTGCAGGTACTTTTGTATCTGGTGCAGTAGCTACACTTAAATTGGTATCATTAATCGATACATATTCATATGAAGTAAAGATTCAAAACATAGCTACAACAGTTACTGCTCAAAGCAGTACAACTTTTGATGACATGCTGCTATACAATGGTAGCAGTATTAATACTAATCATCATCTGGTGGATGCTATTAAAGCAACTATTGAAGCACAACATGCTGCATCTAATGCAGATTTTAATGGTGTATGGTATCTAGAAGGTTACACAAATAGTCTTGTTATTAAACGTACTACTGGTACAAATGCTGTTGTCACTGATTATAGTGCAACATCAGGTACAGATGTAGCATTTTCTATCGAAGCAAAAGGTGGTCTAGGTAATACATCTCTTGAAGTATTTGAAGATGATGTTGATGATATTGTAAAATTACCTGCCGAATCATTTCATAACCATTTCGTAAGAATATTAAATACTGATTCTGCTGATGATGATTATCATCTTAAATATATTGCTTATAATAATTTAAGAGGCAGAGGTTACTGGAAAGAAACTGTTGCACGTGATTCATCACCAGGTCTTGATGCTGCTACAATGCCATATCAACTTGAAAATACAGGTGCTTTAACTTTTGCATTTAACCCTATTCCATGGAAAGCACGTGAAGCTGGTGATGACGTAACAAGTCCTCTACCATCTTTCATTGGATTTCCTGTTCAAGCCTCTTTCTTCTATAGTAATAGATTCGGTTTGTTATCACAAGATAATGTAATCTTTGGTATATCAAACGATACTTTTAACTTCTTCATTAAATCTGCTTTAACACAAGTTGATTCAGATCCTATTGATTTAAATGTATCTAGTGTAAGACCAGTTACTTTGTCTGATGTCTTACCATCACCACAAGGTCTATTGCTGTTTAGTGCACGACAACAGTTTCAAGTGTACTCAACTGATGTTAGTATTCTAACCCCCACTACTGCTGTTATTAGATCATTGTCTAACTATGAAATGGCAACTGATATAGCACCTGTAGATGTTGGTATTACATCCGCCTTTATTAATAGAGTACCAGGTTATAGTAAGTTATTTACTATGCAACTACGTGATGTAGAACAAAGCCCACTTGTTGTTGACATCAGTAAGATTGTACTTGAATGGATACCTGATACTGTAGACGGTCTGACTGTTAGTCCACAGAACTCTGTGGTTATGTTGATTGATAGGTCTACATCTTACCTATATCTTTATAGATATTATAATAATGGTGAAAAAGATTTATTTCAAGCATGGACTAAATGGGAATTACCAGGTACTATTCAAACTGCAGATATTATTAATGACTCTGTAGTTATTGTATCTCAGCATGAAAATGAATACACAATAGGTAATATTATCCTTGATGAGATCCCCTCAGGAAGCTCTATAACAGGTGCTACCAGTATTACTGGTAATACATGCCTAGACATGGCTACAAGGCCCGTCAAGCCGCACTCATCGGTCAATGCGGTAGTATATGATGCAACCAATGAGGTTACTAAAATCTATACACCCTATACACCATTCCAACAAAAGGAAGCTATCATGCTTCTTAGTGTACCTGAAGCAGATGTAGGCTTACCTGCAGCTGTTGATGCTGATGCTGGTTTCTATTTAGCTGCTACTGAACGTACTGAAATCGGTACAGGTTACCGTTACTTTGAAGTAAAAGGTGACTATACAAGTTATGCAGATGGTATCGTTATAGGTTATGGTTATGATTTTGAAGCAACTCTGCCTAAATTTTATTATAAACGTGATGCTACTACATCAGACTATACAGCTACATTAACTATATCAAGAGTTACATTTTCTGTTGGTAGAACAGGTCCAGTTTTATTTAAAGTAAAAGCTGGCGGTTCTGATGAATGGAAGAATGTAGAATATGTAACTGATGCTGGTACATATCTAGCAGACAGTAGCCCTGTAACATCTGAACATCAATTCACCATACCAATCCATCAACGTAATACTAATTTTGAACTTAAAGTGACAAGCAATTTTCCATACCCTGTATCGTTGGTGTCGATGACATGGGAAGGTATTTATTCACCACGATTCTATAGGAGGACTTAATTATGCCTTTTGGCACAATTGCACGCTGGATTTCAGGAGACGATCCAAACAAAAGAGCACGGAAAGCAGAAAGAAAACAGCAAGATGAATTAAAAAAACAAGCCACTGCAATCTATGAACAGGAAAAGAAAATATTCAATGCAAATAAAAAGAATTATTTAGCGGAACGTGACTATGCATATGATACTGCTGTTACTAATTGGGAGTATGGTAAAACAATTCAAGATTTTTCATACTCTAAAGATTTAGCTTCATACCTTAAAAGTGAAGATATTTATGATACAACCCGTGCTTCTAATCAAGTTGCTGCAAAATTAGCAAGGTCTGATGAATTAACTGCTATACAAGACCTTGAATTAAGCCATGCGTTTCAACGTGAAGCAATGCTCTCTGATTTGTCTGGTGAAATAAAAAGAGGAGGAATTCAAAAATTAGAACAAGGTGTTAAATTATCCGGCATTCAAAACAATCGTAGAGCAAGTGCTGGATTAATACAACAACAGTTAAATACATTAACTACTCAGACTACTTTTGATAAAGAAGCTAAACTTATTGAAGGTTTACAGAAAAGCGGTAGAGCTGCTTTAGGTCAAGCAGGTGTATCACGTAAAAAAACCTTACAATCTACTGCTGCAGACACTTTCCGCAGTTTGGTTGAGCTTGATTCATCCCTATCTGGTGCTAGAAATAAAGCTAATATAGATTTATTAAAGGTAATGATTGATTCTAGTCTTAATGAACAACAAGTTGGTCTTAATTTAGAAACAATTGATCTTGGGATTAATAGAGCTAGAGAAGAAGTTAAGTATAACAATAGAGTTCTTAATGCTAACATGGACAGTGCTGTTATGCAAATGGAGCGCAACCTCCAAAGAATTTCTTTAGAAAAAATGAATGCAGATCTACAGGCTGAAGCCAATCTTAATATATTCCCTGAAAGATTTGATTACGCACCTAAACCAATAATAACGCCAAAACGTGAGTTTGTAAAACCAGTAAAACAAGAAGCGCCTACAGTTCCTAAAGGACCACGTGTGTCTACAGGTATTGACTCAGTATTTGAGGTGATAGGTGAGGTAGGTGATATTGTTGGAACCGTACTGGGTTTTGGTGATCTTGCCAAGCAGCTCCCTGGCTGGGACGATATGTTTGATTTCGGTGGAAAAGCTTCTGATGATACACCATTTGATATTAACTTTGATTCTGGCCTTGGCAACAACATCGGAAACTTTGGCGGTGGCAAGAGTTTCTTTTAACTAACTAACTAACTATGGCACGAATACAATACCAACCCGCTACAAAACCAAGAGGATTCCAACCTATTCAACTTAGTAGGGCTGGTATTGCTCGAATGGAAGAAGAAGGTAACAGGGTAATCCGTAACCTAGAACAGCAACGTGACGCTACAAATAACCAACGGCGAGATGATCTGCAAGCAATGCAGGCAAACTCTGCTTATGAAAATCAAGCACGAGAAAGAAACCAAAGAACTTTAGAAGCTAATATAAAACAGGAACAAATAGCAGCAGAAAATGAAAGAAAATTTAAGATAGCAGAAGCTGACCGGAAATCAAAAAATATTGAGTCAGCAGTAAATGGATTACTTGATTTTAGTACAACTCTTGCAAAACAAGCTGGTGAAAGAACCAAGCAGATGATTGAGGATCAGACTGCAGAAGGTGCTCAATTTCGCCGTCAAGAATATCTTAATAGTCCTGAACTACAAAGTGATTTTGCAACAGTTGAAAGTCAAGTTTCAGTTCAAACAGAAATACTTGATCAGAATACAATACAAAATGGTGCTAAAGGTTTTGACTCATCTTTAGAAACAGCTAAAAATCTTGCTGCTAATCCTGGTAGAGGTTATTATTGGAAGAAGGGTTACTATAATGAACTTATTATAGAACAAACCCCACTGCTTGTTAATAGAGCACTTCAAGGTACTGAAAATATTTTTACTGATCAAGCAGGTAATAAATTTTCTGGCATAGAAGCTGCAGGTGACCCTGATAAAATGCGTATTGTACTAGGTCAAGTACAAAATAGTTTATATGGATCAACTGGTTTAAATATTAATTCTCTTGAACCTGGGTTTCTAGAAAAGTCAAATAAGTTTGTTGATGAATTTACTTCTACTTCAATACAAAGGGCATCAGCAACCGCAACCCAGAATATTTATAAGAACCTTACTCTACAAGCAGGAGACCTTATGGATCAAGGTAGGGTTGCAGACGGTTATAGATTATTACTAAAAATCCCTTCTGTTGGTAGAGAAGGTGCTTTAAATAAAGTTTTTGATTTATACTCTGCACAAAATGCTGATGGTACATTTCGTTATTCAGTAGATGAATTAAACAGCATAAAATTATTAGGTGATAAAACTATTCTTGAAGAACGTGGTAACAGCCAACGTTATCAAAATGCTATAGCTGCTAGACGTAAGGCTCTATCAGATTACAGACGTGATGATGCTGCTTTTACTAAGCAAGAGGCTAAAGATTTTGCTAATAAAGCACTACCACAAATGATAGAGTATTTTGAAAGTGCTAATGCACAAGGTGACTTAGCAGGCGCAGCTACGTTTGAAAAGGAATTTTATGAAAAGTACCCTAATCAATCATTGCCTAGTAGTTATGTACGAGCAAAACAAGCAGCGTTAAAAGGAAATTATGATGCTGAAGTAGCTACTATTCAAGCTAGAGCCAGAACTCAAACGTTAGACAAAGAATTTGTTGACGCTATTGAAAGCCCTAAATTACAACTTGCTGCTATTAAAGCATTGAAAGAACAAGAAGCAGCTAAGTATGGCCCTAAGTATGCTACAATGAAAAAAAGTTTACTTTCTGAAGCTAAGACATTAACAAAATTTGATCCTACTGTAGAAGGACCAGGCTCTGGTACAACTATTATGGTGACTAATGCTCTTAAAAATGAATACACATATTTCTTTAAATCTTTAGTTGATAAAGGTGTGCCTGTTGATGCAGCTGCTGATCAAGCTTATACACAACTTAAAGATTATATTGCTAAAGCTGCAACAGATAAAACAAACATATTTTATAAAGAAACAGGTGCACTTAATACACCAATTTTCCCAAAGATTCAAGGCACTACTCAAACATTATCAGCTAGTTCTCAAGAACAACGTAATAAATTAAATAAACTTATTTTAAAAAATAATGCAAACGTTGGTAGTATTTTTAGTATGCCAAATGCTGTATTATCTGAAACTCAAATTGAAACTACTATAAATTCTTATTATGCTAATGATGGTACTTTTAGGATTCCACTAGCTGTTCAATATGCGTCACCACTTGCAAAAACAGATCCTATAACTGCTATTAATGAACAGATTCAAGCATCTAATGAAAAGCATGGGAAGAATAGAAGGTTGCTGACACCCTCACCAGTTGAAGAAGCTATCTTTGATCAAGTACCTTCAGTTCAAAAACTATTTACTGATTTTGAGAAAATGTCTACAACTAGACTTTCTCGTGGTACGGCGTACCTTACACGTACAGCTGGTCCTATGAGAGCTAGTATGTCCAGTCAAAGTACTGGAGTGAGTGGTCAAATTTCAGGTAACGGTTATGAGGATACAGATGGTCAAGACACTGGAGTTAATATTGAACTTTTTGGTCCTCAAGGGTTAACTGGAAAAACAGGTGATCATCAATCTAAAACTGGTGCATATGGAGGAAGACGAGCACCAATTGCAACCCCATTTGAATTAACTTTCAATGAGTTTGTACCTGGAGGCAGAAATGCAGGAGCTAAATCAATTACTACACAAGGTAGTACAGATAGAGTAGTAAAAGGTACTGCACCAGGAGGTTTTGGTCACATCGGTTCTTATACTTATACAGATGAAAATGGAGATCAGTATGAAATTATGCTGGCCCACGGTGATCAACCTTTTAATTCATTTAAAGAAGGACAGGTAATTCCAGCAGGAACACTTCTTGGTTATCAAGGCGCAAGTGGTTCTAGTGATGATGGCGCTGGTGGAGGATATGACCATATAAGTCTTCATGTCAACTCTTACGGTAATGGAGATCCAAATAGAATTATCAGGCTATTTACAGAATCACTAATTAATTAAAAAACAAACAACATGAACGATCCATTAGATTATTCAAATGTTGGCAGTGAACAAATGTTGAGTGAAGAAGATAGTAACACACAACTCTCTAATGAACAAATAGAAGAAATTCAACAGAGAGTTGATGCTTACGAACAGCAACAACAGCAACTTCAAGAACAAGAGACACAACCTTCTACGGAAGGTCAAACTGCACCAACATCTGAACAACCTCTGCCTACGGGTGAGGTTACAACGCAACCTGAAATGGATGCTGAACCATTTGATTCAAGTAAAGATTATTCTTATTACGAAGCCCAAGGTATGAGCCGTGGGGAATGGAACCGTTTACAAATGAGCGGTGGTATCGGTGCTGAAATGGAAGGTTTCGCTACTGATCCTAGATACGCTTTTGAACTAGCAACTGCTGTTCCTGTTGGTGGTGTATTAGATCCAGTCACTGAGTTAGCTAATAAATTCCTACCAAAAAGTGCACAGATTCCTAAGGTAACACCTTATGAAAATGGTGTATCATCAGCAGTAAGAGCTATTTCTTCTGTTGTTGTTCCTACATTAGCCTTTCAAGGCGCTGGTATGGCTCTAGCATCTAAAGCACAAGGAGCTTCTACTTCAGTTCTGGGAGCTGGTAACGTCATTAATAGGTTGGGTAATACCGCCTTTATGAAGTTTCTAGGTTCTAGGGGTGTAGAAGCAGGTGCTAGTGTTGCTGTCGGTGCATTTAGTTCTGAGTATGAGGAAGATAATGCTTTCGGCGCTCTTAAGAAAGCCTTGCCACCACAGTATGATTTTATCCCTGATAGCTGGGCTACATTAGATACTGATAGTGCTGATGAAAAACGCATTAAAAACATTAATGAAGATTTGGGTCTTGGGTTTCTCATTCCATTTGTAGGGTTTCTTGGTAAGTTTGGTTCTGCAATTAATGAAGTAGGACAAGTATTTAAAAGAGCACCTAAAATGGTAGGTGAAACATCTCAAGCTAAGAAGATTATTAATGACTTAACACCAGCTGCTAAAAGTGATGATGCAGTAGAAGAACTATCTAGGTATGCTGCTAAACAAGAAGCAGATCTTGATGAGCTTGGATACTACAATCAAGCTATGAATTCTGATGCTAATGTTCCATTAAAAGGGGTTAATGACCTTTATGATTGGAATGAAGTGGGGATGCGTTCTCTTGATGATTTTGGTATCATTGGTGCTAGTGTTGATGCAGTACGTGTTGCTAAAAACAAAGGATCAGTTTATGGTCGTTTGGGTAACTTTATCAGTGAACCTGCTCGTAAGTATGCTATTACTACACCAGGTGGTGTCGAAGAAGTTACGCTTGGTCTTACAAAACAACTTAAAGATGCTGACCGTTATGGTATGGAAGCAGCTGATTGGTCAATTAATTTTGATGAAATCTCTGAACAAGGCGATAACTTAGTACTTGAACTGTTTGACCCTACTGTTGGTGTTGATGAGATTCGTAAGATTCTTGATCCTGTCATTGTAAAAAATGAGTTTGGTGTCGAGACATTAACTGATGAAGGTTATGCTGGTATCTTTAGGATGATCAATGATCAAGCTAAAGAATTTACTGGTATGGATATTGCTAAAGCACAAGCTTATACTGCTACTTCTTTATCAGGTCAAATTGCTGACCTATCTGAAGGTGTTAGACTTAACCGAGGTTCAGCTGCTGTTGATCAAGCTAAAGAAAAGATTCGTGATAATCTTGCATATCTACAACAACTACAAGGTACTACTAAGTATTATTTAGATAAGAAACGTGGTATTATGCGTTTAGGTGAAAAAGCTCGCGCATTTGGTAAGACACCTGAACAACTTGTCAAACAAATCCAAGAGGAAACACCACAAGCTTTACGCATTATTCAAGACGAAAGTGATAGGTTTACCCAAAGCTGGGAGTATTTACAAGATAATAACCCAGAAGTTCTTGATTCATTCCTTGAATTATATGAACTTAGTGACGGTAAGATCAATAGTATTACTAAAATGAATGAAGATATTCTTAATAGCTTTGTTCGTTGGCGTCCACTTATTGAT
>Ga0181420_1000436_pt1 | contig 16730 bp, 17 predicted proteins | sample 43SPOviralmetaG_FD_130145 | JGI IMG/M metagenome (GOLD analysis project Ga0181420, IMG submission 130145) | Marine viral communities from the oligotrophic San Pedro Time Series (SPOT) site, San Pedro Channel, CA, USA - 43 SPOT_SRF_2013-05-22 | ecosystem: Environmental > Aquatic > Marine > Strait... | reverse complement strand
CTGATATTTTAAATAAACAAATGCAAGATATGATTTCAAAACGTGAATTAGACGTTCCAAATGTCGCTAGAATATAAATTGTATTTTATAATACTATTATTATTTTTTATTATTTTTTATTATACAAAATGTTATTACAACATAATCGTCTACTATTAATAAAAGATTATTATATTTACTATTTATTGTATAAATATTCTATTATATAATTGTAATTCATAATATTCTTTTTTATAAACTATTATTAATAAATTAAAATATATTTTATTTTATAAGATTTGTTATAATATGATAACTCGGGAAGAAATATTAGAGTGTTTCTGAGCTCCTTAGAGGAAAAATCCCTCAAAATTACGACGTCGGGAAGAAAAATGAGAAAAGACGCCTCTATACGACAAAAAAACACTCTAAGAAATGCACGAAAAATGCGTTTTTTTTTCCTTCCGACCAAAACAAACAAGGGGGTTTTTTATTTTTTATTTTTTTTCAAATTTTTCCTTAATTTTTATATAGTCATTTTAAAATAAAGTAACAAATATATATAAATATAAACCCACTAATACAGAGGTTTATTACTGTAAATTCTTTTTAAAAAAAATAAGCATTTTTTTCGAAAAAAATTAAAAATAAAAAACCCCCTCGTTTGTTTTGGTCGGAAGGAAAAAATATGACAATTCTCGTGGTTTTCTTAGAGGAAAAACCTAATTATAAGAGGGGGAAATTTCGATTTTTCTTCCCGAGGACTGTTTTTTTTTGAAATTCCCTCTAAGAAACACCAAAACCCTCTAATATTTCTTCCCTAGTTATCATATTATAGTATATCTTATCAAGAAAACTCGTTTAAATCATTATTTTGTATTAATCTTTATATAAAAGTAAAAATATTAAAATATTTAATAAATTATTATAATTAATATGGATAATAATAATAATAAAAATAAAAAATGGCAATGTGCCGTATGCAATATTGCTTTTGATAGAAGAAATCATTTAGAAAAACATTTACAAACTAATAAACATAAAATTCGTAGTGGAAAAATTTGTGAGGAATATGACAAATGTGAATTGATAGATCAACTTCAATTATTTAAATCAAAATGCTCGGATTTAGAAGAAAGAATGGAAAAATTGGAAAAACAATTAATGAATTCAAAGAATATTCCGAAGAAAGACGGAAACACAACTTATATCAATTATTCTAATTGTGGTAATGTTACAAATAATATTATTATAAATGTCAATCCTCATGGGAATGAGAATTGGGATTTTTTAGAACAAAACGTAGTGCTTGAAATAATGAAAGGTGTTAATACATGTATACCAAACATAGTAAAATCTTTACATTTTCATAAAGAACATCCCGAAAATCAAAATATAAGAATAACAAATAAAAAATTATCTGAAATTAAGTTATATAACGGATCGAAATGGATAACTAAAAATAAAAAAGATACAATTGAATCATTGATTACAAATGTTGTAGATAGATTAGAAAATGATTTTGGAGAAGAATTTAAAAAAAATTCGACTAAATTTATTCATGAATTGTGGGAAAAAAAAATTATACCAATTGTGGAAAATCAAAAAATATCTTCCCAATTAAGAAAACAAGTAGAATATTCAATAATAAATGGACAAAACGAATTGACTAAAACAAACAATCAAATTGAAGTTCAAAATATAGTTCAAGAGCAAGAACAAATTCAAGAACAAATTCAAGAACAGACTCAAGAACAAAATAAAGATTAAAATCAAATCAAAAAATTTTTATAATATATAGTTGAAATAAAAAATACAGAAGATAAAAACCCCTCTGCAGCTTTAATATTCCGGACTTGGGACCCGGCATTGTACATTATTATATAATATATAATGGTGGCATTACTTTTTATTTTTAGTTTTTTTAGTTTTTTTAGTTTTATAGTTTTTTAATTTGTTGTAACGGTAGCATGTTTATTGATTTTAATCCTCTCGGGCTAAAATAAAAGCTCGTCGGGCAGCGTCCGTTCCGACTCTCCCGTATCGCAGTTGTAGAAAACCTGTGATAATTATTATAAATAATTGTTTAAGATTGATTATAACTCATTTTTTTGTTAATATTTCTATTTCTATCTCGATATCTTCATTATTTTTAAGTTTATTATACAAAATTTTTTCATTTTTCGTAACTTTGAAAGTATGTGTTAATGATATTTTTTTAAATACAGCGTTATCCCAGATACATCCTGAAGCCACGTCGAATGAACGATACCAATCGTAAGTCATTCTTAAAGAATGTTGATAAGGAACAATTTCAATACCTGAAAAATCTTTAGAAACATTTATCCAATTAATACAATTGTATCTTCTTTTTCTTTCAGTAACAGCATGTTTATATTTATTATGAAAATTTATCAAATCATTCTTAGTACTAATTTTCAATATTTTTCCTTTTTTGATTTCTGATAACGATTTTGTGAAAATTCCATTTTTAAACTGAATTTCATACATATATGATTCTTTATTGTATATGTCTTGTGGAATCCCCATATCCATTCCAGAAATTAACCAATCGTTTTTATATGAAATCCAAAAACCGAATGGTTTAAAAGTTATTTTTTGTGTATATTTTTTTTGTATTAATTTTGTTAATTTTTTCTCTGTAACATGAGTTCGTAACGGGATATTATTATCTAATGATAATTGATTCATTATTTATTTAAATCATATATAAATATTTTGATAATAAATATAAATCATTTTTATTTATAAATATTTAAAAACACTAATAAATTATAATTTATTAGAGATAAAATATACAAACATAAATTGTATAAACACAAAATGAATATTTATAAAATAATACAAAAATCTTAAAAATGCCAAAACATTTAAAAAGAGGAAATTTAAGATGGCAAGGTAGATATACTCATATTGATGAAAAAGAAAAAAGTAAATGTTTTGCAACAAAAGAGGAAGCAATAGCATGGGAAACACCATTTCGAGAAGATATGAAACAAAAAAAAGCTAAAGAAAGAGCTAAAGAAAGATTGGATTCATACTGAAAGTTGCAAAGGTAAAACAGAAAGTATGGTTCATTTACCAAAAGAGATAATGCAATCATTAGGTTTTAAAAAAACAAATAAAAACAAAAATGATTGGACGCGAGAATATTTTAAAAAGATTTATTTTCATAAAATTTATTAGACTTTATTTTTTTTATTTTTAATTTTTTCACAAATGTCGATATTCCAAATTTCAGTTTCATTAAATAATTTTTCTGAAACTGGATAAAATTTTACAAATTTATTTTTTTTGTACATTAAGTAATAAGATTTGTTTTTTTGCCGTAAACTCCAATTTTCACTGATTTGTTCAAGTATTCCACTGTTGTTGTCTTTGTTTTTATTTTTTAAAGCATCTTCTATCTCTTCATCAGAAGGAATACGTCTTTCATTATGTAGTGGAATATTCTTATTATCTTTTGGTAAATTTAGATACCAGCCATACATTCCACACTTTAGAAGAATTTCATTATTTTTAAATTTTTTCGGTAATTGAAACATAAATTTTGCTTCTTCTATTGTAATATCATTAATATTGGATTTTGGAAATAAACTTGCGGTTTGAGTTCCATTTTCATTTCTATTTTTTAAACCCAAATAAAATCCAAATTTTGATTTCATTATTCCAAGAATATGTTCATCATTTTCTTCTAAAATTCGAAGAAAATTGTTTTGATTCTTAATCATTTTTGGTGGAGGATTCTTCTTTAGATTATTATCTAAATCTGTATAAAATTTTTTAACAAGTTCTTTCCAATCCAATAAGCCATTCGCTACAAGATCAAGTTTTTCTTCAAATTTTGCAGTAAATTTTATGTTCACAATCGCTTCTATTGGTGAATTTTCTACAAAATTACAAAACTTTTTTCCAAGTTCTGTTAAAAGATAAACATTCCTTTGTCCACCGACTTTTTGCTTATACGTTGTATTTGATATTTCTTTTTCATAATTCATTTCCCATTTGTTTAATTCTATATCTAGAATTGGATTTTCTCCTATTATTACATAACCTTTTTCAATAATCCTTTCTACAATGTTACTATAAGTTGATGGCCGACCCACTGATTCTTTTTCTAATGCTTTAACAAGTGACGCAACATTATAAGGACACGGTGGTGTCTTAGATTTTTCTCTAACACTTATAAAACTAATTGGTAAATTCATATTATTTGAGATATTTTCAAATATATTCGTATTTTTATCTAACAAGGTATTATATTGATTTTCAACATCAGTATCACTAAAATTAAGTGAGAAATTACTTAATAATAGATAGCCAGGAAAAACTAAATTTTTCTCTAAAGTTTCCCAAAAATCTTTAGTTGTATTTCTATTTGTTTGCAATGATAGCTTATGTTCAATATAAGAAGCTTTTGTCATTTGACTTCTTATAGAAGTTAACCATACTAGTTTATATAATTTTTGTTCTTCTGTATCTCTTGGTAATTGTTTATAAATGTCAATCGGCCTAATAGCCTCATGCGCTTCCTGCGTTACGACACCTTTCTTCTTCGAATATTGTCTAGGCGAAGAATATTTTTCACCAAACATTTTATTTATAAATTCTGTTGCTTGTTCTTGAAAATCGGATGATAAAGTAACAGAATCTGTTCTCATATAAGTAATATATCCTGTTTCATATAATTTTTGTGCAATTTGCATTGTTGATTTAGTATTAAATCCATGTTTGTTATATGCCATCTGTTGTAAAGTTGATGTGGTTAATGGTGAGCTAGGATTTTCAAATTTATTTTTTTTACTTTTATCTTTTACCAAAAATTCTTGAGTTTTTAAATTTTCAAGCCAATTATTAATATTTTCTTCTGCAATTTTTGGTTTTAAATGTGTAACTTTTACTAAATTTGATTTAATTCTTGTTTGACCTTCAACAAATAATTCAACTTTTCCTAGTTTTTGTTCTTTTTCTCTTTCATTAATCAATCGAATTGTTGGTGATTGGCATCTGCCAGCAGATAATCCTAGAATATGTAAATGTTTAGAGATATGTGGACTACACATAAAGCCGAAGAGCAAATCAATTATTGAGCGTGCCTTTTGTGCATTATATAGATCAATATCTAATCGTTTAGGATTTTCCAAAGCTTCCGATAAAGATTTTTTAGTAATTTGATTAAATGTAATTCTGTCAGTAGTATTGATGTTTAAATCTAATAAGTCCATTACATTTGCAGCAATTGCTTCTCCTTCTCTATCTAAATCAGACGCTATATAAATCTTTTTAGCTTTTTTTGCAGCTTTTTTTAAATCATTTATATATTTAATTTTATTTTGCAATACAATATAATTTGGTTCAATATTTGAAGGATCAAACCATTTAAGAGTAGGACTTAAGCCATAAACATGGCCGAAACTTGCTTTACAAGCATGTCCAGTTAAAGATTCGATTTTTTTGCATTTACCATTTGATTCAACAATAATTAATGTATCAGACGTCATTATTATTAAGTATATAATACATATATTATATTGATAATAGTGCAATCATTTTTTATTCGGTACTCCAAAAACGATCTAAACTTCCATTTACATTGATTTTGTTTGTATCTTTCTTTTTTTTGTCAGGAACAAATTTATCAATGTCTTCCCAATTTAGACTGTCTACTTTCATTGAATTCGTTGCATTATTAAACAGAATAGTATTTTCTTCGCTTTTAATAGTTGGTGCAACGATTGGTGTATCGTCCATTTGTAATTTTAATGAAACCATGGGCGGATAATTTAAGCTCCATTTAACATTACTTCTGAATTGTTCAATTGTTAAATCTCCTCCAAATTCTGAAAGTAATTCTCTTTTAGGTGCTGGTTGAATCGTTTCGTTAACATGAATCATTTCATGTAATAATTCATATTGAGTCCATGAGTCACCATATCTATCCCCGGAATCAACAATATATGCGCAAACACATTCTGGTGAACAGAATTTACCAATACAATTGTATTCCGTATTATCTGGATTTTTAGAAATGGGTAATTTTATTTCTTTTGTCTCAAATGTATGACAACACCACCAGCACCATTGATTTTTGTTTTTAGATTTATCAATTTGTGCTGATTCACTTGCGGATGTATCTATTATATTACAATATTGAATATTTGATTCATCAATTGGATCATAAGCTGTTGGTATGGTTAATGATGGATTATATTCTAATATACTTTTTTCTGAAAAAGTATCATCACTTTTGATTATACTATCTTTTTTTTTCTTCAAGTGAAGGATTAAATTAGAAGGTAATTTATCTGGAGTGGATACTTTGTCAATATTTGTAGTTAATGATTGTATTACGGAAATTTTTGCATTTTTCTTTCCTCTCTTTTTTACAATTTGTTGCATATAGTCATATGATTAATTTTTATACTTATACCAACTTCAACTTAGTTTGTATTTTAATAATTGATTTGTGTATATATGCTTAAGAATTATGTAATATAATAAATAATGGAAGAATTATTTTTTGCAAAATCCAATTTTGAAATGATATATGGTTTAATAGAAGAGGATATACATGACAGATTTAAAATATCTGTGAATGATCTTTCAATAAATGCAAGAGAAATATTATATGAATCTATGGTTAATGTTTTTTCTAATTCAGAGAATGATTCTCTTGATGAATTAAATAAAAACCTACTGATAAATTGCATACCGATTATTGCGAATACAATACCTGATTTTAGAAAATATGAGGAAAAGAATTCACAAAATAAAGTCAAAAAACAAGATGTTATGGATTTACAAAATATATTTAGCGAGGATGGGAATATTGATAATAGTTTTAAAAGTATAAAAACTGAAAATGACATTGAGACTCAAGATTTTTTGAAAGAAGATATTGAAAAAAGAATTGTATCTGTAGATATTCCTAAAAAAACAATTATCATACAAAAAGAATTAGATGTAAATAGTGGTGATAGAAATAATTGGTTATTGGATAAATCTAATACTCCTTATGATTTTATTGTAAATTTAGGAGCTTCGAATACGTTCAATGGAATATCAACACCAAATACTTTTAGGAATGTTGTGGGGATAAATTTAACTCATATCATTATTCCTTCTATACAAGGAGATTTGGATCGGTATCCTTTCTTATATCTTCAAATAGATGAAGTATCGAATATTTATGAATCGACTTCAGAATTAGGCAGACGTTCTTTTGTTAAATTACTTCGTGACAAAAAATGGTTAGAATCGAATACATCAAATATTTATTATTATTCTTTTAATACAAGAGGCACAGGAGCATTTGCTTCTGTTGGGTGGAAAGGCGAAACACCAATTGGTTCTTTAAATCAATTAACGATTCGAGTTTTAAGTTCAAACGGTAATTCTTTGAAAAAGATAAAAGATGTCTATGAAATAGAAGATATTACCGAAACAACCAATGAACTAATTGTTAAAACAACTGAAAATATTTTTAATGATTTTCTTCATATTGGAAATAGAATTGGTTTTAAGCATTTAATAACTAACAATGATGATATAAATAATTTCCTCGAAAGTAATGAACATATTATTACAAATATAACAAACAATAATAATATACATTTTGAAAAAAATATAGAGATTTACGATACAGTAAATACATATACAAATTTTGATTTGAATACAAATCAAATAGATGTTAGTCAGGGATCTATTATGAATTTATCTGTCCAAACAACATTTGGATTTAAAATAAATTGTAAAATACATTCCTTAGAAAATGAAGTAGAAATTGTTTAATTTTGTTTATTTGCTAACGCTTTTGTTAAAAGCGTTAGCAAAACTTTTGTTGAATCTTTTTTCTAAAAAGGTTTTCTAAAAAGGTTTGTAGGCACCTACATCAATTTGGCGATATTATACGGTCATCTTACGTTTGTTGCCACGACATCATCCTACTTGGGTGGTATACTTACACGAATTTATATATAACCGAATAATCAAACATTGACAAAATGATATAATCAAAAAATGATATAATCAAAAATGATATAATCAAAAAATGATATAATCAAAAATGATATAATCAAAAGAAAAATTTGATCAAGGATTATACAATTATAATAATTGTGTAATCAAAAATTTTGGTTTTATTACAAAAGAATTATGTTCTTTTAATGTGTAATAATTATTATTAATTAATATAGATATATTAATTAAGCTTAAGCTGTAAAAGTGAGTTCCCATTGAAGAGCAAATTTGAGATCAACAGTCGCATTGGTGAAAGGAGTGAACACAGAATCGGAAACTTGGTTACCGTTGCTGGAGATGGCATCGAGATGACCCACGGTACCAGGCGCTTGTTCGTAGGTGACAGGGTTGGCACCGTCAGCGTTTTCTTGGACGAAGTTGACGCTTAAAGTGTATAAGCACCAGAGGTAGTCACCAGCTTGGAAATTAACCGATTGGGTTTCTTCAGCAGAAACTTCTTCGGTTCTGTACGACCAGTATTCACATTCGTCGGACCAAACACCGGCAGTAGAGTTACCGAAGAAGGCGCCAACGGTTCTGGTGGTAACATCCGAAACTAAAGTGGTGGTTTTGTCAGTGTAGAAAAAGATGTTGTTAGCGCGAGTGGCACTGAGGGTGAAGTCTAAGTTCGAATTTTTCATGTCGAGGTCAGCGTCAACGAAGATGGATTTTACCATCATCGAGAAAATGGCACCGGTTAAGAGGTCTGAGGAGTTTTTATTAGCACCGAAGAACGAATTGTTGAAGTGAGCTTTTACTTCAAGTAAAGTACCGATACCGTAAGCACCTTCATCCGAAACAATCAACGAATTAGTCGAAGCGGTTTTCACAGTAGCCGAATCGGCAGATTTGAGGATTTGTTTAGCAACACGGTTGACTTGAATGGAAAGATCGGCGAGGGCACCGAAATCCGCGATCGCGAAGTGAGCATCTTGGAAAGAGGCAGAACCAGGGGCGATATCCATTTTTTGGAAATCAAGGTCGTCTAAAGCAATAATAGTAGGATTTAAATAAGTAGACATGGTATGATTATACAATTGATAAATATTTTTTCTGATATTTAAAAATTTAGAGAAAATGGTATTCCAAAAACCCATTAAATAGATGGAAATATTATATAAAAAAAGTTATGTATATAACCTTTATCAAAAATGGAGATGTGAACTATGACAACTGTTCGTACAAGTATATTTTAAAAACAAGAAGTTGTTTAAAATGAAGATTTATTAACTATTTTTTTGGTGGCTACAAAAGGTTTTATTTTGGAATCTGAATATATAGTTTTTTGAAACTTAAGTAATTCTTTATAACATTTACCGATGGTAACTTGTGATGTGTTCGCGACTTTTGCAATATCGCTTTTAAGAATATGCGATTCTATATTTAGAATGATCGTTGCCATATAAATTGAAGCTGCTGCAATACTGATTGGCGTATTTGATGTGAGTATTGAATTTTTTTTACATAATATAGATATTTGTTTAGATACTATCAAAAGTTTATCTGAATCTGGATTAAGTTCTGAACAAAAACGCGGAAGATAATTAGAGGATTGATCATCATTTTTATAAGAGATATGATCTTTACCGGCCATGTTCCATAATTCACTAAATTTTTTATTTCCTCTAGTAACACATTTATCATCAATTTGAAATATAGCTGCAATTTCTTGACATGTTCTTGGAACTCCTTGTTTTTTACACGCCATGAACAAACATGCAGCGACTAGGCCTTTTCTCATTGTTCCTCTTGCGACATATAATTCGGAAACAGTTTTATAATATTCATGTGCTAATTTTGTAACATTTTGTAAAATACACCCATTTAACGATCTTAAAGAAATATCTTGAAAGATATCATTAAGACATCTTTCTTTATAAGTCATAGCCGACCAAGAATGTACTTTTTGTGTTCTTCTCATATTATAATTAGAATTTGATTTAGACAATATGATTGTACCTTTTGAAGATTGTGGTAATAATTCGTTTATTACAGTACTACATCTTACAGTATCTGATTTGATACCATCTTGATAAATTCTCCATTCTGCAGTTTGGTCAATTAAACTGTCTACTAAAGATCCGCATTTTTCGCATTCCCATATATTTAGCCCATGAGTAATTGTTGGTTTATCACAATCTGGACAGATAATAATTCCGTTATTATTAAATTTTTTTTTTCTTCTGAATTATCCATATCTGTATTTGAATTTACTTGCAAAGTATTAAATAACTCAGCATATTGATGAATCTGTTCATAATTCATATTGCAATTTTTCTTCAATACTTGTTACTATTATTAAACACTTATGTTTGTATAAAAATAGAATCATTTTTATTTGATTAAAGTTTAGTGTATATTACAATATTTTTTCAAATTCTTTTTAATATTTTTTCAATTTTGTTCAAATATTTATCATATTCTGTATTCAGAATCCATGATTTTTTGCGTTGTATTGATCTATATAAATGATTCAATTTAAGTTTAATATACATATCCGATTCTGTTATATTTTCATTAGTAGTTTTTTCTTCAATCCATACTTTTCTTCTGTCATTAAACCTTTTATATGAATTTAACTTATGATCAGTTGAAATAAATTTTGTAAAATTTATTTTAGTAATACTTTTAGTAATATTATTGAATATTGTATTCATAAAGTTATCAAACAAAATAATATAAGACTTTATTTGTAAAATAAAGTAACTTGAATTAAATAATTAATCATGAATATACATGATTGGGGAAAACAGAATTGTCAAACTACTTTAACAAGTAGTTTAACAAATAAAGATATATGCGACAAGTTTATAAATTCTTATATAAATTGGATGTTGAGATGTGTAAAAGACTCTCCGAATAAGAAAATAATATTAAAATTAACAGAATCTACATTATCTCATCGACATAAAGTTTACAAACTAATTTACGAATTAAGTAAAGATAAAAGTAAATATTTGTCAAATCCACACGTACAAAGAGGGATATCTTTAAAATAATAAAAGAGACTAAGATACTGAAAGATAAAAAACGCTTTTGTTAAAAGCGTTAACAAAGCGTTAGCAAAATTAATTTATATTTTTGGTGAATCTAAAAAGGTTGGTGAACCTTTTTTATAAATTAATCTAAAAAGATAAAAATGTGTGTTTTTATGACATAATTTTAAACATGTAAAAAATTATGTATGATCCAAATAATATTGTAGTTGGTGTAACAATTTTATTTTTAATTGGTTATGCTTTTTTTATAATTCGAAAAATGTATACAAAAAAGATCAATGAATTAGAAAAAATCAATGAGCAACAAAGAATTATAATTACAAACCAACAAAATGTAGAATTGAAAAGAGCATCTGATATTTCTAATAATATTGAAGTAACAAAAGAAAGTAGTACATATGAATCAACTTTTGAGGATGCAATTTCTAATGTACTACCGACTTCTACTGTGGATGTAATTATTGAAGATAATGGGTACGATATGTCTAATTATCCGGAAGATTTAGATAAATCAGATGTTAGAAAAGTAGTAGAAAAAATAATTGCAAATACGGAACAATATACTACTGATGAAGTCACGGTAGATAATGTAGAAGAGGTAAATGAGGTAGATGAAATAGATGAAATAGATGAACTAGATGAAACTAATAAAGATTCAGAATCAGAGTTAGAATCCTATAGTGAAAAAGAAATTAATAATTTAAAAGTAATGGAATTAAAAGAAATATTAGATAAACATGGTAAATCTTATTCGTCTGATTTAAAAAAGAAAGATCTTAAAGAAATAGTCTTGTCATTGGCTAGTTGTTCTGATTCTTGAAATTTATTTTCAAGATAATAGTTACAAATTATTTTATAAGCATAAAGGTTAGACTAAAATATTTATATAAAATGGAAGAAGAGGATATAAAAGAATTATTTTGTATTAGAAATGAATTTAGAGATAAAGGTATTAGTAAATTGGAACTGATGAATACTCATCATTCATTTTATACTAAATATGAAAAATGTTTTGAAATGATATGTGATGTAAAATGTGATGATGATATACTAAATCGAATTGTGAATGCACGTAAATCAGTAATGAGTGGTAGTACTTCTCAGCACGATGCTTCTGTTACAGTTGGTAAAAATCTTGTAGATAAATATGTAATACCTAGAGTATCTCCCAATAAATAAATTATGGATTAGAACAAACGGGAGTAGTCTGTTTACATGTTAATTTATTTGAATTGTTTGGTAAAGATTTAGAATTGTCTATTAATTTTGGTAAACACGGTTTATGATTATCTTTAGCAACAATTCTATTAGATATATTATTTGAAAATGGAATTGTTGCCTTTTTTTGTGGATTAAAACATAAATATTCCCATCTATCAAATCCGGTACCTCTTAAATTAGACGCTGGATCAGAAGTACGAGATTCTAAAGTATCCGGGAAACAATCCGGCCAATGTGTTAAATTATTTGACAAATCCGTAAATGACTCTAAAACACATTTAGATGCGGGGATATTTCTATTTTTTAATTTAGAATCAATATCTATAAGTGGCATAGATCTATTAATACTATTACCTGCTTTTTGTAATCGAATAGATGATGGTTTAGGATATTTGTACTCACATGATGTGGATGGTGTTCCTAACATATAGTTTCCGACTGCAGTTGATTCATTAATAGTTTGTTTATATTGGCACATGTCATAGTTTAATCTGTTAAAACTCATATTAAAATTATATCATATATTTTTTCTAAGACATATTGTTTTTTGAAAATTGCATTTGATATGCAGGTGGTTTACAATTTGGCATATTGTATGGTTCCGGTAATTCTACAGGATCATAATTAATCATTTGACAAGGTGGTAAATGCTGTTTTTTAGTATCAATAACTAATTCGCATTTCGAAAGTTGTGCCGGAATTTTAATTTGTCCATTTTTTTCAATCCATGAATTTTTATTAATTGGGCATCTTGAATTGTTTCTGGTAATTCCTCTAAGATCTGTTTCCATATCAACAATATTTCCCTTAATATTACTAACCGTATTCCCACCGACTATTCCTAGTTCCATTCTACATGGGGAATTAATGAAAAATTTGTTAGGATCAAGAATATAAGATAGTTGATTAACACTTTCAGATTGTTTTTTAGAATTACTGCATTTATCATACATTAATCTATTTGAACTCATTATATAATTTTAATATTTTTTTTTTACTGTATTAAAACAAAACAGGTGATGTATAGTATTTATAAATCTAGATATCTTTCATTCTAAGTATAAAAATTAAAATACTAACTGCTAAAATAAATGTCAAAAAAAACAGGATAGATGTTATGATAATGTATGGGTAAAGATGAGCGAATGCATAATGAATAATTGGGTCAATGAGATCCGTTTGTAAACGCGACATGTTTTGTTTTTTTCTAACTTCATCAAGTGTATGATGTAATAAATCGTGGATTATTTCTTTGATAATCATCCTGTGCGTTTATATTTAAGTATCTTTTTTAGTTAATAATATCAACGCATGGCATCAAATTTAGAAACAGATTATGATTCTGATACAGAAATAGTTCCAGATTTTGATATTGTAGATATGGAAAATTTTAAACTAGTAAAAGGAGAACAATTGATTGGAGGTTCTTGGGAAACTATAATAACTCATGTAAAAAATCCAAACATAACTTTAAAATTTGCATTACCCCCGGTTAAAGTTGATAGTGATGGATTAGATATTCAAAACGCATCAAAAAATGGTTTTTATAGAATAACTTTGGATGACAATGACGAAAAACATGTTGAATTTAAAAGATTTATCTCAGAATTAGAAAAATGGTTAGTTGATAGTATTGTTAATAATCATAATGAATGGTTTGGACATATGTGGAATAAAGATGGCCCTTTTGCCAACATGATTCGTCCCCCTCAAAACGTAATAAAAGACATGTATCATCCAATTATTGATGAAGATAATATTATGTGCTCTCGCGTGCACATAAGAAAAGATCAATATGAGATTCAATGTATGGATTCGGATATGAATAACATAACATTACAATCTATAAAAAATTGTCACGTTGTTCCATTAGTAGAATTAAAAGGTATTTTTATGAAACCAAAAGGATATAATCCGGATATCGTTTTGAGAGGTTTAGTTGCGATTAATGATACAGATCAAGACGCTATTGATAATACAGATTATTGTTTGTTTCATACTCAAACGGATGATTCAAATGCTATGAAATATTACGATTATGCTACCGAAGATGAAGATACATCTAGTGAGTCTGGCGATGATGATATTGAACTTAATAATGTTCAAGGAGTTGCTCAAGAAAATGTACAAGAAAATGTACAAGAAAATGTAACGGTTCAAGAAAATGTTCAAGAAAATGTTCAAGAAAATGTACAAGAAACGGCACAAGAAACGGCACAAGAAACGGCACAAGAAACGGCACAAGAAACTGCACAAGAAACTGCACAAGAAACTGCACAAGAAAATTTTAGAAAAAAAAAATTGGAAGAATTAATGCGTACTATTGAACAAGCCAAAACGGCTGCAAAACAAGCAGAAAATACATATCGTAGATTTATTGCTTCAGAACAATCTTAATATTTATAATAATATTATAGTGCATATGGCATGTATTCTTTTGGTTGTATTTTTAATTCATCCAATTTGATGGAAAATATTTACATATTTTAAAAATAAATATCAAAGAAAAGAATAATTGAATAATCTTAAACAATTTTATGTTATATTTTTAATACATCATTCAATTGTGTCTTAATACATACAATACTTAATAATGTTCAAAAGTGATGGAATATAATCCTAATATCTAAAAATCCCAATATCTAAAAGCATACATTGTGTTAGTAGGCATTGCTGTGCCGGGTTGACTTCCCATATGTCTATTTATATAAATATCCGTAATTGTTAAATCAGTCCAACTGGGAAGTGACTGAGTAGGTTGTGCAACTCCATTTATAATCCACTGGTAAGTTCCATTTGAACCGTTGCAAATAAATCTTACTATATTTCTTTGACCATAAACTATGTCTGTTGTGTTAGCAGATTCTATATTAACCGATCCAGGTAAACCGATGCGGTACTTTTGATTGTATGTCGTACCACCAGTATCTCCACCGAAATAAAAACGTTCAGTGCCTACGTTACCAATACATATTAAGTGTGTACCTGTACTAGTTACTTCATGTTCGATTTCCATCATCCAATTTGTCGAAGATGACAAAGTTGTTGACAAAGGTAAAGCATCACTTTTACTTCCTGCAGATATTGTTGTTTCATACTCAAACATCGGTGTTTGTGGTGCTACTGCTTTAATGCGGATCCAAGCTAATGATGAACCGTGAACCCCATTGTCCATACAATTAAAGAAGATTTTACCATTCGCATCTGCCTCTATTAGATCTGTAACCATTGGACTGGTCGTAGTACCCATGAAAAAGGTATAACTCTGTGTTGTTGAACCGACAACATCATATGATGCATTAAATTGTTGGACTCCTTCACTGTTATAACTATATAATTGGAATTGATATAATCCACCAGGACTTAAATCTTCAATCCACCAAGTCGAATAATCTTTTCTGTTTTGTAATCCTTTCATATAATCGGCAGCAAACCATAAATTATTTATGTTTAATACGTAACCATCTTCTAAATTAATTTGGATATCTGGATGATCTGTACCATTCGCACCACCTTCCCATCTAATAGTAGTACCGGTTAGGGCGAATTGTCCCGTAGCAACAAAATAAGTATTCATATACTCCCAGAAATTAGTAGTATTTAAATCAAAAGAAGAATACCATGATAAAGTATCATCATCAAAAGTTATATCATCAAAACCAGTTCCTTTTGTAAATGTGCTTGTTAAAGATACTGTGTTTGACGAAGAATCAGCATAAGCAGTTATTAGTGCAGATTCTGAGGTAAATGGTGTGCCTCCTGGAATAAACCTCCCAGAGCTTGGTATGTCAGCACCCTCTAACGTAATCTTCATTAAACTTGTATACGACCCAGAATAAAATCCAATTTCAGTTATAATTACTGTATTATCCGTTAAATCGTATGCCCATTGCTGAATGGGCTGAGAACTTCCATAGATGTTGTAGTTACCAAAATTTGCCGGCAGATCATTCCCTGTTCCGGCAGGGAATGGACTTAAAATAGCATTAGGAACAAATCTATATTTATAATCAAAATCTGAATTACTATTAATATCACCTCCTCTTCTATACGCTTCTAATTGAAATTTATCCCAATTTGCTATACCACTTATACTAGAATACGGTGTTCCAGATAAAACTTCCGTTCCATTTATATAATACTTAAATACATTGTTTATCTTATCGTGGCTGATAACAATGTGTTTCCATTTTCCAATACTGGTGGATACGCCTGTAGTTCCATACCATTGTTCTTCCGATGGTTGTTGCACCTTATATTGATTCGGGTATTCGTAATTCACATCGTATGTGAACCAATTCAATGTAGACGAACCATTCAAGAGTCTGGCTAGACCATAGTAATTAGTGCCACTAGTAGCGGCAGTAGTCTCCATTACATTCATTTTATGGTAAAAATCAAATGAAAATGTATCCATAGAGCTTATGTCAAATTCTACTGGAGGTTGACCTAGCATGTTGACAGAAGTATATTTTGGTGGTTCTACTACCT
>Ga0181420_1000433_pt1 | contig 16793 bp, 28 predicted proteins | sample 43SPOviralmetaG_FD_130145 | JGI IMG/M metagenome (GOLD analysis project Ga0181420, IMG submission 130145) | Marine viral communities from the oligotrophic San Pedro Time Series (SPOT) site, San Pedro Channel, CA, USA - 43 SPOT_SRF_2013-05-22 | ecosystem: Environmental > Aquatic > Marine > Strait... | reverse complement strand
TCATCTGCATCAACATAAATAATGACACACCTACAGTTGATAACATTCTTTGCACCACCTTTAGGGTCACCCGCGTGCATCATCTGAGCGCCACCTACATCAAATGCTTCATCCATAGCCCTTGTCTGTCCATTGACCGCGCTATGCGCTGACCGTGTTCTTAGGTCATTAGTAGCCGCCCATTTCTTCATCATGTTAACGCCATACTCGTTTTGTATGATTCCGTGATACTCATGCTGTGCAAAACTAGCGGCATTGTGTGTTTCTGTTCTGGCAATAGCGGCGGCTCTGCGTCTTGCTATGGGTGCTGTGTTCCTAATGTTTTTGGATATCTGGTCTAATGTAGCGCCATCTGCTCTACCCTTTGTAATGACATTCTGGATATTCCTAGTCACTGATTGAGTCATATTTGCTAGATAAAGGTTTCTATCGTTGTTGTAGACACTGATTAATCTTTCAATATCTCTGTTTCTACCAAACACGGTTACATCTACGCTTTTGTTTATCTTTTCATATCTTGACTCATTGTCTTTGAATACCGTCATAAATATTCTACGGTAGTGCTTACTCATAACGGCAAAGAGTTCGTTTTCTAGTTGCCTGTTTGATGCGTTCCTTGAGAATGACCCTGATACTTTGAATATACTTGCCTGTGTTCTTATGTGCTTGGGTAGTAAGCTACTCAATCTTCTGAATACCATTTTCTCTAAATTATTGCGTAATCGGCGTTGCCTTCTTACTTCTTTCCTGACATTGATTCTGCCTTGTTTAAAGGAATTAAGGCGTTTTTGCTGTATCTTTGCAAGAATTCTAGCCCCTGTGTGCGCCCTGACAGCGTTTTCTCTGTGTGAGTAAGGGTCTAACATAGGTATTACTTACTAGACAATGGGTGTCCTTTAGGGAATAAGTCTGTATCGTGTTTACCACTTCTAAACCTACCAGTACGCAATGCCGTTAGAAAACTGTTTACTCTGGCATAAGCCCACTGGTCTTGATTGGTTACACTTGGTCTTACTGACTGTGGGTTCGTGTTATATGCGCCAACCCCTCTCCTAAATACCGCTTCAAGCATTCTTAGTGTTGCCCGCTTTGTTGGTTTATCTCCGTACTTCTCGTTGTGTTTCTCTACTTTGTTTTTCAACCCCTCTTTCACTTTTGCTGATATTGGTGCTTTCAGTTCAGTGATACCTGTATGTTTATCTTGCTTTAGCATCTTCTCTGCTTCGGCTTCTAATTGGTTACGCTTCTTTCTTGACCATGCAAATCCCGCATCACCACCCCAGAGCGCCCATGCTATTCTGCCCGCACTTGGATAGCCTTCCTGACCTACCTTGAATCCTTGCCCTTGCTTATCCACTTCATGTCTACTGAAGAAACTAAACATTCGGCGTACCGTGCTAGGCGATAAGTTTTCTTTTCTAACTAATTGATTGGCTCTGGCTACACCTACCATAGTGCCACCACGATTGAATTCTTTTCTCCATTTAAGCCCGCGCTCTGCTTCACTCGCCATGCCATCTGTTGGTGTAAGGTCTATGTCTGCAATAGCCTTCACATCCTCATCCCAGATAATGTCGTCTATGTCCTTTTCATCATCATCTTCTTCTTCATCTTCATAGTCTTGAATATCCAGTTCTTCTTCCTCTGGTGTAGGCTCTGGTGTTGATTCTGAGCCTATTGGGAACAAGGTTGATGATATATATATTTCATCACCACCATCAATAGGACTAAGACCTAGTATCTCTCTGGCTTCATTACGAGTCATTATGCCTTCTCTTACAGCGCTTGTTACATTCTCATAAGTCTTTCTTTTGCGCTCAGATAGTGCGGGGATGTTCTCATACATATACTCAAATCTTACATTCTCGCTAAACATAGGCACTAACCATTCATTGATATCTGATTGTATTAACTTTAGGTGAGGTATGATTGTTTCTTCATATAGAGCAAGTCTAGCTTCTGCAACATTAGAGTAAGTCTGTGCATCAGGTACGCCCACTAATTGATTTGGCACGCCAAAGCATAAGGCTATGTCTGTGGCGCTCATGTGTTTTAGGTTGATGAAATCCATATCTTTTGGACTCAATCCCATTTCTTTCCAATCAAAGTCACCTTCTAACAATAACGGTCTGCCCGCATTACCCGCACCTTGAAATCTATTGTTTAGGTCTGTTAAGAGTTGCTGTCTTTGCCCCTCTGTTAGATTTACATTGAACCCTGATTCATCTTTAGGTTTAAATATTACCGCCCCACTAGGTCTAGCGCCATTGTTTAGTAGGTTGATATTGTGCTTGCTTGATAGATTATGTTGGTCTACTTCTACTGCCGCCGCAGATAAAGGTGAGCAACCGTAGAAATCATCTAATGGATTCCATAGCTTGATGTGCTTGAGTTGACTATAACCTGTGTCTTGGTCTACTGGATAAGATGCTTGCACTCTACCATTGATTACATAGTCATAGCTTTCTGGTATGGGCTTTTTACCGCCATTGATGCGGATTCTGTCTGGTCTAAGCAGATGAAGTTCTTTTGGTGCGCCTATCTCTCCACCCACTCTCAGGATATATGCATTACCACTAAGAAGTAAGAAGCCAAATAAAGCATTAAAAAATTCTGTGTTTGATTGCAATGGGTTTGGTCTGTCTATCAATACTTGCAATGGGTGATTTTCTAGCATGGTATCACCGCTTTTAACGCAATAATCTACAGCACCCGCGCCTTTAGATATCTCATTAACGCATCTATATACAATTGCGTTCTTTAGGTAGCCTTCTTTTGCTAAGTCTTGGTATTTGTATTGTTTGCCTTCACTCGCACCAACACCAAAATATCCGACCATGTTGCTTGCTCTTTTGTATTCGTTACCTCTGATGGTAAATACATTCTTAATGTTATCCAATAATGCCATTAGCTAATTCTCCAATTAACGATGCCACGCGACTTGCTTAGTTCTGACAATCCCCAAACTAAGGCATCTAATCTATCAGGACTCGGTTTGTTTTGTCCTGTGTAGGAACACATCTGCGATTCCAGTTCTTTAAAAACACCAATATGATGAACGCGCCTTTGTTCGTATAGAGCCGCAATAGGTTCAGCACGAACCATTTTACCTCGTGACGCTCTAACTGACCTATATGGAACATTCATATCTATGTTGCGAATTAATCTTTCCACTAAGTCACCACCATTGTTTACCTCTGCCACAATCCTATCAGCTTCCCATTCATAGTAAGCCTTTATAGCTATCTTACCCCAACCATCAGCAGAATGCTTGCCCGATAAGTCTTCAAGTACATAATACTCATTATTTGCATCTTTACCAACCACAATTATTCCTGTTTCATCTGAGTTCTCATTAGCTGTGACTGCGGGGTCAATCGCCACTATAATTTGTATAAGCTCTTTTTCGGTATCATAAGGCAGTCTAGCTTCATCTATCAGCTTGTTTGACCATAGAGCGCCTTCTATATCCTCTAACACCTCTGCATAGAGTTCTTGCCTACCTAATGTAGTGCCTTCATATCTTGAGCGCATCATTTCAAGCGCTGATGTTGCAAGATTAGCTTCATTCTCAAAAGTGTTGCCTTTGGTAATCGTTACATCTTCACGGTCTAGTAATCCCATTAGCAATCCAGTTGGCTTCGGTGTTGTTGTTATTATGCATTGAGGGTCATCACCTAATCTCAACCCAAACATTAACTGGTCAAATGCTTCTGGATATTCCCAAGCACAAAGCTCGTCAGCCCAAGCTCTATGAAACTGACTACCTCTCAATCTATCTGGATTATGTGCGGCGTACCCTACAATCTTTGAGCCGTTAGATAATCTTATCTCACATATCGTTGATGAATAGCCGTATGTACCAAACTCAGTTGAATAGCAGTCTTTGGGTATAATAGATAAAAGACCACTGTTGCCTTGAAAACAGACTCGCCTTAAATCACCGAATGTTGGCGCTATAACTGCGCTGATGGTATTTGGATTTCTGAGTGCGTATAAAGCTATGTCTTGCGCACCTGTACGAGTCTTGCCCCAACCACGACCCGCCAGTATTAGCCAGATAAAGAAATCTTCTTTCGGCGGTAGCTGTTTAGGTCTAGCTGTCTTTAGCCATTCAGTGTATAGCTGAATCGTTGACTTTTCTGCGTTGGTCTGCAACCTCGTCAAGCAATTCCATAGCTTCTCTGAATGCGGATGTGTCTGTGACTTTTGCATTTAGACTCATATTCTCTGTAGCTTCACCCATAGCGAGTTTCGCTACTTTTTGTACTTTGTATGTTGCTTCCGCAAGTTGATTCATCATAGGCGGTGTTAATTCATCATCTGCTTCAGACTTTATTATAAATCTTCCAATCTCATTAAGCAGTTGTTTTGATATGTTGATTGTCTTGGTATCAAACTTCTTTGACTCTGTAACGAGTTCTTTTGCTCTCTGGTTATCTAGCTTTTGCAAATAAGATTCTTGAAACTGGTCTTTCTGAAACTTCCAGTTCTCGTTCTTGGCATACCTGTAGAGAGTGCTTTTGCCTACATTGTGTTCTTCAGCTAACTTGTCCAGACTGAATAATACCCTTTCACCCCCCTCACTTTCTATACCTTGAACATACAGATTGCGTATCTTCTCTCTCAGGGTTGAGCATAATTTGACTGTTTTTTGTTCATCTTTTCTCACAATATCTCAGATACTAACATAAAGAATCATAACTTCTAATGTTATTTTATTGCATCTGACATCACCTCATAGTCTTTAGTAATTACACCTATGTCCTTGCTACCTCTAAAGTGTGCCTTAACAAATGTTTTCTTCCCGCTTGCTAGTTTGCGGATGTGCTTTCTTACGCTGTGGAATGCTGTACCTTTTGAGCGTTGCCCTGTTGATTCGCCGCCAGATGGTTCTCCATACATATTCAGCTTTAATGTTTTATGCTGATACTTGGGTCTAGTTCTCAATGTAGAGTCTTTGATGTTTTTAAGCTGTGTGTGTCCTACTGTGTTGTTGGGTCTGCCTAGTACATCTTTGGTATCTGCTATCTCAGGATATGTAAGCAACACATTGAGTTGCACAATCACCATTGATATATGCGCTGTCCAATCATTCAAACTCGGATTAGTATAAGCATCATTGCTATCGGGGTCTGTGATAATACAACCTTCGGGATGATTCTTTAACCAGAATGTGTAATCTTCCTTGCTTACAAGCCTATTTAAGTATGGACTCATTTCTTCTTTATGATGATAAGTATATCCATAAGTGCAAAAGTCATGCGCACAAAGATTGTCAGATTTTTGATAATAGAACATGAGTGCAGTAATAATATCTTGCTCTGTGTCTGCTGTCTTTTCTCCATGATTACCGACTAGCACATGATATATGCATTCATTGGTTTCAAATTGAATCAAACAAGATTTATAAGGTAGATATATTTTCATATCTTCAACCACCTTTTCCATCTCTACTGGTGATAGGTCATTCTTTGTATCTCTCGCATCTATGTAAAACTTCATAGCTTGCTGTATTTCTTTACTCACATCTTTGAAGTATTTGCGCTGTTGCTCTAAAGGCAAAAGACCACTTTTACGATTCCAATGCGCGGGATAAGCTAGACCATCTAACCATTCATCACTTTGATAGCCGTGTATCAGTTGTTGCAGTATTATGTTATTCATCAGTTGTACCAGTTTTGTATGTGGTGATTCTGCATTCAACCCATTCTGCATCATTACTAAAATCCGTGACGCTATCCTGTAAGAGCGTGACTCCTTTTCTTTTTCTATCAGGAAATAGTTGGTCAAGTATCTCTTGATTCATCACGGTCAGACTGTTGAATTGATTTACCGCCATTCTGTAATCTTCATATTCTTTATGCCTGATTGTCTGTGGCTCATTGTGCGGTTTTATCTTCACGAATATTTGGTCAAGAGTTCTCAAGTTGTTTTTTAAAATCAAAGATAGCGCTTCTTCTCCATTCATGATTGCACCTCTCTCAATATGCCATTGGGATATTTCATTGCCTGTGTGAGTTTTTGCCAATCACTATCATCAAGATAAAACGATAAATCGTATACTGGTGTATTGTCATCAAGGTCATACTTGCGTTTCATTTCAGCAAAGACTTTTTCAAAGTAATTCATCATGCCGCCACCCCCTTTAATGACATTTCAAGATAGTTCACATCTGCTTCAATATCTGCAAATGTGCGTGCTGTTGGTTTAGCGTTTGCGCGTACTCTCTCATACATTTCAACGCCTAGCTCACGCGCCTTGTTGAATATTTCTATTTGGTGTTGCTGTTCTTGAGCAGACCTAACAACACACTTATCCCACTCCGCACGCTTCATGCGTGAGTATCTATCGTTGCTAGATGTTCTGTATCGCACCCACTTGTAACCAATGCTTTTAGTTTCAGCTAATCTAAATCCATTGATGTGAACGTACCATTCTGGATTCCAATTTGTTTTCAATTTTTTCATTTTCAATGTCCTCTTTATTTAAAAAAACGCAGTTGTACTCTATAAGCGTATAACAATTTGATTGTAATTGCAAACTTAATTTTCATTGTATACGTTGGTATTGAAGGTTTTTCAGCTTGTTAGGGTTATTTTTATAACTATCATCCCCTTATATTTTCATAATCTTCATCTGTCCAATGAGGTATATCAACAACATCTAGTTCCTTATATATCTCAAAGTTCTTTTTTGTCTTATTGTACTTGAATGTGGCTTCACCAATACGACCATATAATCCTTGCTCTCTTATCTTTCTGGTAATCACTCTTGTAACATCTGTATCAAAATCTCGGTGTACTGTTATGATTGCATCACTCATATTACTCCAATGACTTGACCCAGAAATCTCATAACTGCTTGGTGGTGGGTAGCTTCCGTTTTGGTCTTTCTGTAATTTGGTTGGGTGAGCAACAATCCAGACACAGGCATCATGGACTCTTGCAAATCGTTTTAGCTTGCTGATGAAATCTCTTATGTGTTCATCTTCTCTCATATTGCCGCGGAGTGCTGAAACTTCGTTGTAAGGGTCAATTACTAAACCATCACAACCATATTTCAAGACCGCACCTTTTGCTTTATCAATGAGATAGTCAATGTCTGGCGTAGTGTCTTTGGTTTCCAAGAAGTAGAAGTGTTCATTTATCCATTCAAGAGCGCCTTGCAGTTCTTCCTTAGTCATGCGATTAGCAAATCCCTCATCAAAAGCCTTGCCTAATTTTAGTTGCACTAATCTGCGCAAGTGCATCTGTACTGAATGCTCTGGTGAAAACACAGCGAAACGCCAGTTATGTTTTTCACTTATCTTTATCAAGCATTGGTCAAGAAACGAGGACTTTCCGTGATTCGGAATACCTGTCCATGTGTGAAATGTACCTCTGAGAATTTTGTAATTTTCATCTAGGTTTTCATATCCTATGCTGATTGGCTTTGTGTAGTTGCCGTTGTAAAGGTCAAGCACAGAGCCGTAATATTGGTGGGCAGAGAACAATCCATCAATAGGGTACGGCTTTGCATTCTCTACTATCTCTTTTATCTTGCTTACCCCGTGCTTGAGTAAAACTTCATTTGCATCTTTGGCATCTGATGGGTAATCAACATACCAACACAATTCTTTTCCGAATCTATGTAATAATTCTTTGTTAAGCGCTCTGCCCGCGCTGTCATTATCTACAAAAAGTATGACCTTCTTTGCGTTATCTAAAGGGCAATTTTCCAAGGCAGTAAACCTAGCATCTTTCTCATTAAACTTTGCTTCTTTAGGCGCACCGTCAGGCAGTGTCACAACATTATTGTCAAAGCCCGCTTCAATTAGAACAAGACAATCCATTTCTCCCTCTACGAAAATTATTGTTTCCGAATCTTTGACTAAATCGTAGTTGTAAAGTGAGCGTTTTGCATTTGGTGATTGTTTGAATTTCTTGCTTTGTGTTCTGTACTTTATGTTGACTACTTTGCCTTCTTCATCCTTGTAAGGAAACGCTATCCAGTATTTATCTTCAATGTAGATACCTTTTTTCTGTACGGTTTCTTTGCTGATTCCACGCTCTGCAAACCATGAATACATTGATGATGGGGTTTCTGTTTTTTCTGGTAGCTTGGGCGCTACATAAACCTTCTCTCTCGCCGTGACGAAATTTGTACTGCCAGTATTTGTTGAACCTGTCCAACCGCAATGATGACAATTCCAAACCGCATTACCGTTATCGCAAGTTACAGATAATGGGTTGTCATTTTTATTGTGTGGCGGTTGACACTCTGGGCATTTAGTTTTTTCATTTCCCTCGTAAGATTTCAATTTGATTTGACTCTCTGACAATATGTCGTACATATTCTTTTTCATATTCACTCCTATTCATTTTGATTAACCCGCTAAACTATTCAAGCTACTTTTCTTTTTAGTTTTTACTTCTACATCTAAAAATCTCCGTTGATTCAACCAAGTGGTGCAGTGCGGTATGAATCGTTCTTCAGTCATTTCATTGTTCTTAGAAAATATCTTGGCTCTTTCTAAAATTAATTTGTGTGGGTGTTCCTTAGAAACTTTCTCGTAGGATTTGAACGCACCATACTTACCTATTTTTCTTGGGTAGACTGACCAAAAAATCTCAAACTCTTTTGTGTATGAATTACTTTTGGTTTTCTCTTTAGTATTAGCTTTAGTATCTTTCTTTAGTATAGGCGGACTCCCATGTCCACCCCCCTCTGGAAGTGTATGTCCACCCCTCTGGACACCCATGTCCACCCTCATGAAGTACCGATTACTTGTTCCCGCTCTCGGTTGTATCGTTATATATTTGTTTTCCTCTAACCAATGTAAACATCTTCTTATCTGGCGCTCAGAAACACCTACGATTTCCGCAAGTTTTTTTTCTGATGGATAGCAAGAATGTTTTTCGTCACTATAATTTGAAAGCACAAACAGTACCAGTTTGGTAGACGGTGTGGCGCATTTTTGTTTGATACACCAATTTAAGCATTCAATAGACATCAGGGTAGATTAATCCATGTAAGTTTTTTTTGCAACCATCAAATTTTTCATGTAATGTGTCTTATTGAATTGAATATGAAAAGGATATTGATATGCATGAAAGCCCATTTGAAATGCATGGCGTAAAATACTTATCGCCATCACAAATTAATTTATTTATTAGTAACCCCGCAAAATGGTTAGTCAATGTGGCGGGTTACAAAGACCAAGCATATAAGCCCGCATTTACCTATGGCAACGCTGTTGAGGTAGGTATTACCAGAGCAGTTGTTGACGGTATCAGTATAAAAGAATCTCTGGATTTAGCTAACGGCGAGTTTTCACGGATTGAGCAAGAAGCTCAAGAATCCAAATCTGATTATGATATTGAAGGCGCAACAAAGAAACAGGCGCATCTAAAAAGAACATTAGAAGTAGTTATCCCGATATACAAAGATTTTGGCGTACCCATAGCAACACAAAAGAAAGTTGAGCATCATCTTGACTGCATACCAGTACCCCTTATGGGTTATTTAGATTTGGAATATGATGATTGTGTGCGTGATTTAAAAACCACATCAATGAAGCCAAAAATGAATTCTAATTATTCAAGACAATTAACTGTCTATCATTTGGCAACATCAAAAAAGCCAGTAATTGACTATGTTTATACAACGACAAAGATAAGCGAATTAATCAGCTTTGATGTGCTTGATATAGATATGCACAAAAAGTTTATTGAGAATACCGTTACTAAGATGATGTTTATGTTAAGTCTTAGTGATGATATGAGAGAGGTCTGCCAGTTATCTAATCTTACTCCTGATTTGAGTAATGATAATTGGTGGAACATTTGGGGGCGCAATGAAATTGAAGGCGCTATGAAATTATTTTATTGAAACTAGAGGTAAGTTAAATGAGTGAAATTGAAGACAAGCTGATAACAGCAGTGAAAAAGATGTCAGAGTTATCTGATAAAGATAAGGTAAATATCAAGGGTAAGATGTATGCAGAGGTACATACCAGAGTACAAGTGTTCAGAGAAGCCTTTGGTGTTGACGGTAAGATTATAAGTAAGGTGCATACCGCAGATGAAAATAGGGTAATGACTGAGAGCAGTATTCATGTTTTTGTAGATGGAACATGGCGTGAAATAGGTAATGACTTTGCTGAAGAATTCAGAAGCGCGGGCATGGTTAACAAAACAAGTGCAGTAGAAAACTGCCTTACGTCATCAATCGGGCGTGCGCTTTCAGCGATTGGCTTATCAGGTGGTAACTACGCATCATTTGAAGAAGTTGACCATGCTATCAAAGAAAAAGAAGAAGCACCGTCTACCAAGAAGTACAAAATGATTAACAGTCATAATAAAGTTGCATACGGCACTGATGACCTAGAAGAATACCTAAACAAGTGCAGAGGTCAAATGAGTAAGCCAGACCAGTTGTTTTGCCGAAAAGTGTATGAAAGAAATGTAGCTGATATAAAGAAAGCCCATGAAGATGCTAACGGTGAAATAAAAGTTTCTTTTGAAACCTTGATATCTCTTTACGAGAAAAGTGAGGTGCAAGATGACAGTTAAAAAGATGACTCTTGATGATATGGTTTATCTTTGCATGAAAGACGGAGTTACATGGTGGACTTACTGGTCATTACAGCGTGTGATAAAAAACAGAAGCGGTACTTTTTATGGTGAGCCAAGTATTTCTGCGGCAATAAGAAACCTAAGAAAGGATAAACAAAGAGCGAGATACAATTTAAAAAAATACGGTGAAGTCATTGAGAAAAGAAAAATCAAAAATGGCAGAGGTTATGAATTCAAATTAATAGGATAATTACAATGGAATATGAAAAAGAAAAGAGAGGTTATCTCTGGCATGAAAATAACTCAACAATAGAGCGTAAGGGTACTTTTCAGATTGACGGAAAAAAATACTATGGGGCTATTGTAAAGAGTCATAACAATGAGGGGCAACCTAAATATGAATTTATGGTGAGTCTTGGTCTTTTGTTTTTGAAAGATGAAAAGAAGTCTGAGAAAGCGCCTGATATGTCTGGTAAGGTTAGTCTTAATGATAAGTCTTTCTCTTTGGGTGCTTGGGCAAATGAGTCTGAAAAATCAGGACACCCATATACATCATTGAAATTCACAGAGCTAGATGATGAAGTAGGTTATGATGCAAATGGAAGCCCAACAAACGAAAAACCTTTATTCTGATGGATGATGTAACGACTGAAACTTGGCAACATAAGATTAGAGAAATGGCATCTCAAATAGAAGATGCCACCTCTACCTTATATAAAACTGAAGCTGACTATAAGAAACTGCAAGCTAGTTTAGAGTTGCAAGCAATGGCTACTGGGGCTAAGACCATATCAGCACAAAAAACCATAGCAGAGAATGACCCAAAACTTTATGATGCGAGATTGGCTTATGGTATTGCAAAAGGTAAGCTATCAGGGTTGAAAATAATCTTACGGTCAATAGAGGTAGGTTTTGAGGAATACAGGACTAAAAATGCAAACATGAGAGCAGAAAGGTCAAAGTATGGCGCGTAGAGCGCCCAATAAAGCAGAACGCGCCTATATAGAGCGTGTAGTAGCTCTAGGATGCATTGTATGTCGTATGATGGGTTATGGTTACAAAGAAGCAGAGTGCCATCATGTGTATTCCAGAACGCGCCTTGATACGCATTATCAGGTTTTGGGTTTATGCATGGAACATCACAGGGGCGGGTTTGATAGACCGCCATACATTTCACGACATCCATTCAAGAAAAGATTTATCAGTGCTTATGGTTCTGAGGAAACTTTACTAAAAGAAACAAAGAAATTGATGGGGATTAATTATGGGTAGGCATTACAAACCAGTTTTAAAATATCGTAATAAAAAGACAGAGATTGACGGCATAATGTTTGACTCTAAAAAAGAAGCATCACGATATTTAACTTTGAAATTGCTTGAGCAGTTAGGTGAGATAACAAACTTAGAATTGCAACCCAAATACGAATTCAAATTAAACAACACAAAGATATGCACCTACCGTGCTGATTTTCGCTATAAGGATAAAGACGGCGAGATTATAGTTGAAGATGTCAAAGGCTATAAAACTTCTATGTACCGCTTAAAAGCGCGATTAATGCTCGCATTTCACGGAATTTCTATAAAAGAAACATAATTTCTAAAAAATATTTAACATCCTAAGTTACTGATATATATGCGATTTACGCATAAATCATAAAAATAACCTGTATAGTAGTTGTTATTGCAATCATATATTGCGATACTTTCTATATTGAAAATTGAATTGAGATTAATTGAATATGAAAAACAAAGACATACAAATAGCGTTTTACGGATTCTTCAAGTTAGTTGTTCTGCCACAGCTTGTAGGATTTACTTTTTTAATAATTGAAAAACTTATATAGGTGAAAAATATGAATATTAAAACTAAATTAGCGGTATTAGGGGTAAGAAATTTTTACACTCTTAACATACAGCGCATTGATTGGAAGCCAGTATACCAACACGGAATGATAGTAGACCACACACCGTATATAGTTGGCTATTCTTGGATTAAGAATCTTTCAACGGATTATGAAACTGCTGTAGCTAAAGCCAAAGATTACATAAAAGAGCATTATGCAAATGAAGATGTGATTCTTAGTACATCTGGTGAAGCAGATTTAGATGATATTTCAAGAAGCAAAAAAAGGTCATCTGATGAAATCGCACTAGAAAAAGAATTAGGTCAAGAAAAAAGCGACCAGATTCTTTTGGCTTGGCAACACATGGCTTTAAATCTTATTAAAGAAGGTATATCTCCGTTTCACCCTACGGGAGCTAGAGGAAAATACATGAGAGAAGATTTTAATATATCTTACACATCTTCTATTACTAATGAGTCAGTATCTTTTTTAGTAGGTTTTAAAATATATGACAGAGAAATCAAATCTTTAGATAAAGACGAAATAAATTACTACGGTAACTTGTCTGAGTTCAAGAGTGAGGTACATGAAGCTATGCACAAAGTATGCAAGCCATTATCAGTATATAAGCCTAGCAATCAAAACAAGTTCATTGGTGACTCAGTAGGTGATTTAGTAGAAGGTAGATTTTACTTAATGAGAGCAGATTCGGTAGAAAACAATTTCGGTGGCTACACTGGTGTTTTCCACTTTATATCTGAAGAAGGTCAAAAAGTTAAACTAAACAGTAGCGCAAAAATTACTGATGAGTTTTACGGTAGTGAGGGCGAATGGTTTGACCTTTCATTCGCTGTTAAGAAGCACGTTGAGTTCAATGACGAGCAAAGAGATAAGGTCTGGAAAACAACAATAGTTAAAAATCCAAAATTAATTGAAACTAGAGAGGTAGCGTAATGATTGTATATCATGTAAGTGAAGGTAGAAATAATATGGAATGCCCAAGAAGATATGTGGCAACACTAAAAGAAGCTAGAGCAATAAGGAATAGCTACAATAGAATAGAGATAGAAAATGGTTATTGGCATAACCCAACACTAACTACCATTGAGAAAGTAAAAATAGATACAAGCAAAGAAACAATATTAAGAATGTTAAATTTTGAAGGTGGGTATGAGTTATCCGCCGAGGAGATTGCGTAATGAATAGAGCATATTATATAAATCCTTTAAGGATAGGCGGTGGTAGAGTGAGAATACCTAGTGATTCAATCTCTTGTATATATAAGAACGATTGGGGTCAAACTGCTGTTGTAACAACGATTAGCCAAAAGGATATTTTGGTTACAGCGTCAGTTGATGAAATAAGCAAAGACTTACATGAGTCATACAGGGTGAACGTATGAGTGTGTCATTAGAATTTTGCTCATCATGCCCTGATTGTGAGAAAGAATTAACACATTACTCGCCAGAGCCATCAGAGGGATTTCTGTTTGAATCATGGGAATGCCATAAATGTGAAAAGTCTTTTGATGAATTTGACTTAACTTCTTGTTGAGGATTAATCATGAAACTAACAGAAAATAAAAATTGGTATAAACATATTGACAGTGATGTTAATTATCAAAACGGTTGTTGCAATCTTTTAGATGAAGATTTGCTTCAAGAAGAAAAACTAAAGCAAGAACAATGGCATCAAAATCAAGAAGATGAATCATTGATGTTGCATAAATAAACAAGTAGAATGGTTATATGGAAAATCAAATGACACCAAAACGATTACAGGCTCTAAGAGAAGTGCATGGCGTATCACAATCAGATGTTGCAAAATTTCTGGGTTACAGTGTGAATGGCAAGCCTAATAGAAGCATGATAGCTAGATTTGAGAACGGTCACGCCAAAATCAATCCTCGTATATCTATGCTTTTAAACTCTTATTTTTCTGCTAAGAGCGCATGACGGTAGTTCAAGAAAAGTTTTTCAGCTACGATAATGACAAATCATATAGCTGTAATTTTTCTGAATGGTACGCTATGAATTGCATTGAAAGAGATGCAAATGGCGATAAGTCATACTCAAAAAAAGAAGCTGAGATTGTATTCAACAACGTGGTAAAAAATATAATAGTCACATCGGCACATTCATAGCCGACCTTCATAACCTGATGCGGTTTAGTGACGAAAGCATAGCTACAAAGAGCTTACTCCTAAACTCTTGATTAGCGACTTTGGTGCGGTTGCGTAGCGAAAAGCACTATTTTTTTTATTTACGCTCTTTTTGATATTTAATATTCAATCCCGCCAGAGTGCATAATCTGTTTTTTTCATCAAGACCTTTATCTGTGATTTCCAAGATATCGTCTTTCTTTTCAACAAATCCTTCACTAATAACTTCGTTTACAGCTTCTCTGGGGGTTTCCTCTCTAAACATCACGCTTAAAATAGCGCCTAATCTTCTACCTTGTTTTTTAGATAATGCCATTAGACCTCATACCAATCTTGATTCATGAACATCTTTGCTTCGGCTTCTCTGCGCCTAATTAATCCATCTAGCACTTTTCCGCCCGCTTTGTTCCATCTGCGAATTTGGGCGGGTACTTCATCATACTCAGAGTTGTTTAACTTCTTGAGTAAAGTTGATGAAGATAAGTTCCCGCTACCAAGATTAAACACCCAAGAAACCATTGCATCAAATTGATGCTGTTCTAACGGCACTTTGACCATATCGTTAATGTAACCCTCATATTCGTGCATTTCTTCCTGTAAAAGCGTTTCTGCTTCTTCTTGAGTGATTTCCATGCCCTCAGTTACATTCTTTATTGTTCCATATCCGATTGTTAAAACATTGGCGGCGCATCTATAGGCTTTGAGTTCGCAACCCTCAAACTTCTTTATGAGTGATAAACCCTCTGCACTGATATGCATATTAGTACGCACCCCAGACTTTGGTTTTTGTTCCGCCCCAATATTCCACTGCCAAACCCGCATCAATAAGTTTCTGATTAATTGATTCACCATGCGCATCATATAAGACCCCAAGTATTCTTCCATACTTTCCCTTGCCGAGTGAATGAAGCACAAATCCCTCAGAACAAAACTCTGATAGCAATGCTTTTGCTTCAAGACCCAATTTCTTTTCTTCTAGGTCGCGTGTACGGCTTTCTGGCGTATCTATACCCGCAAGTCTTACTCTTTGTTTGCGTAGCATGACATCAAATCCTAGCTTTACATGAACATCTACGGTATCACCATCTACAACACGGTCTAAGTCACATTTGTAGACGTAAGGTTTTGGGTCTGACAATACTTTTTCTGCCATGTTATTTTCCTTTAGGCGGTTGCATTTTAGCTTTGCCGACATTCAAAGCAAGCATATCAATAAATTTATATAGTTTGGCAATCCACTCATCATCTTTTGGTGTTGGTGTTGATGCCGCAATTAAACTAGCAACGGTTACTATCATTGTTCCGTATGTAACTAGACTCATTAATGTTTCCATTTTCTTTCTCCAAGTTAGTGATAATTAGTTAATCATCATTATCGCTATCTAGCTTTTCATCATATTCACGATAGTATTGAATTATCGCTAATATATTTTTAGTGTATCTTTTTATCTCTGCCATATTCAATGACAGGTTTTGATATTGTTGAGTTGTCAAAGCATAATAGGGTATAGGTGGCGCTTTACCTTCGTCAACCAATTTTAGATATTCTTTCATTAGTTCTGGGGTTAATACCTCAAACTCCACATCAAGCATACTCATTTCTACTGGCAATGGTGGATGCCACATTGGGGGTCTTTCTTGAATTGTTTTAACCTCTACAGGCACTACTGGTTCTTCTTGAAAGAACGGTAAGTAAGAGCAAGCACTTAAAAAAAGACTAGCTTTCAGTATCAGTAGTTTCTTCATCTTCATCAAATTGGTTCGGGTCTGTTATTTCTGATAGTTCATTCATAACTCGCTTTGTACCTTTGTTGACTCTGTTTTCTATCAGCTTGGGTTTATTGAGCGCCAAATCATTTAAGTCATGCCTAGCAAACTTACTGCTCAATTCTTTTGCTTCACGCAATGCATCATTGTATTGATTAGCAAGGTCATTCATTTTCTCAGCTACCTCTGTTTGCTTCTCCAAGTAATTATCAATAGATTCGTTTTGCTCTGTTATCTTTGACTCTAATACTACTTGATTGCCTTTGAGTACGCCTATCTGTTCATTCAAGCTCTTTATATACATCCATGAGCCTATGCAAACAACGGCGAGTAATGTACCTAATACAAACGAGATTTTATAACCCATGTGGATATCTCCTAGCTTATGCTAATTTGTTTTTACCAAGTCTATAACAATAAAGATGATAAAAAAATAGAAAAGTTTTATAAGGTGGTTGCAAT
>Ga0181420_1000421_pt1 | contig 17024 bp, 33 predicted proteins | sample 43SPOviralmetaG_FD_130145 | JGI IMG/M metagenome (GOLD analysis project Ga0181420, IMG submission 130145) | Marine viral communities from the oligotrophic San Pedro Time Series (SPOT) site, San Pedro Channel, CA, USA - 43 SPOT_SRF_2013-05-22 | ecosystem: Environmental > Aquatic > Marine > Strait... | reverse complement strand
TATATGGAACAAAAAGCACTAGAACAATGGTGGCAGAGAGTACAAGAAAATGATTGACAATAAATTTAAAAATGCTATAATTAAACAATTAGACACATTGGTAGTGTCTTATGAAAAAAGCATAAAGAAAGTAAAAGCCCTGAAAAAGAAAATGATTTCAGGGTATAAACCTGAGAAGAACTATATGCGAAAAACAAAGGTAAAGAAATGAATATATTTTATTTACACCCAGATCCTCAAGCATCAGCTAAAATGTTATGTGATAAACACATACCAAAAATGCTATTGGAATCTTGCCAGATGTTATCCACAGCCACGCAGGAACTACGAGGAGATGACGACAATCTGTATAAAAAAGCATATCAAAAGCACCCATCAACAATGTGGGTATCAGAATCAATAGGCAATTTCTCATGGCTATACAAACACGCTGTTGAAATTTCTAAAGAGTACACTAAACGATACGGCAAAATTCATAAATCCAGCCGTATATTAACATACATCAAAAGAAAATATGCCGATATGTTAGGTAAATCTGATTATGCTTCAGCACCCCCTCAATGTATGCCAGATAAATACAAAGAATTGGGAGGATTATGGAACACATCAAAAGCATATAAAAACTATTACATAGGCGAAAAGTCGAGTTTCGCTAAATGGGAAAAAGGTACACCAATGCCAGATTGGTATGAAAGGGCAACACAATGACGAAACCAAAAGAAATACATTTAATTGACAAACAAGTAGTAAGAAACATAATGCACAATGTAGAAAAAGACTACAATGTACATAATATAAAACAAGACGCAACAGACGCATTTTTGCATTTGTGGGAAGAATTAGAAAAAGTATTTTTTCCAGAAAGAATGCTTGACGAAGATGATAATTCTGATATAATAGATATAGCAGAAGGTAAAGAAAGTTATGGAGGAACAACAGATGATTGATTACAGTATTACAATAGGAGTGATTATTTTTTGTGGTATAGCAATGGTATGGTTAGCGAGTAAATAATGCACATTTTTAAATACTTACCAGAGGGGGCAGTACAAATACAATTCATTCGACCATATTATGAATACTTTGAAGATGAAGAAGGCTGTGGTTATGAAGAATGTACTAACGAAGATAGATGTACTGATGTACCTTATTTAATTAATAAATTAGTACAAGACAGAATACCATTTTATTATCGCAGAAGAACGGCAGAATTTGCTTTTCACGATAAAAGAACTTGGATTCAACATTGTGGCAGTCATAAGATACCTGTGAAGATACGAAAAGTAGGTAGGAGAGTGGTGTTTGAATACTGTGAAAAGTTAGAAAAGAAGTATGCACAACATGGTAAGTATTATAAAAATTCCCCTGTGGGAAAGATTAAAGTCGAAAAACATTCAGAAGTTACGTTTGGAGATTTGACAGCCGAAGATTTTTACAGAGATTATGAACAAGGACTTATGGAAGCAGGACAAGAGGATTTAACATGAAATTAGTATATATGAAATGGCTTGATGCTATGTCAGATGACAACACATGGCAGGATATAGAAGATTTAAAAAAGCAGGAACTACGACCTGTTGAAGTTGTAGGGTGGATTTTATCTGAAGATAAAGATAAGGTTATACTTATATCATCTTATGATGATGAATCTAAAAATGGTGGAGGTGGTGTAGTTGTACCTAGAGTAAATATTGTACAATTAAATTTATTAAATAAAGGCATGGACTTGCCTTTCAAACATGGAGATTATGAAAAATAATGGAGACAGATACAGAGCGACACAAGTTATTTGTGTACGGAACTTTGAAGAAAAAGCACAGACTAAACTCTTTGCTAGTAGACGAAGTATTCGTAGGTGATTACATAACTAAAAATAGCAGCTACGGGATGAGCAGCTATTTAGATTCCTTTCCAATGGTGTATTATTCTGATACACACAACAGCCAGATTATAGGAGAACTATATGAACTAACGACCTTAAACTATGAACAAATATTAGCTATGGAATACAATGCAGGTTTTATTCCTATACAAGTGGATATACAAGATGTAGACGATTTTACTGATGAGAGAGCATTAATGTTTTTAATACCTAATACAAATGGAGTAGACAAAGATATGAACTACTATCAGAAACAAAATAGCAAAATTAAAATGGAAGATAATAAAATGGAGTGGGTAAATGTATGGTGAAACAGTAGCAAGAATAATATTCGTATGTAGTACATGGGGTTTAATAATAGTAACAGGAATAGCTAGTCTATTGCATCCATCTGTATTTTCGTTAGTATGGGCTGGGATCTGTGGTTATTTAGTATATGCGAAATTGTTTGACAAATGAAAGATTACATGGTAGAGTACAGTATGAAAAAGAAGCACAAATATATTTATGATAATGATTTTGACATAGTAGAACTGTTAGATGATGCCGAAGGTATGTTTACAACACAATTAGACTATCCTTACGCACAGCCGACAAATTTGTCAGATGAAAATGATTATGAAATACAACAGGAGAACAATGGCTTACAACCCAAAGACTTACGACCTAATGCAACAGATAGATATATCAAACGCATTGGAAAAAGCCGTAAGCTACTTAGAAAATACTGAAAAAGATAATGCACATATCACAGTAAAAAGTGATAAACCTTTCGCATTATATATGCGATTTAAAAAATATATCAAAGCATTTAGAGTACAAATGTTAGATGTAGAAGATGTAGAATCTAGTAAGTACGACCAGTTATTATTACAACATGATGACACAGGGGTAAATATATCATCTGTGTTAGAAAAAGACGAGTTACAAATTGTAACAGAAAGTGGAGAAGAATTATGATGAATCAAAAAGAATTGGAAGAACAATTCAGAAAATGTATTGAGGAATTGCGACCAGTAATTGGTGACCTATCAAAGACATACCCTTTAGAAATAGTAGAGAATTCCTTACTAGAAGTAGCTTTACGAAGTCTGATGCTAAGATATGGACTTGAGGGGGCACTTACGGTTTTTGCAGGGTGTGTAATGGGTATGACGAAAGCCGCCCCGATCATAGAAAAATTTGATGACGATATTGAAACAGAATTATCTAAAATGAGGATGACACCAAGTGACACAATCCATTAATAAAATAACACCGACACATGATATATCATGGTATATAAAATGGATTTCGACTGTCATACTTATTACAGGTATGGCTATGACTTCTTTAGAACTTTACCCTCTCAATTTATTATTTCATTTGATAGGGGTGCTAGGGTGGTTAATAGTAGGAATTATGTGGCACGACAGAGCATTAATGGTAGTTAATTCTATCGCAGTATTTATATACTTAATGGGTTTGTTGGGAGCCACATTTTAAACACAATTAAGTGTTATAATAAACAACAGGAGAAAATAATGAATAAACTAATTACCGAAGATCAAGCACAAGCAATAGTAAATTACTTGGCTAAACGACCATACGCAGAAGTATTTAATCTGATGAGTATGTTGGTATCACTACCAGATGAAAAACCAAAGGATAAAAAAGATGCCTAAGTTTGATGTAATGACAACACATATGTACTCAATGCACTGGGAAGTAGATGCCGTATCTAAAGATAGTGCAGCGGAAAAAATTTATGAGAACATGAAGTGGGAAAAAGAACAAGGTGAGTGGACAAATGAAAAAGGTAAACTTTTTTTAAGAACATCACCAGATTCAGAAGTAAGGAGTGTAGAAGAATATGACGAAAACAAAATCCAAAAAAACAGATAAGGCAGACCTTATAGATATACCATCCGAATTGCTAGACATCAATCCAATAGAGTTGTCAGAGAATCAAGAAGGTATTGATAAGGTCATTGCGTATTTGCAAACTACAAGAGAAAATATCAGAGCCACAGAAAAAGCAGGTAAACCTATCAGCAAATCAGCGGCTAGAACTAAACCCGCACAGTATGAGAAAGATCCTCTTACTATGCTTTTATCGGAAACATAGAATGTACAAAGCTATTTTATTATCAATAATTATGTTACAGGGATGTGCTTATGGTGTATTTAAAGGTGCTATGGTGGTTAAAGATAAAGTTAATCCACCAGAAACAACAGTACAGCACGAGCCATTTGTTGATAAAGTAAATATAATAGCTTGTATAAAAATGTTAGATGAGTGTGATGTTTAAATATTTCTTATTCATCTTATTTGTGACATATTTTTATTGTACAATAGTAGTAATTCAAACAACATTATTATGACAGAACAAATAGAACTACCTAGATTAAAAAAATTCACCATCGAGAATGGTGCACCACGTCAACGTATTTGGGATACATCAAGCCTATCTACCTTCCTGGCGTGTCCACGTTTGTATAATTATACAAACTTACAAGGTTATAAATCTCAAAGATACGCATCAGCAACAGGCTTTGGATCGGCAGTACATGAAGGATTTGAAGTATTAGATCGTGCAAAGTTTGAAGGTAAATCAAAAGATGTAGCTCTACGTGAAGCTCTTGTATTTGTACTAAAAGAATTTGGCGAAGATTTAAAAATGTCAGACGATAGTGCAAGAGGTTTAGAGTCTACATTACGAGCAATAGTATGGAGAGCAGAAGAATACTGGGAGGATACATTTAAAGTAGCGACAATGCCCAACGGAGAAGCTGCGTTAGAGCAGCGATTTGAAGTACCATTTGGTAATGGTGAACACAGATTTTCTGGCAGGATAGATAAGATCGTAACACTAGATGACAGACTATACTTAGTTGATTTCAAAACAACAAAGACAGCACTGTCAGCTTATTACTTTCAAGGTTTTATGCCTAACAATCAGATATTTGCTTATCTGTGGGCTTGTCGCCATGTATTAAAGCTACCCGTAGACGGCTTTATTATAGATGGAGTGCAAACAGGTGTAAACTTTACAAGGTTTAATAGATCTGTATTTAACGTAACAGAGGAACTAATAGAGGAATGGTATGTCGATACTTTATTCGCACTAAGAAATGCAGATAACTTCTGGAAGAACAACTACTACCCTGCCGATTTTACTGGCTGTGGAAACTATGGTGGGTGCAGATTCCGTGAAGTATGTAGTGCCCCTCAATCTCGTAGGGATATATTTTTGAAAAATGATTTTGTAAAAGAACCACACCCAGACTTAGTGGAAGCAAGTCAAAGAAAAAATGTAATAGATTTAGCACAACATAGAAAAAACAATTCATCAACATGACGATTTTTGTTGACATTATTTTATTTTTATGGTATTATAACATAATTAACAGGAGACAAATAAATGGCAAGTATACGAAATCACCAAGCGAGTGAAGTCACTAAACTATTGTTAGTAGGTGACAGCGGCTCAGGTAAGACAGCAAGTTTAGCAAGTCTTGCCAACGCAGGTTACAATCTACGAATATTAGATTTTGATGACGGACTTGCGATACTACCCGAATTTCTTAATCCAGACGCAGTAGATAGAGTATCTTATGTTACTCTTAAAGACCCGTTAGGTCATGCGACTGCATTTAGGAAGTCAGCACAATTACTTTCGTCTTGGAAAGACGGAGATGAAGATTTAGGTTCAGTTAAAAACTGGACTAATAAAGATGTTCTTGTTATTGATAGCTTAACACTCATGGGCGAATCAGCCTTGAGAGGTGCATTAGTATTTAATAATAAGAAACCCACCGACCAGGCAACGCAGCCAGAGTGGGGCACGGCAGCACGAGATGTACAGAATGTAATTCAGTACCTTACAGGGAGTGAAGTGCCATGTAATGTTATCATAACTTCACATATGCAATATATGGAGGGAGATATGGGTGTGTCAAAAGCATACCCTACAAGTGTTGGGTCTAAACTTTCTACCAAGATCGGCAGATACTTTAACTGTGTTTGTCGTATTGATACGAAAAGTTCTAGCAAAGGCACGGAACGTACTCTACGCACAGTATCAGACCACCGCATGGATTTAAAAGTAACAGCACCTAGTCTAATTGAGCCGAACGCACCTTTAGACTTACACAAACTTTTTGATGCTATACAAAAGAGTGCAAAGACTAAACTTGGGGGAGAAGCCCCTAAGGTAACAGCAAAACAAGGAGGTTAACCTATGAATGATATTGCTGATTTTTTAAGTATGACGCCCAATGACACACCAGAATCGGTGACATTGCCAGAGGGCAGTTATGACTTTGTCATTAAAAGCTACCGCTCAGACAGAGTGGGAGAAAACCAAACACCGTTGGTACGTATTAACGTAAAAGCAGTGAGCGTGATTCAATCTGATCTAGACGAAAGTCAGTTAGATAATGCAGAAGGCACGAGACTCGAGTTTTGGGTAACACCAAATGCTATGAAGTTGAACAATCCTGCGGCTTCACTTAAAACGTTTGTAACCAAAACGTTAGATATGGATCATGATATTCCATATGCTCAATCGCTTGAAATGGCTATTGGTCAAACCTTTTCTGGTGTTGTAAAACACGAAATGGTTGGTAGAAATAAAGATATTCTACAGGCAACAATATCTAGAATAATTAATAAGTAATTATTCATGAGTGAGTATGCAGTTTTAAATCGACTTGACTCTAAAAAGTCACAGGGTAAAATGTTCATAGCAATAGTTATGGATCATCCTTCGACAACAGAGGCTCGATTAAATACAATCTTAGCTGGGGGCACAGGTGATATACTGAAAGGTATGTGCAAACTTGCCTCCATCAATCCAGATGAATGCCTACTCACTCACACTTTCCAATTAAAACCCGCACAAGATAACGTAGCAAATTTCTTTCACAATAGACTTGCTTATAAAAAGTTATGCAAAGAACAAGAGTGGAGATCGCCTTTCCCACCAACAGGTCATGGGTTTCTTAAACAAGAAATGGAACAAGATGTAAGGCGGTTATATAAAGAGCTTAATGAAGTAAAACCTAATGTAATTATTGCAATGGGTAGTGCTTCGTTATGGGCACTGACAGGGCTTGATAAGATTGGTACATATAGAGGTTCGGTAATGAAATGTAGTGATGGATTGCTTGAACAAGATTGCAAAGTCGTACCGACTTACAGCCCCAGTGCGGTTATTAGAAATTTTGAATTTAGACCTGTAGTAGTTGCAGATTTAGTCAAAGCAAAAGAAGAATCATTAACACAAGAATTAATAAGAGATGAACGTAATCTTTATTTAGAACCTTCATTACAAGATTTAGAAGATTTTGAATCTGAATTTATACATAAAGATAATGCAGATGAACCATTAGCATTTGATATTGAAACGGCTAATGGAGAGATTACGTGTATAGGATTTGCCCCAAACAAGAATACAGCTTTAGTTGTACCTTTTATAAAAAAGGACGGAGAGTATTATTGGAAATACCAAGATGAATTAAAAGCATGGCAATGAGTCAAACGTATACTAGAAGATACTAACATTACGAAAGTAGCCCAGAACCAAACGTATGATGTTTCATGGCTATCGTTCAAAAAGAACATAAAAGTTTCTGGCGTGACACATGATACAATGCACGCCCACCACGCCTATCAACCCGAAATGCAAAAGGGTTTAGGATTTCTCGGCTCATTGTACACAAATGAGAGTGCATGGAAAACATTAGCCAAGTTTTCACAGAGCACAAAAGCCGATGAATAGTGAAGCGACCTCAATACTTTTCGGCTGAAAACATAGAGTCCGAAAATCGGAGTGTTGAGAATCACATACAGTTGTGGCGTTCGGTATTAGATCAAGCGTTGCAAGACATGCAGTATGAAGGTACTGTAAAAGAGTTTGTAAATTATAGGAGAGACGCTAAGTTATGGTTTAGATATAAGAAAGAAGATTTTGAAGAAGTATGTTACTTGGCAGAATTAGAGCCATTAAGAGTGAGAGAAGATTTTTATAAGGTCATGGGAGGTTACGATGAAATCTGGCGGAAAGATTAAAGATATATTAAGCACCGCTGAAAAGATATTAGAAGGTGCAAGAGAAGACGAGTATGGGGACAAGAGAACAAATCACGACAACATAGCAAGACTTTGGAGTGCGTATTTAGATAGAGATATACAAGCACGAGATGTTGCAATCCTCATGGTATTATTAAAAGTTGCGAGAGCAAAATTTGGACACCCGAGTATGGATACATATATAGATATGGTAGGATACTCAGCAATAGCAGGAGAATTAGCACATGAAGATAATCAAAAACACGGAGATACCTCATCTAAAGTTAGATGATGATCAAACATTGTGGGCATACTGTGCTCTAGATTGTGCTTTAACAAATGAGTTGTGGCACAAAATTGATGATAAACTAGACGACATTACACGTAAGACATATGAGTTTGAAGTAGCCAGTATTGGGCCCGCTTTATCGATGATGTTGCGTGGTCTTAAAGTTGACGAGGAGGTCGTGCGAACAATACGTGCCCCTCTAAAAGACCAGAGACTTAAATTAGAACGTATGTTAAATTTATTTTCTAATGCTGTCTGGGATAAAGATCTTAATCCCGCTAGTCCAAAACAACTACAAGACTTATTGTATGTACATTTAGGTTTGCCTAAAGTTATTGCTAGTGTTAAAGGTAAACAAAAAGTATCTACTGACAAAGAAGCATTAGAACATCTAGCTGAACATTACCCTAGAGCAAAGCCGTTTTGCAATACTATATTAGCATTACGAAATATAGACAAACAACTAAATGTATTAGATACTACAAGAGATGATGATGGACGTATAAGATGTTCTTATCAAGTGGCAGGTACAAAAACAGGACGTTGGTCATCCAAGGAATCACCATGGGGCACAGGTACAAATTTACAAAATATTACTAAAGATATGCGTGAAATGTTTATACCAGATGACGGTATGACAATGTTCTATGCAGATTTAGAACAAGCAGAATCAAGAGTAACAGCTTATATATCTGGAGACGAAGGGTATATCAATGCGTGTGAAACATCTGACTTACATACTGAAGTTGTAAAAATGATTTGGCCTAATCTAGGTTGGTCTGGTGATCCAGAACAAGACAGAGCATTAGCAGATACACCATATTATCATCAGTACAGTTACAGAGATATTTGCAAAAGAGCAGGACATGGTACAAACTATGGTGTGTCACCACACTCACTAGGTAGACAAATAAAAATAAAAATATCACAAGCAACAAAATTTCAGTTGCTTTATTTTGGAGGTGTGATACAATTAGATAAAGTAGAAAAATGGCACAAGCAAGATCGAGAGGGTGGCTTTAAAGAATTACTAGACAATGGTAATATCATAGGCACAGGCCCTCACGCTCAGTTACAAATCCCAGGAGCATTTCCTGGCATACGTACTTGGCATGATAAAACAGCTAACAAGATTCAATCTACTGGTACGTTGATAACACCTTTTGGTAGACGTACACAGTTTTGGTCTAGGTTAGATGACGCAGCCACGTTGCGGTTAGCTATTGCTTATGTACCACAATCTACAATAGGAGATTTATTAAACTTAGGTTTGTATAGAGTTTGGCAAGAACTACACTCACAAGGTGTGGAAATATTAGGCCAAGTGCATGATGCAATTTTAGGACAAATGCCTACAGAACAAGTAGATGAATTGATACCTAAAATATTAAACTGTATGCATAATCCTTTGACTGTTAATAAAAAAGAAATGCTTATACCATCCGATTGTGAGACTGGTGTAAATTGGAAAGCAATGAAGAAATGGAGACCAAGTGGTTAGAAACTATACTGATTATTTAAAAGCTAGTGCAGATGCTTTAAAAGGTAGTCCTATACCTAAGCCATTTGCTGTGTGGTCAGCTTTGTCTGCAGTAGCGGGGGCACTTGGTAGAAGAGTGTGGTTTCCTATGGCTAACTATGATATTAGAAGTAATTTATTTATTACACTCATAGCAAATCCTGGCAGAAATAAGTCCGTCTCTTTAATATTACCTTACTCAAAAGTGTTTACTAAATTAACTACACCTGTAGGAACTACGGAAGATGATTCTAATTTTAATTCTGGTCTAGATAAATATGGGTTACGTAAATATCCATTATATTCTATACAGGATAGGATCACACCAGAAAAATTGGCAGTAGATATGTGTAAGTTACAACGTATTGATATGCGTTTAAGTAGCCCACAGATTGAGGAATTTCATGATGCTTCTGTAACTCTAGTTACATCAGAATTTGGTGCGTTCATGTCAAGAACAGATAGGTATTTACAGATGTTTCTTACTGATATGTGGGATAGTAAAGATTCTTATAGTCATAAAACTAAAACTGCTGGAGAGTATGTGATTAACGGGCCTTGCTTGAATTGGATAGCGTGTGCTACACCAGAACAATTTGTAGAGAACTTGCCAGAAGATGCTAGATCACAAGGTTTATTATCAAGAATGATACCTGTGTTTTATGATGGGCCGAAAATTGCTCAGAGTTTATTACAAACTAAAGTATCAGATAATACAATAGAAAATTTAAGACACGATTTAGGTGCGATAGCAAAAATGTATGGGCCAATGACATTTGATCCAGATTGTTTTGATGAAGTAAACGCAGATATAGAAGCGGGTATTCCACCAGAACCTACTGCCCCTCATCTAGCAGAGTATAATCAAAGAAGAATATCACATCATATAAAAGTGGCTATGTCAGTATCCGCTTCTAGACGAGGTACAAGAAAGATAATGCTAGAAGATTGGGAGTATACAAAAGAACTAATGCGTGATATGGAAAAGCATATGCCAAAAGCACTAGAAGGTTTTGGTATGGGCAGAACAGGTAAGATTGCATATGATATGACTATCTGGTTAAACGATACATTATTTAGTAATGGTAGATCACATCTACTTATTAAACATTTTAAACGTGAGTTACTACGCAAGATTCCAAACCCTGGTGAGTTAACACAAACTATACAGGCTATGGAAGATTCGGGTTACATTAAAGTTGAAGGGAATTTGGTTTTTCCATGCCGAAAAGACGTAACGTAATCCGTAAATTAAAGTGGGCCAAAGCTCTTGATGAACGCCCAGACTTTATCCCCATGACAAAATCTCGTGGTGTGAAAAGAGCTGGCCAACTTTATGAAAATCGTATAGCTAATTATGTAAAAGCATTATATGGTGAAGACCGTGTATTGCATGGACAATGGTATCAATTCGAAGATGGGAGAGGTATGGGTTGGTGTCAAACAGATATTATAATTAAGCCAGATCAAGACAGTAAAGTATTAATTGCTTTGGAATGTAAATTAAAAGCAGTGAACAAAGCTGAAAGTCAACTGAAGTATTTATATTTACCTGTACTACAACGGTTGTACCCAGACTATGACATAAGACTAATACAAGTATGCAAAAATCTCAACAAGGATTTAGATTTGTTTATGATCGATTCTCTCGAAGATGCATTTAGTCAAGAGGTAGAGTGGGACTATGCGACAATATTTTTACGAAGTCTGCTATGATTGTTGTTGCTATTAATTATAAAAGATGTTATACTAATCGCTTTCCTAAAAATTAACAAACAAACAGAGAGAATATGAAGATTAAACCACCGACCCCTGACTACGAAAAAGATAAGTTATTAACCAAATTTGGTACAGAAATCCTAAAGGACAGATATATGCTGCCTGAGGAGAAATCACCTCAAGATGCGTTCGTGCGTGCTGCTGCAGCATTTGCTGATAATGCAGCCCATGCCCAAAGATTGTATGACTATGTGTCAAACCAATGGTTTATGTTTGCTTCTCCTATTTTATCTAACGGTGGTACAGATAGAGGATTACCAATTTCTTGTTTCTTGAATTATGTTAATGATAGTAGAGATGGTTTAGCAGAGCACTATACTGAGAATATCTGGTTATCTAGTATGGGAGGCGGAATAGGTGGTTATTGGGGTCATATTCGCTCACAGGGACAGTCTACGAGCAAAGGTAACAAAACTACAGGGGTAATTCCTTTTATGCACGTAGTGGACTCTCAAATGATCGCATTTAACCAAGGGGCAACTAGACGAGGATCATATGCTAGTTATATGGATATATCACACCCAGAGATTGTAGAGTTTATTGAAATGCGCAAACCTGCAGGTGGAGATATTAACAGAAAGAATCTTAACCTGCATCATGGTGTAGTAGTATCCGATAAGTTTATGAAAGCTATGGAAAATGATGAGACGTGGGATCTAATTGATCCTAACTCTAAAGAAAAAGTAAAGACAGTAAAAGCCAGACAATTATGGATTAAAATCTTAGAAGCAAGAGTTTCTACAGGTGAGCCATATATTATGTTTGGAGATACTGTACAAAGAGGTTTACCCAAAACACAAAAAGATTTAGGATTAAAAGTAACACACTCTAATTTATGTAGTGAAATTACATTAGCTACAAGTGAAGATAGAACAGCAGTATGCTGTTTATCTAGTGTTAACGTAGAAAAGTTTGAAGAATGGAAAGACAATGAATTATTTATAGATGATTTAATGCGTATGTTAGATAATGTACTTAGCTATTTCATTGACAAAGCACCTTCACATATGTGGAGAGCGATAGCTAGTGCAAAGTCAGAAAGATCTGTTGGCTTAGGTGCTATGGGTTTTCATACGTTTTTACAAAGTAAAGGTGTACCTATGGAGTCAGTTGTGGCAATGTCTTGGAATAAAATTATATTTAAACATATACATACTAAAGCATTAGAATCTAATTTAGTACTAGGTAAAGAGCGGGGTTCTCCAAGCGATATGAAAGGCACTGGTAAACGTTTTGCTCATATGTTAGCCATTGCACCAAACGCAAGTAGTTCTATTATATGTGGTGGAGTATCTCCTAGTATAGAACCATTACGTGCTAATGCCTTTACACAAAAAACACTAAGCGGATCGGCTCTAATGAAGAACCCTAATCTTGAAAAACTTTTACAAGAGAAAGGTTTGAATAATAAACAGACGTGGCAAAGTATCATTACTAATAAAGGATCAGTTGCACACTTAACAGAATTATCTAAAGATGAAAGAGATACCTATAAAACAGCAATAGAATTAGGACAAGAATGGCTTGTTGATCTAGCTGCAGATAGGCAAAAATATATATGTCAAGCACAAAGCTTAAATTTATTTTTTACACCAGATGTGAATGTACGTAAACTAAATAACATACATAAAAGAGCATGGTCTAAAAAATTAAAAACATTATATTATTTAAGAAGCGAAGCTATGAACCGTGCGGAAGTAGTAGCTAATAAAGTAGAACGAGTAGTAAGACAAGATGCAGAAGAAGAATGTTTATCTTGCCAAGCTTAATATAGAAAGAGAAAAGAATGTCAGTATTTGAAGCAAGAGATTATTATAAACCATTTATGTACGAGTGGGCTTTTAAAGCTTATGATGAACAACAGAAAATGCATTGGTTGCCAAGCGAGGTACCTCTACACGAAGATGTGAATGATTGGAACAATAGATTAACAGAACCAGAAAAACATTTAGTGAAACAAATACTAACGTTTTTTACACAAGGTGATGTTGACATAGCCCAAGCGTATATGGATGTGTATATGCCTATGTTTAAACAGCCAGAAATACGCATGATGTTATCAGCTATAGCTACAAGTGAAGCTAATCACGCTCACAGTTATTCATTATTAAATGATACAATAGGTATGGATGATAAAGATTATAAAGCTTTTCAAGAAATAAAGGCAATGAATGATAAACATGAATACCTTTGGAAGAACAAAGGGGGCACACCAGACGAGCAGATGATTAGAGATATGGCGGTTTTCTCTGCATTTGGTGAAGGCTTGCAGTTATTTGCTAGTTTCGTTATGTTACTTAACTTCCAACGCTTTGGTAAGATGAAAGGTATGGGACAAATTGTTGCATGGTCAATCCGTGATGAATCTCACCACGTAGAAAATATGATTAAATTGTTACATGAAATACTAGATGAGAAGCCGCAAGTGTGGAATGATGAATTTAAGAAAACCTTATATGATATATGTAGAGATATGGTTAACTTAGAAGACAGATTTATTGACTTAGCCTTTGAATTTGGCCCAATAGAAGGGTTAGAGCCAGATGATGTTAAGCAATACATAAGACATATAGCAGATCGTAGATTATTACAGCTAGGATTAAAGCCAAATTACGGTGTTAAAGAAAATCCCCTAGAATGGGTGGATTGGGTCGTAAATGGCGTAGAACATACTAACTTCTTTGAGAACAGATCAACGGAATATAATAAAGGATCTCTCACAGGAACGTGGGATGATGCATTTTAATCTTGACTTTTGGTCGAAGGTATGCTATTATTACAAAATAAGGGGGGCACAAACTTTTTTACGAACTCTATCCCGTACCCTTAATAGGACGAGTTGGTTTTAAAGATCTCTTACTAAGCAGCTGGGATCAGCCTGGCTGCTTTTTTTATCTTTACAGGGGATAATAATATGTGGAAATTAGTTGACGTAGGGAGTTATCCCTGGTTTATAAAAACCGAAAGAAAATATATACATTGTGTAAAAGCTACTACGGGTGAATATAAAAAATTACCAATAAAGAAATTCCCTAGATCGTACAGACTCTTATCAAACATTAAAACAGATTTGGCCTACTTAATGAGTTGGCCTTTACAAGAAGCTGCTGATGTATTAGACAAAAGCAGTATTAAATTTTATATCAATCATTGGAAAAATAAAGATAAAACTTTGATTGTAAAAGACATTATAAAATATATTAAACAGAAAGCTAAAGATGATATTAAAAAAACATCCTAAATATCCAATGCATACACGTTTTGATAAACTAGCAAAAAAATTATACATGCATAGTGTACCTAGAAAAATTCAATTACGTTTATGGGATAATTTAAACCTAAAAGTAAAAGATTATTGGAGAGGTTTAGCTCAAATAACAATGGATAAACTATGACAACATTATGGTTTCTAATGGTGCTAGTGACAACACCGTATGCTCCTACTGTAGGATACCAAGGTTTTGCGGCTTATCACACAAAAGAAATATGTGAAAGTCTCAAAGTTCAAGTAGAAAACTACGTATCATCAGTAGAAGAACAAAGAGGCAGAACATCTTATGTACAATCGTATTGCATGGAAGTTCAAGCTTTTGACGAAACAATTCAAAACAAAAAAGAAGGCGAAAATATAAATTTTCAAGATATGCTTGATGATTTAAACGCATAATAATATTAACACAGGGAGACAATATTATGGACAAATTACAAGAGGCAGTTAACGCTGTCATATTAGCTGGTGGCAGTAAAGCTGACGCAGCTAAAAAATTAGGCATTCCCCGTACTACCTTAGTTAGTAGACTAGATGCGGCGGAACGCGAAAACATAACACCAACGGTGGTAGCACCAAGTACAGAGGCGGCTTTGTACGAACAAAAAGTGGCGTATGAAATACAAGTCAAAGATCTGAAAGAGCAGATCAAAGAGTTGGCTCACGAAAACATAACTGCAGAACAAATTCGTAAGACAGTATTCAAGCTTTCGGAACATACGCCTAAGCCGCCTAAATGGTTAATCAAATCATCACCCGCAAAAGGGGCACCTGGTGTTCCTACTTTGTTCTTATCTGATTTTCACTACGGTGAAGTTGTAGATAAAACAGCCGTTGATGGTCTTAATCTATACAATAAAGAAATAGCTAAACAGAGATTAAAGTCTACTGTTGAGACCGCTATAGATCTTTGTACGAATCACATGGTAAACCCTAAATATCCAGGCATAGTGGTGCCCCTCGGTGGTGACATGATGTCGGGTAATATCCATGATGAATTGACAGAAACAAATGACGGTACGAATTTAGAACACGTATTGGAACTATTTGATATGCTTACATGGGCTATTAAATCTTTAGCAGATACTTTTGGTAAAGTGTTTGTACCTACGTGTTACGGTAATCATGGTCGTATGTATAAACAATACAGACATAAACAAGCCGCACAAACTAGTTATGATTGGATGCTATACAATATGTTAGAAAAACATTTTAAAAATGCAGGTGATGATCGTGTGCAGTTTATGATACCTACAGGATATGATGCTTATTATAAAGTATATGACACTACATACTTGTTAACTCATGGCGATAGATTGGGTGTACGTGGCGGTTCTGGAATGATTGGTATGATTGGCCCTATTTCTAGAGGTGTACAAAAAGTTAAAGCAGAATATGCTAATCAAAATAAACCTATCGATCAATTAATCATGGGTCACTACCACCAATATTTACAGTTAAAAGGTGCATTAGTAAACGGATCTTTAAAAGGATATGATGAGTATGCTAAAAGTGCAAGATTTGAATATGAGATACCTAAACAAGCTTTATGGTTTACCCATCCAAAGTATGGAATAACATTCCAAGTCCCTGTAATTTCTGAGGAAGGATTGACTATAAAACCCAAGAATCAATGGCTTTCTTGGGCAGCTTAAAGTTGATTGGGGGACTGTACTTCAGTCCCCTTTTCTGCTATAATACGCAATATGACAGATAATAATAAACCAATGACACCCCCAGTTGATTTTCAAATGGGTATAGTAAAAATAGGCGGAGACGCTGTAAAAGTTGAAGAAAAACCGAAAGAAGAAGAGAAAGAATAATGGCTACAGGAAGAGCACAAATTTCAAAAATGGTTGAGCTTGGCGGAGCAGTAGCTAATAATACTAATAAAAAGAAAAAATATGATCCTCTTTCTTTAATTTCATCACTTCAAAAAAACGTAAAACCATCTTATGTACAAGGTGGAAATAAAGCTAGAAGTGGAGTTAACTACGGTAAGAAAATGTTTACACAAGATAACAGAAATGGAAAAAGAAATGTCTAAACCTTGTACAAATTGTGATCATGAATGCCATTGCAGTAATGGTGGTTCTTGTTGTGGTGGTAACTGTGAATGTCGTAGCTGCGAACACGCAGAGTAACATGGCTACAGATTTAGGTGATATTAGTCGTTTTTTTAAATCATTTTTTCAAGATGAAAATATGGAATTTGCACAAACTTGGGTTGAT
>Ga0181420_1000420_pt1 | contig 17087 bp, 20 predicted proteins | sample 43SPOviralmetaG_FD_130145 | JGI IMG/M metagenome (GOLD analysis project Ga0181420, IMG submission 130145) | Marine viral communities from the oligotrophic San Pedro Time Series (SPOT) site, San Pedro Channel, CA, USA - 43 SPOT_SRF_2013-05-22 | ecosystem: Environmental > Aquatic > Marine > Strait... | reverse complement strand
TTTCTGTATTTCTCTTCACGAGTAATAACTTTTTTAATTTCTGGTTTGTTGATTTTATACATAGTAGTTTAATTCAACTGGAAAAATAAAAATCAATTTTTTTTTGAAAACAGACAGAAAAGAAATTTATATGTAAAAAAAAAAAATTGATTTTTTTAAAATAGGTTGAATAGGTTATTATGGATTATACAAGAAAACAAGTAATTGAAATGATATTAAAACATTTAAATATACGCTTATCACTTGATAAGATATATGAAAATTATACTAATGGTAAATACCATAAAAAAGTAATTGAATACAATAAAAAAAAGGGTGCTATACATCCAAGAAATCCTTGGTGTTTATATACGGACGGCGAACCTTTACCAGAATTTATTCCTCAATGGGATAGTGATTGTAGTATAGAACTATGTTGTCCTCTTAATGAAGAATGTGATAGGTGTATTTAAATAACTTTAACTAAGTTTTGAGTATCAAACTGAGCGTTATATCTAATGAATGATTGTTCTAAGAGTGGATTTTGTGTAGTTTTTCCATTTCTTAAATCACTAACTAATGAATTACCAGTATTAACAGCAGACTTCAATGTTAAGTTATAGTCTTGATTAATAAATTGCTGTGTCATACCAATACCCATAGAATAATCAGCACCTACACCTACGCAATCAATAACTGTATTATCATTTTTTACATCATCTGCTCCAACATTACCATCATCTATATCTTCTTTAATTGAAGCGTTTGTAGTTCTAATACCACTAGAAGAGTGATATGGTTCTGCTCCATTGAGTAAAGATGCCTCAAATTGTTTTCTAATTTCTGCGTCCCCAACTGCTAATGCTGGAAATTGTAATTGTTTTTCACCAAACCCAGCAGTTCCATTCTCTACTACACTATCCATATTTGGTTTTGCGAATGTCTCATAGTTATAAGGGAAACGGAGACCATTTCGTGCTTGTTGATAGGATTTGAGACCGACTGGGCGACGATAATTAACTTGGTTTTTAGTAAATGTATTGGTTTGGTCGTTGTCTAAGAAAACATTAGAAACTGATTTGACTGATTGAAGTTGTGGTGTATAACTATTCGCATTTACTGAGGAGTGAATATCATTAATGAGATTTAATCTAGCATCTAAGTTCATTACTGGTTGTAATGCTGACATATCTTGCTGGTCTGGAACAAGGTATTTACCTTCTAATTTAATATTTTTCAATACATAATTAAGAGCAGACATATCATTAGCAGTAGTTAAATTCGCACCAGCACGAGCAAATCTATTACAGAATACTGAACTATCACTTGCTAAATGAAGTGTAATGAGAAGACCTCCTAAATAATCATCATCTAAGAATAAATCTTGTTTTCCTAGTAAATCAATCTTAATAGGAATAGAGAAAAACTGACCTACCATTCTATCATTTGCTCCGCCACTAAGTGAACTCATACCAGCAGTAGCAGTTGAAGTAGCACAAGTTAGTAATCGTCTATTTAATTTACCTCCATCTCGTCCAGAAGAAAGAGAATGTGTTAATGGAGAAAGTCCATAGTCGTCAGCATTGTTGGAATGACTTTCGGTAAGTGCGACATACCCTCCATAGTTATTTACAGAGGTTAATTCAATAAGAGATTTTTTACTTTGAATAACTACTTTATCTATAACATTTTGAACTCCGCCCCATCCATTCATATTAAGAGCAGTTTGAGGCAACATACTAACATCTGTGTTTTCAATAGTCCCAGCAAATTGATTTGCTTCACCTCCTTGTATTCCATTATTATATTCATTTGTAGTTCCATTCTTAGCAACTAATCCATTACCATCTGCTTGTTTAACTAAAATTTGTCCTACAAGTTTAAGTGAAGCAACTTCAAGCATAGAAGGTTGTGGAGGAATAGAAAACTTAATTGTAGGAAATCCTTGTTTATGTGAAAATCCACCACTAATTACAATATCATCAGTTGAATTAGAACAAACAACTGGATTATCATTTAATGGCGATAAACTAAATGGTTTCTTAATAATAGGCATTTTATACTTTTATAATAGATTTTTTTTTTTAGGTTATTTCATATATTTTTAATTAATCGGCAGTAATTGTAAAATTTACAATTGATTTAGTTAATTGTTCTGCTGGTTTATCAGTTTCCAAATCTAAAATTAACACATCAAAGTTATTAGTAGTAATTGCTTGATTACTTAACCTATTAACTATACCCAGAGAAGATTGATATGAACCAAGAATTTTTCCACCATTACCCATACTCATATCTGCCCCAGCAAAAGGATTAGGGATATTTGCTAAAATAGGTTTTCTATATCCAGATTTAGTTTTATCATTTGTATTTTTGTATGACTTAATTGGTAAATTATTTAATACAACTGAAAATTTATCTTGTCTATATTGTCCCAAAACATTGTTTTCTCTAAAATAAAATTCATTCTGTCCTAATGTTGCTGTAAAAAGTTTTGTTATTTCATTATTTATAAAATTATCAGCACCATTTTTATCAATATATGCTGGACTTAAAACACCAGTAGTATAAGTTGAATTATTACCTAATGGTTGAATTAAATTTCCTATTTCATTTGAAAATTCTAATTGATAATCTAAAAGTAATGAATTACTTTCTGTTCTTGAAAATTCATCAATTTGTGAATAAGTAAGAAAACCCCCTTCTAATTGTTGAGTAGCAGATACAATAGGAACAAATGGAATACTTGATTGTGCTTGTGCTAAGTTAATAGTATTTGGTTGTAATGACGCTTCTGTCGAAGCAATATAAGTATCCATAAATGCTTTTGTAAAATATTGTTGGTGGTCTCCATTAGTTATATCTATGTGTGGATATTTTGTATTAGTATCATATACTACAACAGAAGTTCCATCTATCATTTGTAAATATACTCTTATATGTAAATCTCCTTTACTTGCTCCACTATAAGCACTATTAGAATTTCCTTTATCATAATATGTTTGAATACCAAATGCTAATTCACTATCATCACTACCAATATTTCTATATTTTGATAAATCTATTTGATATACCCTTTTCATACCTTCAATAGTGCTTTCCATAGTAGCATTAACACCCATTTGTGCGTGAATAATATTTAGTTTATCGTGTTGATTGTTAGTAAAAACAGAAGTATCAAAACCAGTATATTCTACACCAAAATGACATTTTGGATAATATCCACCAGAATTTAAAGTTGTATCTCGTTTAGCAATCATATTACCTCCGTGAATTCTATTTGCTAATGGGTCAGCAGTTAAATCACCAATAACACTACCATCTGTTGCCCCAGCATAACCGCTTATATATAAACCAACAAATGTGCTTCCGTGTGTATCACTAAATTTTGTATTACTTCTAAAATTAATTGTATTTAAATTTTGTAATTCATCAAAACCACCATTTTTAACTACATTACCTTTTAAATTGTCATTATTTATATACTGTTGAAAATGTCCCCCAGTATGTATATATTTGTGCTTACCCATAGAATAAACATTATATGCGTCAATGTCTGGTAATCCAGCAGTAAAAGTTCCATTTGGTGTAGTATGTTCTTTTCTTGTTAATCCACCATTTAATGGAAAAGCGGTAGGGTCATAAGTCATTCCTTTATTATTAACTGTATCAGCAAAAAAATTCCTTGGTTTTGTTTTATACATAAAACCAGTTTCTAAATACGCTGGGTCTGGTTCAAAAACGGGACAAACTAAATCATATTCATATAATTTTAATGAAGGATTGTCTGGTGCTATTGTATTTGCGTTTATACCTTGTCTTTCTTCACTAACATTTACTGCTATTGTTTTATCAGCACTTGTAAATGCTTTTACGATTTGTGTTTGAAGTTCTGCTAATGAATATTTGCCTTGTGGAATTACAAATGTATAATCTCCTTCATTTCTTTCAATTCCATTAAGTAAATAACTTCCACTAACTTTACCATTGCCATTATTATTCCAATTAAAAAATGGTAAAACTTGTTGGTTTTTTATTTTTATAAATTGTTCTTCTGTGAAGTTAATTAAATTATCTCTTTCAAATTGACACCAATTCATATGAACTGATGCGTTTTCTGGGACTATGATAGGTTCATCAAATCTTACATTAAAGTTAAATCCATTGCCTTCTGGCGATATAAGATTAAAGTTAGACATTATATAAAGTAAAAAGAGAAAATAATTATGAAAAAAAATTATACAATTGAGGGTGCTTGAACTGAACCCTTTAACATAGCATCACTAAATCCACCACTTTGTTCTGTTGCTTCTGGGTTTGGAGCAGTTAGTTTTGGCGGTGGAGCATTTTCTTCGTGTTTGTGATGTTCTATAACAGACCTTATTAATAATCCTAAACCAACTAATTCTCCTAATATAGGAACTGTGGAAGCAATTGCTTCTCCTCCTACTTCTCCTACAACACTGGAAACTGCGTCTTTTAAACCAGTTTTTACAACTCCAACAGCATCACCGACTGCCCCAGTAAATCTACTAGCACCTTCACTCAAAGTATCCATAACACTTCCACTGCTTTCAGTATTATCTGCTAATGTGCTTTCTACATTAGAACTACTTATTCTAGCATCACTTGAACCAGCACCGCCACCGACACCACTGCTTTCTGGGTCTTCTTCTCCTAATTGTCTATCATCATCTGCTTGTGTTCTGTTAGGTTGCGAACTGGTATTAGAAGTAGATGTTCTGGAAATATTTGAACCTCCACTACTAGTTCCTCTTGCTGAAAAATCTACATTAGCAAAAGGGTCTTCACTAACCGTTCCTTCTCCTTGTTCTACTTTTTCAACACCTCCACTCTTAATTGCGTCTACTCCTTGTTGTCTTAATCCAGTTAAAAGGTCATCTCCTTCTTCATCATCCATTTCTAATTTAGGTGCTTTTATTCCACCACTTTCACCTTCATCAAATGCTTCTGGTTTGCCTTTTGCTGTTGTTTGGTCGGCAGTATCATTGCCTTTTGTATCTTGTTCTTGACTTTGTGCTTCTCTTTCATTTAATTGTTGTTCTCCTTGTTTAGAAGATTTAGATGCTTGGTCTCCTTGTTGTGTTTGTTTTCCAGTTGGATTATTTTTTGCTTGTTTTGATAATCTAAACTTATTTATTTTTTTTCCCACCTCTACTGCTCCGTGTAATCCAGCACTTGCCCCAGTAACCATACCTCCTACTTGCTCCATATAAGTTAAATGTTGTGCTACTTTATCTGGTATAATACTTCTACCATATTGTGCCGAAGATTGTGCTAAACTATTATAACTATCTTGTTGGTCTTTCAAACCTTGACGAAATTGATTAATTCTACTTTGAAAATCCATTTATACATTAAATAAATATTTTTTTATTCTTCTTTTTCCAATACATTATTTTCTTCACTTGTCATTTCTTCATTGTGATTTTCTTCTCCATAGGGTTGAGAAAACCCTTCCTTCTTACTCCATATTAAATCTTCGTGATTTCTTCTACATTCCAATTCTTGAACCGAACAAAATAAAAAATCATAATCTTCTTTTCTTGACCTTCTAAATATTTCCATAAAATTTTTATCACCATTACCAAAAAATGATAATGCCTCACTAATCTTTTTCATTTCTGCTTCTGGAAAACTTCCCATTAGATAATAACCAGTAGCATTATTTCTAAGAATAGTTGATAAGTATTTGAAATATTGTGTTGTAATACATACAGATAATTTTCCTTCTACTTCTCCATTTCCTATATGTCTAAACTTACTTGCGAGAGCAGATATACCATCAACCATACCCCCTCTTGAAAACTTAATATCACCAATAATATCATCCAATAGTATTAACCACCTACCATTACCTTCATCATTTTGAACTAAATCAATAATTTGATTTAATAGTTCATCACTATATTCGGTAAATACAAAATCAAATTCATCAATCATATATTTATTAATTGCGTCATTATGTGCTGTTGAACTAATTAAAATTCTTGTTTGGAAATCATCTTTATAAAATCTTTCACTCAAATATAAATTATTAATTAATAAAGATTTTCCCGCCTTCACTCTACCAATTACTAATAATAAATGAACTGAACTACATAATGGATATTTGTCTTCTCCTTCATTCTTTTTATCATCTTCTATTTTGATAGGATATATTTTCAAATCCTTTTCTTTTACAACAACTTTTTTTTTATCTTTCTTTTTCTTTTTCTTATTGTGTTCGTCTTCCAAGTCCAAATCATAGTCTTGTGCTTTATCATATTTACTTGACATTTTCTATATTTAATTTAAGGTTAGGTTTTTTTTCTTCTGTTGTTTCCGTAATTGTTTCCAATCTTTTTTTAGGTGATTTCTTACCTTTTGAATTTTTTACTTCTCTTTCCATATATGCTTTTCTTTTTTCTTCTGGTGCTAATCTATCTGCGTGTTCTCGTAAGTATGTATATAATTGTTCTGGATTTTTCGCCATATCACTACTTACTCCCTTCATTATCTTTTCAAATTCTTCAAGTTCTCTACTTGTTTTTATACTATCCAATGCTTTTAATTTAAGTTTATTAAATTTAGTTGCTGATTTTTCTCCCTTTGCTTTTTTTTCTTTAAAGGATAATTCTTGTTTTACACTTTCTTCAACTGCTTTTTTCTTTGCTTGTCTTTCTTTCTTTTCTGTTTTACTATTTTCCTTTGTTGCGTCAACATCTTTTTTTTGTAATGCTTTCTTTTTTTCTGTTAATGCTTTTTTCATTTTTCTTTTTTCCGCCATTTTTTCTCTTCCTTTACGCAGTCCCTCTAATTGTTTTTCTGTAAGTTGTCTTTTCTTTTTTGGTTTTACTTCAACATTAGTTTCAGTTTCTTTAATAAACATTTCCTCACTCATACTTTGTTATATATATATAATATAAAAAAGTATTTTAATAAACGGAGTAAATGATTTTGTCTTCACTCAATTTAGGAGTGTTAGATAATACAATTTCAATTATTTCATTTTTTAATCCTTTGATTGTATAATAATGATATTCATATGCTTCTTTTTGTTCTAAATGTTTTTCTTTACGAAGCATTAATATTTGATAAATTAGTTGTTTGCGTGTTGTGTCAAGTAAGAACATACTTACTTACTTACTTACTGTAATATTTAAATCAATTTTTTTTTTCTTTATCTTATTGTAGTTCTTTCCCCTCTCATTCTACTCTTTCTTCCATATGTTGTAGTAGTTTCACCTTGAATTCGACTTTTTGCTTGTGGTCTTGTTTGTTCTGTTGCTCTTACTTTTCCGCCTCCTACTTTCTTTTGAATAGTTCCACTTGCGGATTGAACTTTACCTTTTGGTTTGGGTGTAGTAATTTTAGTTATATCTCTTTTAGGTTTTTGCTTTGTTGTAGAACTTCTTTTAACTCCTCCCAATGTTTTTTGAGGTGCTCTAACTTTTGCCCTAACCATTCCACTTTTTCTTTCAACTTTTGCTCCGCTAAATGATTTTTGTGCTTCTGTTTGTTTTTTTCTTTGTTCTTTTGGTTTTGAAGGAGGTTTGGGTTTTTTATCACCTCCACCACCAAACCCACGACCACCACCACCACCGCCACCTCCACTACCACCACTACCGCCTCCGCCACCATTTGAACTACTTTTAGAAGGAATAGACTTAGCACTAAAAACTCCCACTTGTGCTGGATTAACATTTTGAACTGTTGTTGGTATAGTTATACTACCGATATTTTGTGTTCGCATTGTAGCGGAATATAAAGGAATATCTTTAACAGTTGCCTTTACACCTTTTGGTTCTCTTTGAATTTTTATTTTTTTTTTTATAGGTATTCCTACATCTGCTTTTTTTCTAATATATGGTGCTAAATCTTCTCTTGTTGCTTTTACGCCAAGTTTAGCATCTAATTTAGCAATTAAATCCATTGTAGAACTTGAAGATGAAGAAGAACTTGATGAACTTCCACCAAATCTATAAAATTTTGAATTTGGATTATATGCTCCTCCTTTTTGACTAGACATTTATATATTATATAGAAATTATTTTTTTCTAATTATATATTATAAAAATGGTAAAAAAAGATGCTCCAAAAGTTGATAGGTCTAGAAAGAATAATCCAGACTATGAAGCACATATTGTTAAAACAAGAGATGGCGTAAAACAAACTGTATATAGGAAAAAGGAAGGTGCTAAGAAACCTAAAAGAAATGAAGGGACACCAGCAAAACGAAGAGGAGGTTTTAAGAAACCTAAGAATGTAGGTTTAATGACCCAACAACCAACAATCGCAAGTAGTATGGCGAAACCTATTGGAAATTATGAATTAGAACAAGCACAAAAACAAGCAGTAGCAAATATGGAATACACTAATATGTTAAGTGATAAAAAAAGAGAACAAATACAAGGTCAATACAAAGCACCTAAACAAGTAGGTATGGCGAAAAACCGAAGTAGAACTAATCCAAATGCTTAGATATATAAATTAAATATATATAGATATAATCAAAAATCCATATTTAAGAAAAATGAAAAAAAATGTAATTCCGCAAAATCCGTATGAAAATTTCTCTGGGGTTTTTTTTTATTTTTTATGAACTTTTTATGCGGAAAACACGGAAACCATAAAATTATAAGACTTTTATATATTCAATAATGTTTTATATACTAAAACCTTATTAAATAATTACTCCGCATAGAAATATGGGTTTGCGGAATTATCACCAATGAACCTTGCGAGACCAATAATTTGCTGAATTTTTATCATTAGCAGTCAGTTTCCCTTGTTTATTTTTAATTCCTCCACTTCTTGCTAAATATGATTTCTGGCGTTTTTTATCTTTATGTTTAGTCATATCACTCATTGAACTATCCCCGAAATGGATGAGGCGAACTCCCCCTTCCTTTTTGACATAAACCATTCCTTTCTTACCTTGTTTAGTAGATTTGTAGGGTTTATATAGAGGTTTTTTAGTTTTAAAATCTGCTGGTGCTGAACTGAGAACCATTATTATATATATATAGTATATAGAAAAAAATGCCTACGCCAACAAATAAAAGTTTATATGCGAAAGCAAAAGCAAAATATTCTAGTATGAAGCATAGTGCTTATAAGAGTGGATTAGTTGTTAAAGCATATAAGAAAATGGGAGGAAAGTATAGTGGAAAGAAAGACGATAGTAAGGGATTAGGTCGCTGGTATAAGGAAGATTGGAGAACAGAAAAAGGAAAGAAAACATATAAAGAAGGTGGAACTATATTCCGTCCTACAAAAAGAGTAAATTCTAAAACACCTACTACAATGAAAGAATTAACCCCAGCACAAAAAAAAAAAGCAATTAAAGAAAAAAAGGCAACTGGTAAAGTAAAAAAATACAAAAAATAAAATATGTATTAAATATAATGAATATCACCAAAAAAAAATTATTGGAGTTAGTCAAAAAACATAATGAATTAGTCCAAATTAAAAATGCTAGTAGAATGAAAAAAGAAGAAATAATAGAAGCATTAAAGAAAGTTAATTATAAAGTTCATTATAATGAAAAGAAAGAAGAACACGAATTACATCCTATTCAAGACCCAAAAAGAGTAAGTAAAATTAATAGTAAAACTAAAATGCCTTTGAAAGAAGTAAATGAAAAAATGGCGGAAAAAAATGCTGAGGCAAAAAAGAAAAAAGCAGACAGAGAAAGAAGGGCAAAGAGGCGTATAGATATAAAACGGAATAGTAAAAAAACTAAAAAAGCACCAGAACCAAAATATAAAAGTATAGGAACACAGACTTAAAAATATATCTATATATCTAATATATCAAGATGTAAAAATTCACCTTTACTTGGACTTGTTTTCATTTTCGCAACCGCAACCACACCCCACCTTCTTATTATTGTCTAAATCTCTTATTATTACTTTCATAAGTTTTTCAATTTTACTGATTTTGTAGAAAAGTAATTCCCAAATTTCTTCATTATCCTTATTTAAAACCATATAAACTATACATACATAAATGTATTGGTTTTGTTTAATTAATTATTTCAAACATCTTTAACAAATTTTTTTAATTTTTCTATTGTGCTTTTTAATTCTTTTATTTCAGTTTCATAAAACATTACTTTCATTTTTAATTTCTCTAAACACTCATCTAACTCTTTTAATATTACAGAAGAATTCATTTACTTATTAATTAGATAATTTATAATTTAATGTGAATGTAAAATTGGTGCTTCCGTGTAAATTATATAACTTGATAAATGGAGGCGGATTATCAATAGTAGCATTAACACCTATAATCGTAGCACTACTAATATAAGAAGAATTTGTATCTATTCCGTCAGTTGAATTCGCTAATGGTGTGTAAGTTCCTCCATTAGTTCTTGAACCAGTCACTATCATATTTGGCGGAGCACCACTAAAATCTTGGTCTACGACACCATACAATCTTAACTTACTATATCCAGTAGTTTCTAATGACGCTGAAAAAGATTGAGAATTCACCGCAGAATTATTTATCCATACACCATTAGCAACATTTTGAGTATTTACAGTTGATACTTTATTACTACTTACACACGCTTCAAGAGTTTCTACTGCTCCTTCTATTTCACTTAAATGTGTAATTTGAGTATCTTGTTTTCCTTCCATACTTGTTAATGAAGTTTCAAGTGTTCCTAAACTTGTATTAATTGTTCCTTGTAATGTAGAAGTAGCAAAACCAGTAATATTACCACTACTAATATTTACATTTACTTTATTACTTCCAACACACGCTTCTAATACATCAACACCAGTATCAATATTACCTAAATGTGTTTCGGCATTTGCTATGTTAGTATCAATAGTTCCTAAATGTGCTTCGGCATCTGTTGATTTAGTTTCAATAACACCTAAATGTGCTTCGGCATTTGCTATGTTAGTATCAATAGTTCCTAAATGTGCTTCGGCATCTCCTAATGTGCTTTCAGTAGCAAACCCACTAATATTACCAGAAGAAATATTTACATTAACTTTATTACTTCCAACACACGCTTCTAATACATCAACACCAGTATCAATATTACCTAAGTGAGTTTCAGCATCTGTAATTTTAGTTTCAATAGTTCCCAAATGTGCTTCGGCATCTCCCAATGTGCTTTCAGTAGCAAAACCAGAAATATTACCACTACTTATATTTACATTTACTTTATTAGAACCAACACACGCTTCAAGAACATCAACACCAGTATCAATATTACCTAAGTGAGTTTCAGCATTTGCTATGTTAGTATCAATAGTTCCTAAGTGTGCTTCGGCATCTGTTGATTTAGTTTCAATAACTCCTAAGTGTGCTTCGGCATTTCCCAAAGTAGTTTCAGTAGCAAAACCAGAAATATTACCACTACTTATATTTACATTTACTTTATTAGAACCAACACACGCTTCAATAGTTTCTACGGCATCTTCAATCTCACTTAAATGAGTTTTTGAAGCATCATCAATCTTAACTCTTAAATCACCATTAGCATCAATAGACATAGGACAATAATCACCGTCACCACCAAAATCTGCTTGTGTATCTTGTCTAACTGCTAAACTCATAACACCTTTATGAGCGTTTCCGTGTGAGGCATCTTCACCTTGAACTATATCATCTAATGATTGTAAAGAAGTTTTAATAAGTCCTAAATCTGTAATCATAGTTGCTTGATTAGTAGCAGAAGCATCACCTCCACTTGAACCTTCTTCAATAGAAACTTTTAAATTACCACTACCAGTAAGAGCAGAAGGTAATCCACCACCTTGAAGTGTAGAAGTAGCAAGATTTACTCCGTGTTGTTCTTGTATAGATACTTTAAGATTACCAGAACCAGTTAAGGCAGTAGGTAAAACATCAGTTATATCATTTCCTATATCAACATTTAATCTTTCACTGCCTTCGTTTCCTAACTCTTGAAGACATACTTTTAAATTACCAGAACCAGTTAAAGCACTTGGTAATCCACCATTTAATAAATTTTCTACATTAGCAGTTTTAACATTCAAACTATCTGCTGTAATTTCTATTTCATTAACAGAGCATTCAAGTCTTCCCGAAGCGTCAAGAGAAACTTCTTTATATTTTCCGTTAGGTAATCTTCCTCCAATTATAGAACTAGGCATTTTATATAATCTATAAAGAAAATTATTTCTTATTCCAAATGTGTATTTTGATTAAAATTACTTAATCCTACATTAAGATAAATTTGATTTTCACCAGCATTACTAAAAACAGATATTTGGAAATATTCACCTTGTATAGGAAAAGTATGTAAATTATATGTATTAGCAGATACATTTATTGTATGTGTAGGACAAGATATAACACTATCGGTAAATGTATGTCCGTCAGCAATATTACCAGATAAAACACGATATAAAGTTTTAGGAAAAAACTTAACAATCATAATACTATCCAATGTAGAATAATAACTAATTTTTATTGTAGAATATCTAAAACAATTTTCCATAGGAAATTTCATAGAACTATCTGTCGGTCTCCCACAATAAAACTGAGATTTCATACCTCTTTCATTATTATCTATTGTTTCATTTTTAACCAAATTAGATAAGGGCATTTATAATTAGAATAAGTAAATAAAATAATCTAAAAAAAAAATCTCATAGAAATATATAAAAATGACCGATACTAATTTAGTAAATAATCAAGTTGTTGCTTCAAGCAATTCTCAGTATATATCTATTGTTGCCGAAAATGGAGAACAATTTAACCCACGGCAAAAAATTATATTTAATATTGAACCAGAAATAGGATTTATAAAAAAAGATAGTTATTTAGTTTTTGATTTACTCAATAATTCTGCTGATTTTGGTAGATATACTTTACAGAAAAATTTAGGTGCTTCGGCAATTATAGACAGAGTTGATATTTATTCAAAAGAAACTGGAATTTTACTTGAAAGTAATACAAATTATTGTGAATGGTTGAATGTTATGAACCAATATATGTATGATGACACTACAAACCTTGTAAATCATCAAGGGTGTGGAACTCCTATACAGTCTTGGACGCATAATGTAAAAAAAAATGGGGATGTATTTGCTTTTAGAAGTATTCCTTCTCCACGACATATTGAAAATAACCAACTTTCACCAGTCTCTTCCACTCATACCAATGGAGGTGCTCCAAAATACACTACTAGACGATTTTGTGTTCCTCTTATGTGTGGTCTTTTCGGTTCATATGAAGGAGGTATGGAAAAAGCAATTCCTATTATGAATTTTGGTGGATTAAGAATTGAAATAACATTAAATGCTCCAAAACTTGCTTTACAACCATTAGGATGGAGTTATGTTGATACTAGACCAGATTACAATGCCCCAGAAAGTGAAAATCAATACGATTGGGTTTCTGGTGTAAGTGTAGGTGCTGACCCATCAAACCAAAGCACTGGAACTACTTGTGTATTAACTTTTACTGCCCCAGCAAATGAAGGATTTAGAAAAAACAATTTACAAGACACTGGATTAGTTGTAGGTAATAAAATGAGTTGGGTTGGAAAAATAACTGGTGGAACAGATGCGACTTATACTGGAACTGTAAGTGCTATTGTTGGTAGTGGTAGTGTAGATTTAACACTTAATGGTGAAGTAGTAAATCATCATCAAATAATGAAAATTACTTTAACTGGTGGTGGTGCTGGTCCAGTTGGAATAGTTAGTGGTAGTTTGAAAAGAGTTCTTGACGATTGTAATTATAAAGTATCTAATGTTGAATTTAGATTAAAGCAAATTGTTCCGCCAGACGGAGTTGCTGATAGTCTTATGCGAGGTATTAACTACGAATATATGGGATATGAAGTATTTATGAATAACATTCCAACTGGTTCATTAAGACATCAAATACCAATTCATTCAGTAGCAAGTAAATCAGTAGCAACATTTACTATATTACACGATACTTCTAATGGAGAAGGTGAATTACATTCATCAGCAGATATATATAATGGTATATTACCAGATGTCGCCAAAGTCAATGAAGTAGTATATTTCATAAATAATAGATTATATCCATTGAGAGCATATAATCCACAAAATAAAGGTGATAGAGTATTAGCAACTAATGAATTAGTAAAATCATTTAGAGCATTAGGAGTTCAACCAGCAAACCTTGGAAATGCTGATTTCTGTGATTTAGAAAATTATACAAATACTCCACTTATTAGTAGAGAACTTGCGAGAGAAGGTATGGTATTTGATTTAAGAAATGCTGAACCAGAACTTAGATTATCTTTTAGTGGTTCAAGGTCTCATATTCTTAGAGCAAATACATTTGTATTTAGTAAAAAGATTATTCAAACAACAGCAACTGGATTACAAGTTATACACTAATCACCCTTTTTAATTGCTTCTCTTATAGCAGTTTCTTCTGTTGGACTTCCAAGAAGTCTATGTTGAAATTCTGCTAATTTATCAAAAATATATCCTATTGGATAAAACAACAATACGATATTACTTGCTATACTATCTAACTCTTCTTCATTATAAGTTGGTAGGGACATTATTATCTAACTATATATTATATATTTTAAATGAGTGCTATTCAAGACAAAAAATTAAAAATGCCTAAGGTTGATTTGAAGAAGAAACCTTCTTATGAATTACTAACTGTTATAGGAAAACAATCCGCCCAAGATATAACTCCACATCCATTTACTAAACTAAAAAAACCAAGAGAAGAAAAAATTGAGGAAATATTTATTAAAGGTGGTAAAAAAAATGAAAAAAAGATTAATAAAAAACAAATCAAAAAAAAGTTTAAAAAAAAATCTTAATAGAATATATAAAATGTCTAACTTATTCAACTACGATGTTAATTTACAACCAGCAGTTATGGATATTAGAAGTGAAACCCTAGAACCAATATCTTCCGCAACTAATAGATTTGTATTTAGATTGGACCAAGCGGGGGAACTTGACGCAAATTCAGTTCTTTTATTTAAACCAGTTTCATTACAAGGTGATGATACATTAGATAATTTATTAAGAGTAAATCCATATGGGGGTGGATTACTTGCTATTAAAAGAGCGACTTTTCAAGTTGGAGATTATGTATTAAATGATGTTAGTGATATTGGTAAAATTTCAAGTTTAGTTGATTTAGGTGCTGTAAATAAAGCAAGTCAATCTAAATATAATTCTCACTATTTCCAAAATAACTTCCATACCAAAGTTTTAGATAGTGCTGGTGTTGGTGCTGGTATTTCAACAGAAACTCAGTTTGGAGGTGCTGGAACTATTGTTTATGATAGACACCGAAGTGCCTTTGATTTTGGACTTCCAAATTCTGTTACTACTACTGATGCTGGAACAAGAGTAAATAACTGTATCATTACAAGAGACAAAAATACTTCACACCAAATAGGAATACCATTAGGAAATATTTTTCCTTGTCTTAAAGGTCAAACTATTCCACTATTTTTATTCCAAGAGTATAGAATTCTTATGACTATTGAATTCCACGATTGTGCTCTTTGGTGTAATCAAGCAACTGCTGGTGGAAATATGACTTGTGCTAGTGGTATTGTTGTTCCACAAGATGTAAAATTACAAGTTGATTACATCATATATCCTAGTGAAGTTCAAAATGCTATGAGACAACAGACAGCACAACAAGGAGGACTTAACCTTGTTTTCCCAGATATAATTAAAGTTGAAAAACAAATCCCACAAGCAACAGCAAATTTAGAGCAAAAAGTAGAACATAGATTAGGTATGGATAATAAAGAAGTTCATAAAATTTATATGATTAAACAATTAGATAGGGCGGGAACTCCTAATGCTTTGGATAGAATGCTTCTTGATGCTAGGTGTGATGGTATGAACCAAGAAGAATATAATGTAAATATTGATGGTGTTGATATTTTTGTTGAACCAAAATTTTCACCTTCATCTCAATTTGACGAAACTACATACTGTTTAGGAGGTGATTTATCTGTTCCTCGTCCTATGTATTTTAATGATGAAAATACTATTATGAGTAGATTAGCAGATAGTAGAGGTGGTCTTTTAGGTAAGATGAAACCTTTATGTTTAGACCTTGATAATGGTTCTGCTGGATATTTAGGAAGTGGAAGACAAATTGGAGCATATCCAATTATATGGAAATACAAACGAAGACCTTGTGGGAATACAGTATCTAAATCTCAACATTCTTCCGCAACTGAATATATACAAGCAGATTTAACTGGTGCTTTGAATGTAGATTACTTTGTTTATTGTAGTAGAACTGCTACTATAATGAATACACCAAGTGGAACAATGGTTAATGTTGCCTATTAGTTCCCATATAGTTTTCTCCATTTTTTAGGAATGTCTCCATTCTGTATCCTTTTAATTTATATATTTATTTTCTCAAATAACTATATAAATATGGATAGAAAAGAAAAACAACAACAAAGACTACAAGCAAAACTTAGAGCAAAAGCAGAAGCAGAAGAAGGAAAAAGACAGCAGAAAGAACAAGCAAGACAACAGCGAATATTAGCAAAAAAAAAAGAATTAAAAGACTTATTTGATGAGTTTGACAAAGGTAAAGAGAATGGAATAAATTTTCCTACACCAGTTGGAGAAAAATATGAAGAGACAAAAAAGCAAATGACAAAAGAGTTGTCTAATAAACTTTATGCTGAATTAGAACAAGACGAAGAATTATTTTATAACAAACAAGGATTTCTAAGAAAAAAAAGTGGTAGTGGAGGAAAAACATATAGACAAATAGCATATGATTATATAAAACAACGGAGTTTAGAAATTCCAAATGAAATTTATAAAACAATTGATGGAATGAAACAAGAAGAGGCAATAAATAAATTTAGTGAAAATATAGGAAAAGAAAAAAGAGACAATGAAAGAGCAATGGCGAGAGCATTAGCAGAAAGATTACCAAAATTACAAGCAAGAGAGAAAAAATTACAAGCAAGAGAGAAATATATTGAAGCACTTAGAGAATTTGAAAGAATAACAGACGAAAGAGTAGCAAAAGGCGAATTACTACCAGCATATGGGAGACCCCCCCAATTTTTAACAGAAGATGAAGAATTATTTTTAAACAAAACAGATAAAGAA